>JACCDS012062011.1_pt1 | contig 18915 bp, 19 predicted proteins | sample 7446441 | NCBI WGS metagenome assembly JACCDS01 (sample SAMN15323445, study PRJNA562643) | freshwater metagenome | isolation source: river surface water | place: USA:Blue River Watershed | collected 2017-08-17
ATGTCATAGTAGGTTATGATAAGCATGGTAAGTTGACTGACTGGGTGTATGCAAAGCAACAAACGGCTCAAAGTATGTTGAAAATTTTAGGGTATTAAGCTATTCAATATGAAAAAAGCCTACCTGCTTTGCTTGGTAATTTTATTTCCTATTTTCTTGTTTGCTCAGTCTACAGTTTCTCTGCAGCTTCCTGCTGGATTCTCTGCGCAGGCTGTTGCATTAAACCAGGGTCGGGTTCGTCATATTGCCATCGCTCCCAATGGCACACTCTATTTGAAATTAGAGCGTTTACGTAATGGAGCAGGAATTGTGCGTTTACGCGATATTGACCAGGATGGAGTTTATGAAGACAGTCTTTTATTTGGGAATTACATTGGAACTGGCATTTGTATAAAAGGAAACTTTCTGTATGCTTCTTCGAATAATGCTATTTTTCGTTACTCGCTAGATGCTAAGTACGAACCGATCCAGCCTGAAAAGCCTGAACGAATAGTGTATGGTTTAGTCGACAAAGGTCAACATGCGTCTAAGTCAATTACCTTAGACAATGCCGGCAATATTTACGTCAACATTGGGGCGCCTTCTAATATATGTCAAGTTGAGGATCGCAAAGCAGGTTCACCCGGCCGCATGCCTTGTCCTATTTTAGATTCAGCGGGCGGTATCTGGAAATTTTCTTCATCAGTGTTGGATCAAACGTACGGGCAAGGTACACGCTATGCAACGGGGCTTAGAAATGTGGTTGGTTTAGACTGGAACAGCGAAGTGAATGATTTATATGTTACAGTTCACGGACGTGATTTACTATTTCAACATTTTCCTCAGCTTTATGATGCTAGAGCAGGCGCTGAATTACCAGCGGAAACTTTTTATCGATTAAAGAAAGGTCAGGATGCTGGATGGCCATATGTTTATTGGGATCAATTCAAAAAGAAGAAAATTTTATCACCGGAATTTGGAGGTGATGGAGTTAAAGAAGGGGCACCACAAGCGATAGAGCCGCTAATAGACTTCCCTGGTCATCTTGCTCCTAATGCACTTTTATTTTATACAGGCTCACAATTTCCTAAGCGTTATAAAAATGGAGCTTTCATAGCTTTTCATGGAAGCTGGAATCGAAATCCTGAGTTTCAAGAGGGCTTTTATATTGTTTTTGTGCCTATGAAAAATGGTATTCCTACTGGTGAATGGGAAATATTCGCAGATGGATTTAAAGGAAAGGATAAAATAATGAGTCCAAGAGAGGCGCAACATAGACCCTGTGGTCTTGCACAAGCCCCAGATGGTTCCTTACTAGTAAGTGATGATGTTCGTGGTTGGGTATGGAAAATTAAGTACTTGCAAAAATGAAAATATGTTGCGTGGTATTCTAGCTATTCAGTTTTTCTTACTCTTTTCATTTATTTCATTTAGTCAGGGAAATCCCTCAACTAAGTTAACTCCTGGAGCTAAGGTATACCAGCAGTATTGCATGTCCTGTCATCAAGCAGATGGTGGAGGGGTCCCCCGTATGACACCTCCTTTAGTAAATACTGAATATGTGACGGGTGACAAGAAAAGGCTAATTTCTATTTTATTAAAAGGGCTTAATGAGCCAATTATTGTAAATGATGAAGAGTATTATAATCCTATGGCCTCTTTTTCTTTTTTGTCAGATCAACAAATTGCTGCTGTACTAACTTTTATTCGTACACAATTTAATAATAAATCAACATCGGTTTCGGTCCAGGAGGTTTCCTTGGTAAGAAAGCAGCTTGCTGTAAAAAAATAACCCCTCGTAGAAACGAGGGGCGGTAAACCAAAACCAACTGCTTATGAGAAAGAGATTCTTTATTAAATAGACACTTAATAGACGTTTTTGGTTTAAAATAATTTCGTAAAATCTCCTATTAAATTGTGAAAGTTCTCTTAAAGCCGTTCTGAGGAATTATCCTGATATGTCTCTTGTTTTTTTTATCTTTGCCAATCTAAAATCAAATACATGTACCCTGCAGAAATAGTCATTCCAATGAAGGAAGAATTAACAGAAAATGGCTTTACGGAGTTGTTGTCTGCTACTGCCGTGAACGAACAACTGGCAAAAGAAGGAACTACACTTGTTATGATCAATTCTGTTTGTGGTTGTTCGGCTGGAACTGCTCGTCCCGGTGTGTTAATGGCTGTTGCAAACAGTGGGACCCCTCCTGATTTTTTAACTACAAGTTTTGCTGGGTTTGATATCGACGCTGTTAAAGCTGTTCGTGAGCATTTACTTCCATACCCACCTTCATCACCTGCTATTGCACTTTTTAAGAATGGACAGTTAGTGCACTATATTGAGCGTCACATGATCGAGGGACGTTCTGCACAAGCTATTGCCGAAAATCTTATTGCTTCTTTTCAGCAACATTGTAATTAAAGAAATATGTATCCAAACCTCTATTACGCCTTCAAGGATTTAATGGGGGTTGACTTGCCCTTTCTTCGTTTTTTTAACACATTTGGATTTTTTGTTGCTTTGGCTTTTGGGGCTGCAGCCACCTCACTCTCTTATGAATTAAGGCAAAAAAGCAAGCAAGGCCTTTTTCGCCCAGAAGAAACTACTATTTTAGTAGGTGAGCCTGCCAGTTTACAAGACTTAATCTTCAATTTCATTTTGGGCTTTCTTCTCGGGTTTAAATTACTTGCCCTTTTTTTATTAGACAGCGATCAGGTTGTAGACCCTCCAAGTTTCATCTTTTCTACCGATGGAAACTTACCAATGGGTGTTTTGGTGGGTCTGTTTTTTGTGATTATCAAATGGCGTGAAAAAGAAAAGCAGAAGTTAGCAAAACCAGAAAAGAGGATCATTCGAATTTGGCCAGAGGATCGAGTAGGGGATATTACACTTTTGGCTTTAGTATTTGGATTAGCTGGGGCCAAGTTATTTGACATATTTGAAAATTGGACAGACTTTTTGAAGCGTCCGGGTGACTATTTATTTTCACCAGCGGGCTTAACAATGTATGGGGGACTTATCTGCGCAGCCATTGCAATTGCAGTATATGCAAGGCGCCATAAAATCGGTTTTTTAAACTTGAGTGATGCGATTGCTCCTGGACTTATGCTTGCATACGGTATTGGAAGAATGGGGTGTCAGCTTGCTGGAGATGGAGACTGGGGCGTTGTGAGCGAACTTGCTTCAAAGCCTTTTTTCCTTCCGGATTGGGCATGGTCTTATACCTATCCGAATAATGTAATTGAAGCAGGCGTTCCAATCCAAGGCTGTTCAGGCCCTTACTGTAATGTTTTACCGCAAGGGGTATATCCTACTCCTTTGTATGAATCTATTGTTTCGATTTTTCTTTCCCTCGTTTTGTTTTATAGCAAAAGACACATTAAAATTAGTGGAATTATATTTTCTATATATCTAATATTCAATGGTTTAGAGCGATTTGCTGTAGAAAAAATAAGGGTAAATAATAGACTCGATTTATTAGGCTTTCATCCTACTCAGGCTGAAGTGATCTCTACCGTACTTTGTTTAACTGGATTTGTACTACTTTTTTATTTGGTTAAGCGACATAAAACTTCTGTAGAATCCTGAGACTCATAAGAGAAACCTCTGTTTATTTTCGTAACTTTGCACACGTTCGGAGGGGATTTTTCGTTCTTCCCGCCTACCACCTTTAAATTTTCTAGTACATGCGGCAGCTCAAGATTGCTACCCAAATTACAAACAGAGACTCGCAAGCAGTAGAGAAATACTTGCAGGAAATTTCAAAAATTTCCATGATTACTCCTGAAGAGGAAACTACGCTTGCGCAACGAATCAAAATGTTCAATAGAAACCCTATTGATTCACAGCGAGCATTGGATAAACTCGTGCAAGCCAACCTTCGATTTGTTGTTTCAGTTGCAAAACAATATCAACACCAGGGTTTGTCCTTGAGTGATCTCATTAATGAAGGTAATTTGGGTTTAATCAAAGCTGCACAACGTTTTGATGAAACCAAGGGTTTCAAGTTTATATCTTACGCGGTATGGTGGATTCGTCAATCGATCTTACAAGCTTTAGCTGAGCAAGGTCGTTTGGTTCGTTTGCCTCAAAATAAAATTGGTACCTATAACAAGGCTAACAAAGCTTACATGGCCTTTGAGCAGGAGCATGAGCGTGAGCCTTCAACCGAGGAATTGGCCGAACTCTTGGAAATGAGTGAGACGGAAATCAATAATATTTTTCAAAGTAACACTCGTCATACCTCACTCGATGCCCCTGTACATGAAGCAGAGGATGTAGCCATGGGTGATTTATTAGAAGGAAGTGACGATACGGACGATGAGGTTATGAAAGATTCACTTCGAAATGAAATTCGAAGAGTGCTAAAATCACTATCTCCCCGTGAAGCTGAGATCGTAAATGCCTATTTTGGTTTAGATGGAGAAAATGGCGTCACTATTGAACAGATTGGTCAGAAATATGATCTTACAAAAGAGCGTATTCGCCAAATCAAAGAAAGAGCTATAAAGCGTTTGCAGAAAGCTCGATACAGTAGTGCACTAAAAGCTTATTTGGGTTAAGCAAATTCAATGCGCTTCCTTTTTATTGTTCTATTGATTTCTCAGCTATTTCTCTCTTGTGAACGAGAAATCACTTTTCAACTTGATCAGCCTGCCTCTAAATTAGTGGTGGAGGCTTTTATTGAAAATGGAGAACCCCCCATGGTTTTTCTTACTTCAAGTATTGGTTATTACGCTTCAGTTAATTTGCCAATTTTAAATGAAAGCCTTGTAAAAGATGCGGAAGTTTCTATTGAACATGCGGGTAGCCGTTATGTGTTAAAGGGCTATGCAGGTATTGGGCCTGCAAGTTTACTGGGGTATTACTATACGGTTGATTCAATTGCACAGCAGCCGATCCTCAAAGGGGTTTTACGTGGAAGCTATGCCTTGAAAATTCGTTGGAAAGGGGAATCTTATCAAGCCATTACTAGTATTCCTGATACAACACGATCTATAGATTCAATTTTTTGGAAATCACCCCCGCCGGGTAATCCCCCTGGCAAAGTTGCCGTATATGTTAGAGCCAAGGATCGACCTGGTTTTGGAGATTATATTCGATATTTTACAAAGCAAAATAATGGACCTTTTCTTCCGGGGTTAAATTCAGTTTTTGATGACCAAATCATAGACGGCACCTCTTATGAAGTTCAAATTGACCGAGGGGTATTAAGAACGGGTGAGTTGGAAGAGGGGTACTCTTTATTTAACAAGGGAGATACTGTACAGTTAAAACTTTGCACCATAGACAAAGCAACTTTTGATTTTTGGCGTACCACAGAATTCAATTTTGCAAGTGTCGGCAATCCATTTTCTTCACCTACTCGTGTGCTTTCTAACCTATCGAACGGCGCATTAGGTTATTTTGGCGGCTACGCAGTGCAGTATCGCAGGCTTTTAATTCCACGTTAATAACGCTCTTCTTATTACTCTTTCCGCGTAATTTAGCGCAAGTTAAATTCTCTTTATAAGTGTAATCAAATGGAAACGATCGAAACTGTTCAATGTCTGATTATTGGCTCTGGCCCAGCCGGGTATACCGCAGCAATTTATGCAAGCCGTGCAGGCTTAAATCCGGTTTTATATCAAGGTATACAGCCGGGTGGGCAACTTACAATCACCACTGAAGTGGAAAATTATCCGGGTTATCCGGAGGGAATTCAGGGGCCTGACATGATGATTAATTTTGAGAAACAGGCAGCTCGAATGGGAGCTGATATCCGGTATGGCATGGCAACCAAGGTTGATTTTTCAGGCTCTATTCACAAAGTCCAAATAGATGAGGATAAGTGGATTGCTGCACATGCTGTAATTATATCGACGGGTGCATCTGCCAAATGGCTTGGATTGGAGAGTGAACAGCGTTTAAACGGATTTGGCGTAAGTGCTTGTGCGGTTTGTGATGGTTTCTTTTTCAAAGGGAAAGTGGTGGCAATTGTTGGAGCAGGGGATACGGCAGCAGAAGAAGCATTGTATCTGTCAAAAATTTGCTCGCACGTGCATATGGTTGTAAGAAGAGAAGAAATGCGTGCCAGCAAGGTTATGCAGGAGCGAGTGAAAAACACACCAAATATTACTATACATTGGAATGCTGAGACAGAGGAGATTTTAGGCGATAAAAAAGTAGAAGGTGTTCGCCTTATTAATAATAAAACAAATGATCGAACAGAAATTGCTGTTAGCGCTTTTTTTGTAGCCATTGGTCACTCTCCGAATTCTGATATTTTTAAGGATTGGATTACGATGGATAGTACTGGTTATATATTGACAACTCCAGGTACTAGTCGTACGAATGTGGAGGGAGTTTTTGCAGCAGGGGATGTACAGGATAAAACCTATAGACAAGCTGTTACGGCAGCAGGAAGTGGCTGTATGGCTGCCCTGGATGCTGAACGTTATTTAGGTGCGTTAGGAGCGCATTAATTTATTCTGATGGGAAAAAGGATGATGCAGGTTAAATTAGAGCAGGTTGCTTTTTACGCCTACCATGGTCTTTATCCCGTTGAAGTAAAAACGGGCGGACAATTCCTGGTGAATTTGTCTGTTTCGTACCCCATCCATAACCCAGTAGATTCGAGTATAATTTCACTTCCTGAATCTGTTGATTATGTAAGTCTTTATCAAATTGTACAAGAGCGGATGTCAAAACCAACTCCCTTGTTGGAAACCGTTGTAATGGATATTGTATCAGCTATATGTTCTTCTTTTTCGCAAATAACCTGTATTGACATTCAATTGGTAAAAGTTAATCCTCCCATTCCAGGTTTTCAAGGAAATACCTCTGTTCAGTATCGATGGGAAATCTAGATTTGTTTATCCTTCCATCGATTGCTTCGTAAATAAAATATAGAAGGAATTAGCAAGCAAAGCCAGTAAACCCACTCACTCATCCACCCGGTAGTCAGGGAGAGCTGAAAATATTCAAGTGTCAAGTAGATATAGAGGCAATAGCTAACAGTAGCGCCCACTTCAATCATAAAGGTGATACGAGTATTACCGGAGGCCGTAACGGTATTCAAAAACACGGTAGCTATGCAGGATATTAGCAAAGCAACAGTCACGACTCTTAAAATGGGTATTCCTGCTTCAACAAATTCCGGGCCTTGTCCAAACAGTGATAAAAAAGTAGAAGGGAACAAGTTTAGTAGTAGTACCACCGCAAAGACTGTAGAAAAGCTAAGCCAAATGATTTTTTTTATAAGAGTCCAAACTTCCTCCTGACGGCCTTGCCCGATTATATTGCTAACCATAGAATTTGCTGTAGAAGCAAATGCCCAGCAGAAACATCCAAATACACCAAATATGTTGCGCATCACATTGGAGACTTTCAGCGCCAAATTTCCTTGATGTTCTACGAGTAAAAAGAAGTATTGCCAGCTAATTATACTGATGGCATGCTGAAACATTAATGGAGATGCTATAGTTAGAATAGATCGCTGAATTTTGGTATCCAGGCTTACCTTGGCAAAAAGACTGAATTGCCTAGTGATTCCCTTGCGGCTGATGACCCAATAGATAACCAGCATCCCAATTGCCTCCGCTAGAATGGATGCGATTGCTGCACCGTTAAATCCTAATGCTGGAATTCCTGCGAATCCAAAAATCAATATATAATCCAATAATACGTTTGAGCTGGCCTCTGCAATGGTGCCCGCTACTAAATAGCGGGATTGATTGGTGCCAACCAATAAGGCATTTCTTAATTGATATATATAGAGAAAGGGGAGTCCCCAAATCCTAATTTGTATAAATTCGATCGCTTTAGCCAAATTGGTGGGATCCTTAATTAGTATTCCAAATACTATAGGTGTCAATGTATAGGTTAGTATAATTCCTGTTAATGCAAGTAATAAGCCAATTAAAATTCCTTGACCAAATAATTTACCAACCTCATCCGGTCTGTTTTCTCCAGCTCTTCTTGCGATTAATGTCTGAAGTCCATTATTTAAGCCATAACCTATTGCGGCAAATATTAGATAGTAAACACCAGTAATACCCGCAACTGCAAGCGCAATGGAGTCTTGTTCAAAATGTCCAAGAAATATGTTATTAATAACAAAGTTTAACTGTGGTATTAAAATGGCCATACTAATGGGAAGTGCCATTTTTAATATCGACTTATTGCTGATCTCAACCTGTAAGGGGGGAGATGATTTTTTTATCATGTGTAAGCAAACCTACAATTATTTAATTTTAAGTAACATTGCACACCTGAATTCAATTTGTGAACCCCTTTTTTTCATATGAAGCGGCAGACCAGACTGCTGGTAAATTGACACTCTCCTTATTGTTTAGTCAACAAGTAGCCGCCTATTTGTGGATCGATTCTGTTACTCAAAAAGCGAATAAAGGTGCTTTTTTTCAGCTGGATAATTGGGATTCTGAAACTTATATTGATCAATTTTTAGACTTCTGTCTTAGGGATGTTGAAACTCCTCAAACTGTCCAGGTTTGTTTTGACGCTCCTCAACAAAGCATGATGCCCATCGCCCTGTACGATCGTATAAAATTGGATGCACTGCATAAGGCTGCATTTCCTTTCAATCCGAGTACCTTTTTAGTGCATGAATCATTTTCCTCTTGGCAATTCTATTTAGGGTATGCCATCCCCACGACTCTATTTCGCAAGTTGGAAAACCGTTTCCCTGCAATGAAATATCGTCATACTATTAAATTGCTGTTGAATAATTACGCTGGTTCGGATATTGCTGGTGCATTATATATTCAGGTTGGGATCTCGCAGCTTACCCTTGTTTTATGCCGTAGTGGGCGCCTACTTTTCAGTGGTAGCTTCGCTTATCAAACTGAAATGGATGCCTTATTTTATTTGTTGCGCTTAGCGGATTCTCATGATTTGCCTACGGAAGGCTTGGAAGTTTATTTAAGCGGTCTCATTGATCCATCCTCTCGTTTATTTCTTGAATTATCAAACTATTTTCTCAATTTAAGTACTATTTCAAGTTCAATTCAATTCGATTCCGGGTTGCCTTCCACCAACTATTTCATATTATTAAGTAATAACTCTTTATGCGTGTCATAAGCGGTAGACTTGGAGGGAGAAAGTTTTTACCTCCCGCTCATATGCCACATACCCGGCCCACAACAGATATCGCAAAAGAGGGACTTTTCAATATTTTACAAAATAGAATCGACTTTACTAGTATTTGTTCCTTAGACCTATTTGCGGGTACTGGCAGTATCAGCTATGAGCTAGCTTCTAGGGGTGCACATACATTAACGTTAGTAGAACAAGATCATCATCAAATTCAATTTATTAAAAAGACGCTTACTGCGTTTGAAATTGAAAATGCTTCAGTGGTGAAGCAGGATGTTTTTCAGTTTCTATTGCATTGCACTCAGACATTTGATTTTATTTTTGCTGGTCCTCCCTATGCACTCGCTAGTATTGATGAATTGCCAAGGGTAATAATCGCCAGGAAACTGCTCTCGCCAGGTGGGTTATTTGTCTTAGAACATACGCCTCGTAACGATTATCATTCGTTTTTGGGTTTTGAAAGAGAACGTAACTATGGTACAACGGTTTTTAGCTTCTTCGTACCTTAGCCATCCTGATGTTCTACACCTTTTTTTTACGTTCATTTCGGCTTCTCTTATTGCCGTTTTCCATTCTGTTTTGGGCTATTCTTTATTTGCGTTCTTTTTTCTATAAGAAGCAATGGCTGCGATCCGTCACATTTGGTATTCCGCTGATTACCGTAGGGAATTTAGCTGTTGGAGGTACTGGTAAATCTCCTATGATTGAATACCTCATTGAGCTTTTACAACAGCGCTACCCACTTGCTACTTTAAGTCGAGGATATCGCAGACGAACAAAGGGGTATGCATTTGCAAAACCTGATTCTACGGCACTGGAAATTGGTGATGAGCCCCTGATGCTATACCGTAAGTTCCCCTCAGTGGCGGTGGCGGTAGGCGAGGAAAGACTGCTGGCTATACCTGAGTTATTACACGACTTTCCAGCTACTGAGGTTATACTACTTGATGATGCTTTTCAGCATCGTGCTATTCAAGCTGGGCTCACTATTTTATTGACCGAACAGTCCAATTTATTTTCTCGAGACTTTTATCTTCCTACAGGGGATTTACGTGATTTAAAAAGCCGGTATAAAGAAGCTGATATCATAATAGTTACTAAATGTAATCCTGAATTAACCCTGGAGCAACGTAATCAAATTATTGACGAGTTAAAGCCCTTGCCAACACAAAAGGTTTATTTTACAAAACTCGTGTACGGAATCCCTTATCATCTTATTTCAAAGAATTCTTGTCTGATTTCCTCCGAAAGTGAGGTATTGTTGGTAACGGGAATATCCAACCCAAGCCCTCTTAAGTTGTGGATAGAACACCAAACCGCTTATTACCGCCAAATGCAATTTAGGGATCACCACATTTTTACAGCTGATGACCTTAAAGATATTCAGGAAGAATTCAAAAAGCTTACACCAGGTAAAGGGATTGTGCTGACTACCGAAAAAGATGCCGTTCGTCTCGAAAAATTTGAAAAATCAATACAAAACCTTCCCTTCTATGTTGTTCCTGTTCGTCATGAAATCATGTTTAATGAAAAGGAGAAATTTGAACGATCGGTGACTGATTTTATTGAAAACTTTCAAAAGCAAAATTGAGGATGGGAAGAAAAAATTCAAAAAAGAAAACTCAAAAACGTGTTGTAAAGTCCAGTTCTTTTTTATTGAAAGGAAGGTTGGATGTTTCCCGTACAGGCATGGGTTATGTGATGGTAGATGGGATCGCTGATGATATTTTAATTAGGCCAGCGGATTTCAATGGAGCTGTACATGGGGATCAGGTCTCTGTTGCAATTCGTGAAAGAAAACCAGCAGGAAATCGTATGAAGGGGGTTGTAAAATCTGTTTTGAAACGAAAGCGTGAGGAGTTCATCGGACAGATTCAATTAGGCAAGGGATTTGCTTTTTTAGTTGTCGAAACCGATAAGCCGATGCCTGATTTTTTTATCCATCATTCCGATTTACGGGGGGCTATACATGGTGATCGAGTGCTAGCTCGTGTTATTGATTGGTCATCTGACCAAGATAAAAGACCTCAGGCTGCTGTACTTGAACTTTTACCAATTGAACGAATCCATGATGCCGCTATGAAGGATATTTTGCTGGAGGCTGGGTTTCCCTTGCAATTTTCGGAGGAGGCTATTGAAGAGTCGTTACGTATCCCAACCACTATTACCGAGAAAGAAATAAAAACTCGTAGAGACCTGCGTGGAACCTGTACGTTCACAATTGATCCATTGGATGCTAAAGATTTTGACGATGCCTTATCTTTTCAATTACTTCCCTCAGGGCATTATGAGATTGGAATTCATATTGCAGACGTGAGTCATTATATTGAGGAAGGGGAAACCCTGGATCAAGAGTCCTACACACGAGGCACTTCTGTTTACTTACCGGACCGGGTAAATCCCATGTTACCGGAGAATATTTCGAATGTGCTTTGCTCTCTCCGTCCCTTAGAAGATAAACTTACATTTTCTGTTATTGTAGAGATAACGCCTAACGGTAAGATCCTTTCAAAGTGGATAGGTAAAACAATAATTCATTCTTGCCATCGGTTTACCTATGAGGAGGTGCAAGCTATTGTGGAGGAAAAGGAAGGCTTGTATGCAACTGAATTGCTGCAATTGCATGCTTTTGCGCAGCAAATGAGGGCTGAGCGAATTAAAAACGGCGCAATTAATTTTTCATCTCAAGAAGTTCGATTCAAATTGAATGACATTGGAGATCCAGTTGGAATTATGGTGAAGGAGAGTAAAGAGTCACATCAATTGATCGAAGAGTTTATGTTATTGGCCAATCGAATTGTAGCGGAAAAGATTGCTACAACTGAAGTAGATGGAAAACCAATCCCTTTCCCGTACCGAATCCATGATGATCCTGATGAGGATCGATTGATTCCCTTTATGGATTTTGCAAGAAAATTTGGTTATGATTTTGATCGCTCTAACGCTCCAGCAATTGCGGCATCTTTTAATCAATTGTTGGCCGCTATTAATGGAAAACCAGAGCAACACGTTTTGGAGCAGTTAGGAATTCGAACGATGGCTAAAGCACGATATAGCACTGAAAATGTGGGGCATTACGGTTTAGGGTTTGAACATTACTGTCATTTTACTTCTCCCATACGTCGCTATCCTGATATTTTGGTTCATCGCGTTTTATTTGCTCTGTTACAGCATCAGCCAAGGATTGATAAAAAAATGGAGGAAAAGTGCAAACATACCAGCGACCGCGAAAGAGCTGCCATGGAATCGGAAAGAGCTGCTAACAAATACAAGCAAGTACAATACATGCAGAATTTCTTGGGTGAAGAATTCGAAGGAGTAATCAGCGGAGTTGCTCATTTTGGTTTTTGGGTAGAAACCATTGAGCATAAATGCGAGGGGTTGGTTCATTTAAATTCTTTGAGTGATTATGACGATTTTAGATTAATCGAAACTGATTATTGTTTAGTAGGGCTTCGAAGCGGCCGAAAGTTTAGAATGGGGGATAAGCTTTGGATTAAAGTTGTAGCCGCTAATCTCACTAAGCGACAATTAGATTTTGAATGGGTATTGGCCTCCGAAAAATCAAAGCGAACTGGCCAATAGCTGATGAAAATCTGCTAACTTTCCGCTATGCAATCGTTTGCTCAGTTAGCCGCCCAGTTTAATCAGTTTTTTGATCGTGAACATTTTCCCGAATCACCATCTAGTTTATATAATCCTAATCGATATTTCTTGCAATTAGGTGGTAAGCGTATTCGACCTGTTTTGTGCTTAATGGGAAATGAACTTTTTGAAGCCATTCATTCCTCTTCTTGGGATGCCGCTACTGCCATTGAATTATTTCACAATTTTTCACTTATTCATGATGATATTATGGATAAGGCTCCACTTCGCCGTGGTGTACAAACAGTTCACGAAAAATATGGCAATAATACGGCGCTCCTGGCTGGAGATGTTATGATGATCAAAGCCTATGAGTATTTAAATAAAGTTCCTGCTTCTTCTCTTCCGTCTATTCTTACATTATTCAATAAAACGGCTATCGAGGTTTGTGAAGGCCAGCAACTTGACATGGATTTTGAAAATCAGTCGCATGTTTCATTGAAGGACTATCTTAATATGATAGAAAAGAAGACATCAGTGTTGTTGGCTGCTTCTTTAATGATTGGAGCCATTCTGGGGGGGGCGGGAGAGCGTAATCAGCAGCTATTGTACTCTTTTGGATTAAAATTAGGCTTAGCCTTTCAAGTGCAAGATGATTATCTGGATGCCTTCGGAGATCCTGTAAAATTTGGAAAGCAAGTGGGAGGGGATATTCTGGCCGATAAAAAAACATTTCTATTAATTCATGCATTAGATACTGCTGATGCAAGTACTCGTGAGCGCTTACTAAATTGGCAAGGTCGCCAAGGTGAATTTAAAGTGAAAGAAATTCTGTCTATTTATCAAGACTGTCATGTTGATCAATGGGCATTAGAGCTAAAACAGCAGTTTCTTGAACAAGCCTTAACTGACCTTGATCAAATTGCTGTTGTTTCCTCAAGAAAGCTTCCCTTACAAGAGCTTGCTGATTATTTAATTCAACGTCAGGTATAACCCAATAAGCTAAATTGTATGTCCGGACTTTTCAGAAAAAAACCCCTTTCCCAATTGCAGCAAGAGCACATAGGAGCTGAATCCGGTGCCGGATTGAGAAAAGAGCTTGGTGTTCGTGATCTTACATTTATGGGGATTGCTGCCGTAATTGGCGCTGGCATTTTTTCAACCATCGGACAAGCTGCATATCAAGGCGGACCTGGTATTTCACTTTTATTTGTAATAACGGCAATAACTTGTGGATTTTCAGCTTTATGTTACGCTGAATTTGCAAGCAGAGTTCCGTTGGCTGGAAGCGCCTACACTTACTCCTATGTGGTTTTTGGGGAGCTGGTTGCATGGATCATAGGATGGGCGCTTATTTTAGAATATGCGATCGGTAATATCGTTGTCGCTATTTCATGGAGTGGATATTTCAATAATTTGTTAGTTCACCTGCTACACATTGAGCTTCCGTCTTGGATGCTAGTAGATCCTGTTACCGCATCCTCTGCCTATGAGCAAGCGCTAGTTGCATTATCAAATCCCAGCACACTTTCTGCTGCACAATTCGACACTTTTCGATTTGCAAAGGAAGCTTATGAAACAGCACCTAGAATTGGAGGTACTCATTTCTTCTTCAATTTACCTGCTTTTATCATTGTTGCGCTAGTTACCTACCTTGCTTATATTGGAATAAAAGAGAGCAAACGAGGTACTAATATCATGGTATTATTTAAAGTAGGTGTGATTCTATTCGTTATTGGTGCCGGTGCTTTTTATGTGGATACTAATAACTGGACTCCCTTTATGCCGAACGGAATTACTGGTGTTCTCAAAGGGGTCTCCGCTGTATTCTATGCCTACATAGGATTTGATGCAATTTCTACAATGGCTGAGGAATGTAAAAATCCACAAAAAGATATGCCCCGGGGCATGATTAATTCACTTTTGATTTGTACGGGTTTATATATTTCAATAGCACTTGTTTTAACGGGCATGGAGCATTACACTCTTTTTGAAGGGGTAACTGACCCCCTCGCTTTTGTCTTTGAGAAGAGAGCACCTTGGATAGAAAAAATTGTATCAGTCAGTGCGGTGGTGGCAACAACTTCCGTACTAATTGTATTTCAAATAGGGCAGCCCAGAATATGGATGAGTATGAGCAGAGATGGCTTACTTCCTACAAAATTTCAATCGCTAAATAAGTACCAGACCCCAGGATTTGCTACGATTATAACTGGATTGATTGTTGGATTAGGAGCCTTATTTCTTCAGGGAGGGCTTGTGACAGACCTTACTAGCATTGGTACTTTGTTCGCATTTGTATTGGTTTCCGGAGGAGTGCTTTTGCTTCCCCGTATCGATAAAAAACCGGGACAATTTAAATTACCAGATTGGAGTGGACGTTATTGGATTCCCCTGCTTTTGCTAATATTTGTATATATCAATACTGGTCGTATCGAAGCGGCTTTTCAATCCATACAATCAGGTTCAACTGAAGGATTATTATTGCTTCTATTTTTTTTAATTAGTTTACTCATTGCCATTTTTACTGCAATCAAAAATCTCGCATTCATTCCTGTCATGGGCGTCTTGTCTTGTCTTTATCTTTTGGTGGAGATTCCACTTAATAGTTGGAAATGGTTTTTTGTTTGGATGGCTGTAGGGTTGCTGATATATTTTTCCTATGGCAAAAAAAACAGCAAACTTAAGGCTGGTTAATTTCGAATAAATTTTAGTTTTTTACCTCTTGTTTTACCATGTCCAGGTAAACAGTTTTGTAGTCAACGAAATGATTTGTTTTGACTACAAATATTTATTTACATCCGTTTTTACTATACATCCTTCTATGGGCTGGTTGTTTTTATAAAGGGTTACAGGCTGGTGCGCAGGGAGATTCGTGTTTTATGATCTCTGCTATGGGTGCATCAAATTCGAGCGTTCGAATGCTTTCCCATCCCATTATTGTCAATTTTACATCCAACTGCTTACTGGTTGATTCAGGCGTGCCCATATGGGATATGCCAGTTAATAGAGGGATTTACACATATCCTTGCTTATCCAGGCGATCGCTCATAACAATTGATATACGAATATTCCCTAATCCAACTCGAGGTTCAGTTATGATTCAAGGTTCACTTTTTGAAGATTTAGACCAGTTCGCTCATGTTTTAGTTTATAACAAGTTGGGGCAGTTAGCTTTTTCAACACCAATTCAGCTAATTGACCTACAGCAGGGATTGAGTATTGATCTGCATTCATTCCCATCCGGCGTATATACGGTTGTTGTTTTAGGAAAATTTATCAGAGGTACAGGTCAGATTATTAAAATAAACGATTGATGTATAAAAACGATCATGTCATATTTCTGATTATTCTATGGAGTATACTCAACGCTGTCAATTCTTTACAAGCGCAAACTGTTTTGCCGGGTATCCCTTTTCAGATGCAAGCGCGTGACCGATTCAATCAAGCAGTTCGTCAACAAACGATTCATGTTTTATCAGCAATATATTTTAGCCGAGATACGCAACTAGTTTATGCTGAAGAACAGATTTTGATTACGGATGAACAAGGCGTTTTTCAATTTACGCTTGGGAAAGGGGATTACGCGGGTGGACTTTTTAATTCGTTGTACAAAATTCCATGGGAAAAATTGGACTTTCGTATTCGCTTTCAAATCGCAGTTCCTCCGCAACCTCCCATGGCGGCTTGGAACTATCAGCAAAATTGGATCGATTTAGGGACAGTTCCTGTTGGAATAGTTCCTTATGCATTATATGCGCTTCAAACCGATGGATCTCCCTCCATTAAATCGAAGGGGCGAAGTGGATTTTTACGTGCGGCTGACTCCGCGATAATCAAGTTGGATATTCCGTTAGAAATTGATGATGGTATTGCTGTCACTTTGGAGGCAGATCGATTACCGCTTTCTTCACCTAGCTATTTCATACACAGAGATTTATTTCGCAATCAACTACTTATATTTTTCACTGCTCCTTACACAGGTTTTATTACCTGGCTAATTATCAATTAAACCAAACTAAGTATCAAAATTTATTTTATGAAAAAAATCAGTTGTCATTTTTTTGTTATTATTTTTTTTCTCTTACATGTAGTTGCTATCCAGGCGCAAATACGACCTTCAATTCAGAAAGAACTTCGGTTAGTAAATCCTACACAATCGGGAACTGGGTATGTGGGGTTAAGGGCAACAGAGGGAACTACTACTTATGCGTTATCATTGCCTACGTTATTGCCATCAGCAAACAGTTTTTTAAAAGTTGCTAATGTTTCAGGAACTACTGCAAGTTTAGAGTGGCAATCCATTCAAACTGCAGTGACAGGCCTTGCATGGTCATTGGAGGGCAATGCCATCACAGCAGCTGGAATTGCTTCTGGCCAACAATTTTTGGGATCTACAAGCGCTCAACCCTTGGTGATTGCCACTACGCACACCACTGCTCAGCCTATCAAGCTATTAACAGGTAGTACGGAACGAATGCGAATTAACGCCGATGGTAAAATTGGGATAGGTAGTGCTTTGAATGCAACTACAACCATGGACGTTGGAGGATCTTTTCGAGCAAGTGGTGCCACAAATTTTGGGAGTACAGTAGATGTAGCGGGAGCAGCCTTACTCAGCGGGACACTTGGTGTTTCGGGGGATGTCACCCTTACATCGCTAGGAGGTTCTGTTTCAACCACCATCCAATCAGGGTATGACCGACTTTTGATTGCCAATAATAGTGGATTAGTTCGTCAAGCCAGTTTGGATGCAGTTCTTACATACAATGGGTATCATTTAACCAAAGCAAGAGGGTTGTCCACTTATACTACTGCAACTGAATCTGTCGAGATTATACCAACCAATGGACAAGGAAATCCAATTGTTATAGATGCTAACGATGCAATTTCCCTAACGTTGGAAGGATCTTCCAATGATATGGCAATTCCATCCTATTATATTTCACGCAATACCACAACAGGAAAGTTTATGATTTATTTTTCTTCACCATTTACGGGTTCAGTCAACTGGTCGGTTCTTGAATAAATTTTGAATTGGATTATGCATCGAATTCAATATAAAATTATTTGTTTCCTATTGCTGATTCATTTGGCGGGTTTTTCACAAATTCGCCCTACGTTTCAACGGGAGCTTCGCTTGCAATCTACTACGGGGTTACAGTATGTGAGTTTAGCAGCTAAGCAGGTTACGGGTTCTTCTTACACCATTTTGCTACCCGCTGAAGTGGGAAATGCAGGACAAGCCTTAACGGTTAGTAGTCGTGAAAACAACAGCAACCAACTTAGCTGGAATTCGGTACTTACACCTCAAAGTGGATGGTCATTGTCGGGAAACCTGACCAATGATTCTTATGATGGAAGTTCGGGTAGTCGATTAGGAACGCTATCCAATCAAGATTTAGTGCTGGTAACAAATGGTGTTGAAAGAGCACGTATTACAAAAACTGGTATGTTGGGTATTGCTAATAATAATCCAATAAGCACTTTAGATGTTATAGGGAATGCTGATGTTAGCGGTGTGATGGCAATCGGCGAACAGGTGACCCCGGGTTCAATGGTAGCTGATGGATTTAGTTTTAATCCGGGTATAGCAGTGCAACGCACACTTGCTACTGCGACATCTTCTACGCCAAGAACTATAGCCGTATTAGGTCAAGTAATTGGAACCGGCAAGTTTGATAATCGTATTATGGGAGGTGCCTTCTATGCGGCTTCTGATGCATCGAATACTCAACCGTTGGGACAAATTCGCTCTTTACAAGGATGGGCAACGCACAATGGTGCGGGAACATTAAGTGTTGCATGGGGCGCCTATCATGTAACAACGAATAAAAATTTGGGTACTATTTCAAATGCCTATGGTGCTGTAAGTGGAGTGGAAAATGCATCTTCAGGTATTATCAATAAACTTCATGCGCATTCTATTGAAGCATGGAATAATCGGGGAGGGAGGGTAGATACACTTTTCGGTTTGACCGTTAGTGTATACAATAGTAGTACAGCCTCTTCAATTGGGGCCGTGTATGGGATTTCTATAGGTAAGGGCTTAATTTCTGTCACGAATGGATCTCATTTTTGGCGTAATACTGGAACCATTGATTACTCGTATGGTTTGTATTTGGACGAAAGTATTGATGTGGGGATCAATCGATTTGCTATTTTTTCAAGGTCAAAGTCCGCGAGTCGCCTAGCCGGTAATTTAGAATTGGCCAATATCGACAATAATGCTGTTGAATTAAGGTGGTTGGAGCCCA
>JACCDS010147556.1_pt1 | contig 18911 bp, 24 predicted proteins | sample 7446441 | NCBI WGS metagenome assembly JACCDS01 (sample SAMN15323445, study PRJNA562643) | freshwater metagenome | isolation source: river surface water | place: USA:Blue River Watershed | collected 2017-08-17
CTCGAGTCAATAATTCATCCAGATCGTCAGGGCGAAGATTCAAAATTTCAGGATAGTCGTTGTCAGTTGCCATTCATATCTCCAAAAAAACAATGCCTACCAGGAGAACTCCGGGCAGGCATCAAAGGGGGATTTTGGTAAGGTTGCTTGTAGTTCGATAAATCTACGATTTCTCGAAAGATCGCCAGGTACTCGGATCAAAGACACCGGTGGCATAGTTCGGGGATGGTTCATTAAAAACCAGGAGCACATCGCCTGCCACGGCAATCCTCTGATCCGATCCCATATCGCCCATCTTCATTGTTCCGTGATGCAGATGGCTGGGAAATACCAAAAGCTGCCCTTCTTCAACCGGCATGACTGCCTGGTTGGAATTGAGGGTATTGCGCTGGATAACCATCGATCGCTGACGATGGGTGGATTCTGAAAAGGCACCGTAGTACGGCTCATTCGGCGACGACTGAATCTGGAAAGCGATCGCGTCGGCCTCTTTAGGCATATTCATGTAATAGACGAATGACAGATGGCTGGTGCCATGCGCATGAACGGGGGTCACCGTCTTGTTGTCCGTGGCGCTGATCCAGGTTTTGACAATATTGATATTCACCCGAGATTTGTCGTAGGACAGTTGACCCAGATAGCTCGCGATGCAGCGCGTCACGAATGAAAAGAGCGGCGCTAACGCTTCATCCGTGTGAAGGTAGACCTTTCCTGAACTCTCACCAGTAATTAATCCCGACCCACTCTCATGGACAATGCAGTGCTCCGGCATTCGCTCCATGAACGTATTCTTGAATTCCGTATGCTCACTGCACTTAAACGACGCGACGGCAGTGGGAAAAAGCAGCGCAATCGCACATTCAATGTCTTGTTCTTCCTCGGTCAATATCAATTGGGTCTGTCCTTTTTACGGAAGAGATCAATCAGCGATGCGACGACATCGATCTCAAACCACCTACGAGAGAGTCGATAGTCGCTGGGGTAAGCATGGTGCGTGTTATGAAATGCGACACCGTTACCCAGCAAAATCAGACTGGCAAAGAGATTGTTTTTACTGTCGTCATTCGTTTGGAATAATTGGTAGCCGGACCTGTGGCAAATGACATTGACCACCCCGTTGCAAAAGAATGCATAAATAACGGTAAGAAAGAAGCCGTAGATCGCGATCCGAATATCGATGAGCGATGCAGGCCCCACCACAGAAAAATAGATTCGGAAGTAATGACGCTGAATGAAGATCAGCCATTCATCATGCATCAGCCGCTTGACCGTTCCGACGCTACGGGACTGCTCAAAGCCGGGGGTGAGCCAAAGCCATGTCCGCCACCCGGCACTTGCTGGGTGCGGATCCGAAGGGCTGTCGGAATATCGATGATGGTTCACATGGGTGGAGGCAATACCAATCGGGCTTCCGAATAAATTGAAGATGGACAGTAAAGCGAACGTCTTCTGCCAAACCCGATCCAGCTCAAAGGAGCGATGAGCGAGGTATCGGTGGCAGTAAGCTTCCTGACCAAGCAACGTGAATAGCACTACCGAAATCAAGGTCAGCACGAGCCAGGCCGGGTCCCAGTAGGCGATCACCCCCGCTATCCCAGCCACATGCACCAGAAGGATGACCAGCCGGAGCTTTGAAAACTCAGACATAGCCAGCCTCCCTAAGACACGCTGACACTTGTGCAAAGGAGGCTTTCGTAAACGACAGGGTCAATATCAGTCGCTGCTGGTTTGGCTTTAGCGAGACCGAGTGCGGTATAGAGGTGTCGATTAGCCAGCAGTCGCCTTGGGACGCCTCAAATGATGCCGTCTCGTGCAATGTGCGGGAGGCCAGATCCCATTCGTAGTAGTGCGTGGTTTCTCCGCCGGCTTCCAGGTAAAAATTGATGCCGCAGGTTCGGTTGTAATCAACGTGCGCTGGAAGCACAGGCTTTATCGCATCTGTAGCCGCCATCCGGATAAGAAATGCCTGCGGTATTTCCAAGCCCCTGATCGCGGCCGGGACAATTGCGATTGCCTGACTGGCAAAGGCCTCTGACAGTGACAACGATTCGGTTGGCACCGACGTGTACTCATCCGGCAGATCCTTGTTATATTTTTGCTTCTTGCTGAACCGATGATGGAGCGTTGCACATTGAGCTATTTCTGCGCCGAAGGGCGCCTTCCAATCAAGCTTCAGGAAGGGTTTCATGTCAGGGCGTCCCGAACCACCTCGTAGGGCGTCGAGATGAACGAGATGGTTAAAACTCGACGATTCTTTCCTGGCTTGAGTTCAACGGCATGCGGTTTGGATACATCCATCAGCCATATATCGCCATCCTTGGCCACAAAACTGTCGACTTCTTCGATCTTCCCGCCCGCAGCGTACCGGTAGAAACAGGTTCGCTCACCGTGGGTATTGCGGTAGATGTTGATCGCGGTAACACGAACGCCATCCACATGGGGCGCGAGCATCACTTCCTTTTCCTCTGCTGGAGCATGCATGTCTAGCACCCAGAGTTTCGGTATTTCTATGTCCAGCAGGCGGGTTGGTAGCTGCGAAATAATTCGCTGAGTATCTTCAGCACTTGCTACATATGATCGGTTGGGTACGGATGTGAAAGCCTTCTTCCTAAGTAAAGCGAGTCCATATTTCTGCTGCTTTAAGTATTCCCCGTTACAAAGCAATGCCGTTGGATCAGTGAATACAGCCTCGACATCCAACGGGATGTCTAGCTTGGTAAAGTACGAATTCATCAAGCAAACGTCAGCCCGTAAACGGCGCTTACCGCCGCGATATTTTTGTCCCCGCTTGTGACGCTGATTTGTCGTGGGCCTGTGATCTGAACATTGCCGATCTGTGCAGTGCCGCTAGCCAGAAATAATTTTGTGCCTTTGGTCAGAGCAGCCGATTCCCCCGTTGAAAGCTGCCAGGGAGCGATGCCGTCTAAAGGAACGCCATTCCTCAATTGAGGCGGAATGCACATCATCTTGGTGTTTTCGATAACGTCGACGCGAGTGACTCCCGGCTTGTCATAAATACCCAGCGAGCAGTAGCCCGCAAGGCGCTCTGTCACATCGCCAGTATCCAAATGGGTATGGCGCATGTGGCCACTAAAGACCATCCATACGAACTTGTCTCGGGTCTCGTTGTATGTCCCATCTGGCTGCACTACGAAGCAGCCTTTGCTCACATCCTCGTCGTCCAATAAGGTTCCTGCCGGAATGTCGAGCAGTAAAGCGATTGTCCCGAATGCTCGGACAGGCTTCTGTTCATAATTCACCATCAGACCTCCAGGACTTCGTCAGCGAGTTGCTGTTCAGCGGCTAAGGCTTCTGCGGCATGTCGGATGGACCAGTACGAATCAAGCACGGTTTGATAGTCGTTCAAACTGGTGATCTCTTTGTTGTGGACAATCCCGCCGGTAGACAAGTCTTTGATCTCTTCTTCTCCGTACTCTCCGTACCACTGCAGGGCGTGGATTTCAGCGGCTAGACTGGTCATATCGATCCCTGAATATCCAATGCCGTCCACTGCGCAGTAGAAATCGTCTGGAATAATCGTTAGTCTGATTGGTGTAGTCATTCAGTGATCTCCATAACGGGTGGTTTGGCAATCATGGTCAGCAATACCCGGTGCGAACACTCGTTGGCCTTGACCATCTCATTTCTAAAACTTTCCACGGCTGCGCCGGTTGATCGCTGCTGCTGACTGTTTTCGATGAGCAGAACTGGAAGCCAGGCTATGGCGCACGACCATTCATCGACTTCTTTTCCGGTGTTGGGGTTGTGACCTCGTACCTGCGTAAACCAGGCACACTGGAGTCCGATGCAGTCTTTTTTCAAAAGAGGACAGAAATTTCCTGGCTTTATTTCCATGATCAGTTCTTGGTAGCGATGATGACGTCGACGTACTGAACGGCCAGATTGATGGCCGTACCAGTAAAGGTGTGGTTGTGCGACCCGCCCCCGCCGGTTGCGGAATCCACCTGATTAAGGGCTACAGTTGCCGTCGATGTTCCAGTGGCTCCACCAATCGGACGTGACCCGGTACTTCCTTTAGATGCTGATTGGTACCAGCTATAGCTATGGGTGTGGCTGGGAATCTGGGCTTCGGTCAGCGTGGTGGCGCCGACGGTGCCGCTAACTGCTTGTTGGGCAAAGGCAGTCGTGAAGGCCACTGACCCTCCTGAAGTCACCGTGCCATTGATTACCCGGAGTGCCTTATCGTTATGCGTTGAGTCTTTAGTCCAACCAGTGGGGGCTGCAGTCTGTTGAAACAGCAGTCTCGTACCGCTGGCAAATTCCTGAGGCGGCGCCTGCCAGACCGGTGGTGCTGTACTACCGGCAGAAGTCAGTACCTGCCCAGTTGTGCCAAAGTTGGCGCCGCCGGCACCCACAGCACCTGTTGAATTAATAACGACGTGGTCGGTGTTACCCGCCCCTAGGATCAAGCTCTTACCAGGGTAGGCGTTCTTGACGTACGCATCTCCCGTCGAGCTTTGGCCGACCGATAGGTAGTTGGCGGCCGTAAGCCCCCAATAATTGAAGGCGCCGGTTGCCCGTACCTGGTATTGCAAACCGGTAGCGGTATCGCCGGCTTTGTTTACCGGGGTGTATCCCAAGCGCGAGGGAATATCGGTGTAATAGCTCGGGAGTTGACCTGCCAAGACTGCTGAGTCATTGGCACTTGTCGCTGCAATGGCGGCCGCCACCGTAGTGCTGCCACTACTGAGATCCGCAAGCAATACCCATGTAGCTGGAGATGCACTCGTCAACACATATAGCTTTTGCTGGTCGGACCGCCAACACTTCATCCCCACTTGCAGCTCGGTCGTGGGAAATACCGTGCCACTGGAGTTGGAGAGCGCCGTCTTATCGTTATTCAATAAGGGCGAGAGCGAATTGGTCAGCGTCTCAGAGGACGGTATGGTCGTGAAATTTTGCATCTAGCACCCTTGAGCCAACCAGGAAAATGAGCCTGTCACACGGGTGCCGGTCTTATCCTCCAACACGGCGGAAAAGCCTGTGGTGGAGGGTGTGCCGAGTAATCGTGGGATGGCTGTCGTGGTGCCCCCTTTGTGCGTGATGGTCACTTGGGGGGTAAATCGAAATGTTCGGGAGAACTGAACTGAGACGCCGGCTGTGGCATTCGTGACCTCGGCAACACCCCGATCGAAGATGTCCGGAACATCGACGGTTAACCTCAGCGCATCGATATAGCCACGATCTGCATTACTAGACTTCAGGATCGCTCGAAATAGCGCTCGCTGATAGGTGTAGTCGCCTTGAATGAAATCCCGGAAATTGGTGTATCCCGGTGGATGGCCGTTGTCGACGATGTTCTGAAAATCTTCTTCCGTGATCTCGCTGCTTGAGATGATCATGTCACTGATCACGCCATTGGCATGCCGCCGGTATTGCTCAACAAGCTGGAGTGCTTCATCGGTTGAGAGCTTTATTGAACGCTTGAATGCGTCATTGACCGCCATCCCTTCGGACAAGGCTTTTCGGTAAGCCACCGTCCTGCCAAAGACGTCAGCCATGGCTACTGCTTCTGCAACGCGCTTGACCAGTCCTCGCGATGCGAGATCACTTGCTGTGAAAGCCTCAGTGAGAGGTTTTAAAGTTTGCTTTCCTGTGCTCTCTGCAAAAGTGAGGTTCTCGGTCACTCGCAAGATGTACGCAATCAGATCGGCGTAGGTTTCGGCGAATCCAATTGCTTCGATTACTGCCTTGGAAACTTGGCGCGACAACGCTTCGGAGATGCCAAAGGCTTCACTGATTGCTTTTGTCGGCTGCCGGGTGTGCAAACCTGAAACTGGAAGAACCTCGGATGAACGTACCGTACTTTGTCGAGCGAGATGCTCACCCCATGACACTGCTGACGTAAATCCTTTCGTCAGAAATTGAGCGAGGACCTCTGCCGCTGAGAAGGTCTCAGCAATTCTCTTTTGATTGGCTTGTGACAGATTGTCGACAAAGCCAATCGATTCAATCCACCGCAGGACATAGGCAATCAGATCCGAATAGGTTTCAGCAAATCCAACAGTTTCGGTCTTTGCCAAAGCCATCGACCTGCGGTCGGCTTCAGTAAAACCCAATGCCTCGCTGGAGGGTTTGATCGTTTGGCGGCTGGCGCTCTCAAGCACAGCGAGACTGACCGCAACAGCAAAGGCATAGACCGCCGGATAAGCGGTATCCCAGCTTTTGCCGGCACTGGCGCTGGTCCACGTAAAGCCGCCGGTTCCCCAGGTATAACGTTGGCCCTGTGATTCGGCCACTGTCACCACATCGGGCATGCCCGTTAGCTCATCGTGAAGGTAAAGACGGCGGTCAGGCTATCGTCTGCGCCTTTATTGACCACTGGGAAAACCACCCGGTCGAGCATGATGCCGGCAGTGGCTGCGTTAAAGACCCCAGCCTCAGTGATCGCCCCTGTGCCATCACCCGCCGGGAAGTCTGCGGTGAATGTGAAGGTCTTGGTCCCTGCCGTGTGTGCATAGGTCGCAGCATTACGATCCAGTTCAGTAACTAACGCTGATTGCGTGGCTGCGACTGCGGTCGTCCCGGTCCCCAAGGCGATATAGCCCATCACAGCGGGCCGACTGGCTGCCTTACCAATGGCGTCGGCAATAAAATCAAAGCCCACGTTGACAATCAAATTGTCCTTGTAGATAGTTTCAGTGTCGCCATTAGCGCGTGAGACGATCAAAGTCATCGCGCCATGAAGCTGCATGGATTCGTCGATCATGGAAGTCCTTGATAAAAAAAATGGCGCAGCACCTTGAAGTGCCGCGCCATCGTTGAGAAAGAAGTGTTTAGTACAGACGAACCGTGGTCAATACGCCGACAGGTGCCAAAGCTTGTATCGCCGATTCGACTTCACCGCCCATGCGACCTACGAACAGCCTTCGGTCAGTCGAGGTCTGGCAGACTCCGATGCAAAGTCTGTCTGAAGCTTCAATAGCCAATGCCACGTTGATGCGTTGGGAGAGATGGTCTTCAAGAAAGAAGGCGCCAATTGCGGCGTCATAGCCCACCAGTAGCGATCCAGTTAAGCCACTCGCATACCAGATGACGCAGGTAGTCACTTCCGACGGGATAAACCAGAAGGTCGTATGAAATATCGCCGGAATATTGACGGCCCATGCTGCCTTGGTCGTATCTTTCACCATCAGACCATCACCATAGCGGCCCGCATCGTAGGACACCCCAGTTGACAGACTCGTCACTGGCCCGCCAAAGCCACCCAGCGCACCATTTAAGCGCCAGCCGTAAATCTCGTTCTCCTGCAGTCCTTCTTCCCGCGCAATCTGAAACCGTGCATCCACATTAGCCAGAGATCCGTCGTAACTCCACTGCCGCTTGGCCGCGTCACTCCGCCACGGGTAGTTCACCTCCAACCAGGTCGTGCGGTCATTGACCGAGGCACCCAGGTTGTTCTGTAGGGTGTTTTGCGCCCGGGTGGGCAAGATCAGATCGACCTCGAACAGATATTCGCTACTTGCTGCGCCACTTTCCATGCGCAGGGCTTCTCGTCCGTTAACCGAGACAACGGTTGCAAAGTGACGAATCCCCGGAAAACCGGTCGCTTGCTCGTCGCGCTCTAAAATCAAATTGGCGTTTTGCGGTTGAGCGACAACGGTTGAAACAAAGGTCGGGGTATGGCTATAAATCCCCGGGGAGGCGATCGCCTTGATCCAAAACTTTCGTTCACCATCAAAGCCCGAAGGCAAGGTGTAGCTGGTGGATTTGATTTCCGCTACAAAGAGCGAAGCATCCCACGCTGAGCCTTCTCGAAGTTCATACCCCACCACTTCGGGCTCGGGATTGGGTTGCCAGCGAAACTCCAGCCGATTGGCCGACTGCACCACATCGAATTGCTTCACCGTCGTGGGTGCTTGCAGATCCAACAGATAGGTCGTGACGTTTGTGCTGAAATTGCCCGACGTATCGAAAGCCCGGATGTGATACGCGTAGTGTCCTGCGGTTGACTGATCGTGCACCATTTGGGTCGCTGCGGTTTTGGCGACCAATTGACCCTGATCCCAGTTCGAGCCAACGCGTACTTCATAGCCTGCCAAGTCTGCGTCGGTGAGTTCCTCCCAGCTCAGCAATAGATCAGTGACCCGGCGCTGAACGGTAAAGCCCGTGACATCTGAGGGTGGCAGCGTTTTACCGAATACCGTGGCATTGAACGTGGCGGCCGGGCTTTCCTTACGGGTCACACCAATGGCCCTGAGACTAAACTCATACGGTCCTTCGACCGCATCTCGAATTTCGGCGTAGTTGGCCGAAGTCAGTGGCAAGCTTATAAAATTCCCGCCGTTGGCCCGGTAAGACAATCGATACGCGATGGCTGCTGGTACCTCTTGCCAGGAGATTTGCACCAGGACCTTGGCTTGATCCTTAACCCGGTACAGGCTTTCTTTCATCGACAAGCCAGTGGGAGCTGCCGGTTGGTCTGAGAGCACCGTGATCGATCGGGGCTGGAGGGCCAAGCCTTGCTCGATTGCGGCGTACTTGCCGGGGTTGTGTGCCAACGCCGTGACTTCATGAATGCCCGGGTCTTGCTCGGCCACCGCCACAACCCGAAAGAGCTGCGGCTCGACCTCGGTGGACGCCAGTACCCAAATAGACCCCGTTTGTGGTGCTATCGAGAAGGGACTCGTGACTGTCACGGTCCGACCAGAGACCGGACCCACGCGCTTTTCTTCAACTGCGCCGTTGGGCAACACGACAGAGAGCCGCCAGGCACGCGGCGCTGGTACATCCTGATCCAGAACGATCGTCGAGGTCGTTGCAGAGGCAATCCGTCCACCCAGCCGCAGCCCACCCCGGACCGGATCAGCGACTTTAATCACATCGCCCGGTCGCACGACTGCACCTTCTAGCCCGGTACGGAAGGTGATGATCTCGGACTCGGACTGCTCGGAGTACAACAGCCATTTGCCCACGCGATGAGCCTGCCCCCGCGAGGTGCAACCGAGTGCTGCGATCTCGCTTTGCACTAGCCCATAGCGAGCAATGCCTGCGGCATCTTCGACGTATTCGACCTTCTGGCGATAAAAGTCCTCAGGGTCATTCCAACTCACCAAAACGACCGTGTGGCGCGCTTTGGCAGACGACCCCTGATACGCAAACTCCCCATCGATGACATTACTTGGGGTGAATTGATAGACCGCGTCGGTCGGTGCGTCTTGCGTGACGGTAATCGCGCCACCTGACCAGTAGACCATCCCCCGAAATATCGAGGCCATGTCCTGCACGACCTTGTATGCTTGCTCACGGGTTTGGAGATATAGATTGCAGGTAAAACGCGGCTCAAAGCCACCTAGGCCATTGGGCACCTGTTCATCGCAGTATTTCGCAACGCGATACAGCGCCCATTTATCAATCTGTGCTTCAGGGATGTAGCTGCCCAAGCCATACCGGGCGCTGGTCAGAAGATCATAAAAACACCAGGCCGGGTTATCCGTCCAAGCGATCTTAAAATTGCCGTTCCACACGCCACTGTAGGAGCGTGTGGTCGGATCGTAGTTGACGGGAATACGCACCCGCAAAAGCTTCATGTCGTAGCTTCTGCGTGGAATCGTTGAAAACTGTGCCGCATCGACACGCAATGCGACCAACGCACTGTTGGGATAGCGGAGCTTGCTTTCGATAACTTCGGTGTACGACTCCAAGAATGTCTTATTCTGAATCGCCGTTGATGTCGAGTCAGCGGTAATCCGACGTACCCGAATCTCCCAAGGCGCACTTCCCGCTAATGGCACGTAGTAGCTGCGCTGATACTTGGTGGTGGTTTTACCGGAAATCGTGTCTTTGATGACTTCAACAAATCCACCACCGTTGGTTTGGCGATCGATGGCAAAGCTGACCTCACTGCCATTCAAGTCGCCGTTCGTCGTGTTTTGATTGGTCAATTGAGGCACACTCACCTTCACCCGCACCGCATCCACATCAGCGTCCGTGATCGATCTAACGACTGATTGTGTAACCTTGACTTCCACACCGACTGAGATCTCGTTTTCAACAGAGGAGAAACCTGGCACATAGCTTTGCTGCTGGGTGCCGTTGCGAGATTCGAGGGTGATGCCGGTGAAATTATTCGTCCCATCGGCATTTTGAATCGGCGTGTCGTCCAGATACACCGACTGCAAACCGGCAACCAAGCCCTCGATTTCGCCTTCAGAGATCAGATCCACGACACGCGCATAAGCTTTGGAGCGCAGGCTGTCGGGTGCCTCTTGCGCCACCCGGGCAGCACCGCCACCACTCTTGCCACCACCACCGGCGCCGATGATGAGAGATGTCATGCCGCAACCTCGTCAACATCGATACCGGCACTGATCACCGCAGACCCGACGATTAGCCGGCCATAGCCCACCGGGACCGGATGGCCTTGTGCGGTCGTGTTAACGGCCCCATTAAAGCTATAACTCGGCTTGTTCTCCGGTTGCTCAAAGGGCTCAGCCGCTTTAGGCGTGGGTGCGATCATTTGCGATACACCGCCCAGAATCATGGCCGTGCCCACTGAATACAGCGTTGATTGCGACAAGAAGGCGCCGGATGCCGCCCACCCCATCGGGTTCCACCAAGCGACCGCCAGCAGTGCAACACCCAAGAGAATTTGACCAAGCCCATCCCCACCGGCACCGGAGATGACCGGGGCAATGGTGACGTTTTGTAAGCCCACGGGGTCATGCAGACGATCGATGGTCACGGCATCGCGACCCGCCAGAACCCGGTATCCCACGCCGCGCTCGCCAGAGGTAACCAGTTCGCGCTCGAGGGATGGAAAATTGGCCACCAGTGCACGAATGGCCTCAGCCGCAGAGGTAATTGCCAAACGGTGTCTTCTGCCATAAGTTTTACCGAGCTCACCAAGAAGAATGACTGTGACCATAGCGAAGGACGTGGGTCGTTATTTTTTGCCAGTAGCCGCCGTAAACATCACGGCTGGAGAGTCGCCCCTGCAAGTGATGCAGGATTAAGCCTTCACCCAGATACACAGCAGCATGGTTGGGTACCGGGGAAGCCACTTGCATCAAGAAGCAGTCCCCGACCTGAAGATCAACGGGATCAATTACTGAAAACCCAGCGGCTGCGAAGTTATCCAGATACAGGTTCTCACCGCGCTTCCACCATTCATCAAACCGTACAAAGTCAGGCAATCTGATCTGGCGCTCTTTGATAAACCAGTCGCGCACCAGCGCGTAGCAATCGAGAACCCCATGCGACCACTGACGCCCGACCAAAGGGGCGATGTAGCCAGAGGGGATGAGCTCTGACCACTCCCCGGATGGAAAACTGACGATGTGCCAGATGAGACCACTGGCTTCGCAGGCAACGCGATCAGCCTGACTAGGCTCAGGCGCAAGCCCTGGGTGGCTATGTACGACGCCAACGATTTCACCTTCAGCGTCCACTGCCGCATAGTCCTCGGGGTGGATCACGAACTGGTCGGACCCGACGCCGATATTGCGACAGCGGATATAGGTCTCTCGACCTTTACGGATAACCAAGAGCCCACAAGCTTCGCGTGGGAAGGCCTCGCGGGCGTGTTCGAACGCCAGCGTTTGGTTTGTAGCCAGCATTAGCGAAACAGTCCTGCTGCGGGAAATCCCCCGAATGGCAGCTCAGACGTTTGGCCAAATCGCGCCTGACAGGAAGAGAGCCGCTTGCCGCAGATGTCTTGCGAACTGGCATTAACTCTTTGGTCGTTCGCATCAAAGTAACTGGTGCCGGTATAGCCACATTCACTGCTGCGATATCGCCAGGGACAGACGTTTTGCACAATTTGCCGGCGTGGCAGATTTACCCCTTCTAAGTCAAAGGAGGCAGCCAACTCGAACTCGATCACATCGCGTGTCTCGCGTGATTTTCGATCGATGTAGTAGATATCATCTGCAAATTCAGCAGACGGGTCTGCAGTGGGATTGACGCCTGCCGGAAAATTTACCGCATCCAGATATTTGGCCAATGTGCGCTTGCGGGTCATCTTCGCGCCGACCAGATCCTGGTAGGTGAGTACCAAGGCTGTGATCGCACCATTGACGTTGGCAACCTTTAGTTTGGGCCTCGGAATCTGGCCGTTACCGTTGAACTCAAACCCTTCGACCTGAATCGGGAATGCATCATAGGCTTTGCTTTGCCAGACTACGCGCTGCTGTAATGCATTGGTGCCGGCGTGAAAATAAACCATGCCCTGACCAAAAAGCGATAGATCCAATACGAAAAGCTCAATAACAGCACTGGGTGCGAGCTTTTGTATTTCAGCGTGGATTGCGGCAGACGTCATAAATCAAATACCTGCTTAAACGTGGCACGCACGGTTTCAATGTTGGGTTCATCCACAGACCGGCTCCATTCCTCGCAGATGAATTTGCCCACCACACCGGCAGGCGTGGTCCATGTAAACGATTCGACCGCACCGCGCGCGCGCAAAAAGGCATCAATTACAGCCGCCTCGGTCGTTGTTTTTGCCCGAAATTCCAGCGACCACACTTCTGGCTGTGTGTTGATTCCAAAAGCCAGTCGCTGCTCGTAGCCGTCACCAAAGGCGACGCGGCGAACGGTGGGGCGGATCGTGAGACTGGCTCCCGTGGAGGCAATCCAGGTAAAGGTCGCCATTTAGAGAGCTCGTCGTGAATCCAGTAGGCCGCCTGCGCGCTTTTGCGCAAGGAGCTCTTGCCGAACGGCGCTGGCAATGGCTCGCCCCAAATCACGCCCACCCGACTCATCCCCACGAGCCGCTGTACCTGCTTCGGTGACATTCACGGAAATATTAAAAACATCGCCACCGGCAGCACCCACTCCGCTTCCTTGCAAGGACACCGGGATCGTTCGACCGTCGGGTAGCGGCACATAAGCCTCAGGCCGGGAGCCCTCACCAAAGAGCGCTAATTGGGGAGAAGTTGCCACGCCCCCCGAGGCATAGGCGCGAAGCGGGACCGGACCGCTGCTGCTCATGATGCCGCCATCGGCAAAGGGGAACATGGATCCGATTGCTTTAGCCAGTGGCCCGGTAATGGCGCTTTGTATCTGTATGCGGATCAGGTCTGTAATGATGGATTGCGCAAGACTCCTGAAACTCAACTTACCCGTCAAAACAAACTGCGTCAGTGCATCGGTCATGCCGGTGAAAGCACTGCGGGTAGCGTTTTCCATCTGCCGACCAACCTGCGAGGCTTCTTCCGAGACGTCATTCAAAGCTTTACTGATACCTGCTGACGGATCAGAGAGTTCTCTTGCCCGCTGAGCCAACTGTTCAGATGCGGTCGCTGCTCGCTGAGCGGCTTCGGCAATGCTTTTGAAGGTATCCGCGAATTTTTCATTACCCGGCGAGGCTGAGGCAATAGCTTCAGCCTGAGCTGCGAGCTTGGTCAACTCCTCGGCACTTCGCTGGCGAGCCTGCGAGAGCAAGGTTAATGACGTGACTTCGGAGATCGACCGAGATTCGCGCTGCGTCTTGATCTGCTCTTCAATTGAAGCCAATTCCATCTGACCACGCTGCGCCTGCTCTTGCAGATCTTTTAAGGTCTCTGCGGGCTGGCGAATCAAACGCTCGGTATTGGACTGCTGCGCATCGCGCTCCAATGTTGCCCGCTTCTTGGCGATCTCGGACAATTTGTCTTCATACTTCAGCTTGTCTTGAACCGTCTTGGCGTCTTTGCGCAGGGCGACTTCAAGCAACAGTTCCTGCTCGGCGTAAAGTGAGCCGATTTTATTGACGAAATCTTCTTGTGCAGCGACGCGTGCCTGGCTGGCTTCTTTAAAGCTGATGTAGCCTGCGTTTTCATACAAGTCGATCAATCGCTGGCGGTCTTTCAAGATGCCAGACTCTTCATCAACCAAGCGCTGAAGCTCTTTAACCTCGTTATCAATACCGGCCATCGACTGACTGGCATTGATCGACGATAGTTTGAAAAAGCTCTCCAGGTTCGACTGCGATGCGTCACGCTCCAGGTTCGAGCGTTTGGACGCGATTTCAGACAGCTTCTCCTGAAGCTTTAATTTATCCTGGGTCGACTTTGCATTGGTCTGCAGACTTCTTTTGACCAACGCTTCTTCCTGATCGTAGATCGATCGTATCTTGGTCAAATACGCTTCCTCGGCAGCTGCGCGCGCTGTGGCTGCTTCCTCGGTGCTGATGAGGCCTGAACTCTGATAGGTGTCGATGATGCGCTGCCGGTCGCGCAAGAGTGAACTTTCTTCACCAACAGCTCGATCCAAAGCCCGCACCTGATTCTCCATGGCGGATAAGGCATTGCTCGCATTCGCGCCGTCAGCTATGTTGTAGTTCAAGCGCTTGCGCGGTGCGTCTGGTCCGTGCTCGCCACCGCCAGCACCCCGGCGAATCGCCTCGAATCGCTTCTCTAAGGCGTCTGCCAAGAGCGGCATATTCCACAGGTCCGCATAATTCTGATTCGCCTGCCGGACAATCTCGTTGCGCTTGGTGAGTGCTTCTTTCAGTTTCGCGCGGTTCTTTTCTGAGAAGGGATTCATCCCTTCACCACCACCCAGGAAGGTGCCCGCTAATTCAATATCGGCCCAGACGGCCTGGAAGCTGCCGACCATGGCTTGGATGGCCTTGCCAATCGCACGCAGTGCATCGATCACCACCGCCAGCGAATAGGCAGCAGTCTCTGCCCACGTCGTAATCGACTTGTCCTGCTGGAGCTTTTGCATTCCTTTGACTGCGTCGTCCGAGCCCAGCAAGATTTTCTTGAGCTCCTCGCCAAAAGCATTCATCGCAGGAATCGACGAGGTCACAATCGTCTGAGCGATGTAGCTGTATTCAGCCCGGGTTCTCGCCATGGCTTTGATGGCATGCTCGGCAGCGAGGACTTGTTCTTCCGTGAGTCGGATATTCAAGTCTTGGTTGTCGGCCAGATCCTTCAAAAAGGGCAGCATGCCGGCGCCGGACTTGCCAAACAATTCCATCGCAATCGCGGTCTTCCCCGCACCATCTTCGAATTGCGCCAGTTTTAACGCGATGTCATTCATCACCTCAGCCGGATCGCGCAGATTGCCTGCCGTATCCCGAGCATCCACCCCGAGAAACTGCAAAGCCTTGGTGGCGCCGGCCGTCTCGTCGTCCACTCCCGCCATACCCTTGGCCAGCTTGGCCAGACTCCCGCCAATATTCTCAAGTGTGGTGTGCGAAATGGTCGCCACCGCCTGAAATCCCGATAACGCCTCAACACTGGCGCCTGTTTGCTCGGAGAGGCCCTGTAAAGCGGCCGCAGCCTCCATGGTTTGAAGGACAAACTCCTTGATAGCGGCAACCGATGTAACACCCACGGCAAGCGCAAAGGCGGATTTGGCCACATTGGCGACACTTTGCAATGAAGCCTTCATCTCATTGGCATGCTTATCCAAGAGACGCGCGCTTTTCCCCAGATCTGCCTGAAACTCGGCCGTTTCAGCGGCAAGTTTTACCACTAGGGAGCCAATATCAGCCATGTTTTTTCAGTTTATGAGCGAACATGGCCTTGAATTGGCGAATGTTCTGCTGGGATGGATCGGGTGGAGACTGCTTTTTGATGAACGGCATGAAGTCGTCCGGGGCAAAGGGCCGGGAATGCGGAGACCGGTGGGCGTTGGCAAAGGTGGCCGCAATCAGTCCGCCTCTAAAATCCGCCCGAAACTCCCCGAAAGGCTCCAATTCATAGAAGGCCATCCATTCCGAGAGTTCATCCGAGCCAATTTTTTGCAGTAAGTCGCGCACCGTCATGCCCAAAGCCAGCGCCAGCCGAAAGGCAAAGCGGCGCACCGGCCGGGCATCTAGGCTTTTTTTGCGGCGTCGACCGCGTCCGTGCCAATGCCGTTGACGCGCTGGGCAACTGTAAACACCCGGTCCAATGCGCGAGCGCTTTTGTTTCCCAGGGCAGCCACCTCGGCGTCAGTAAACAGTCGCGTGCCTGCTGCGTCGCAAAGCGTGAGCGACACCAGACGCGCTCTGACGTTCTCCATGCGACCTTCTTTACCGATCAGGCTCGCTTCAAAAGTATCCCTATCTGCCCCGGTCATCGTGCGCACCATTACGTCACCTCCCCATTCGGGAACGGCAATGCATTCCAGCGGCAGATCATTGGCGGCAAGGATGGATTCTTTGCTTAGCAGGTTCATCGTCTTACGCCTCCGTGATGTCGCCATCGATCTCAATCGTCACCGATGCCTCGACAACGGCATCGACCCCACCTTGAACGCTGAACTGGGTGACGTACCCGTAAAACGTCCAGACCGTGGGGACGGTGTCCGTAAATGTGATGCGAAACTGTTGTCGGGTGCGATTGGCTCGGTCGGTTCGCAAGCCGTCGTGCACCGCATTGTCGGGATCAAAATGCAACGTCAGAGAAAGCGAGCCTTCATCGCGCAGACCCATGCGCTTCTCTTTGGCTGTAGAGGAAAGGTTGGTGACATCAATGACCTGAGCTTGACCACCTGGGCCTTGGAAGGAGACGACGTTGGGAATCGTCTCAAACGTGGTGGTACCCATTCTGGCAATCGTAATGCCCTGGGCGATGATCGCTGTGCTTGACATGCGTAATCTCCAAAAAAATGGCCCGGATGGGCCGCAATCAGATGTTTGCTAGAAGGGACTAGCGGTGATAGGTGTAGTCAACCGTGATCCGGTAAACGTTGATTTCGTCATCAAAATCACTGTTGACCATGCGAACATCAGACACGGTATCAATCGCCGCCATGACCGAACCCAGGACGTCGTCCTGAAGTTGATTGGCGGCTTCAAGCGTCTTGGCGTATACATCAACTTGCATGCGTAGCCGCATCACACCATGCAGGCCGTTAATGCCGATGACCTGCTCTGTGGCTACGGGTGTGTAGACGATGTAGGGAAACGCAGTCTCGGCAGGTGCAATCAAGGCAAAGACGCGCGTCTGCGCCAGATGCTTGATGGCTTGATAAAAGTCTTGCATCAGATCTTGGCCAGCTTCTTGGCTTCGGCTTCAATCCGAGATGCCAGTCGGGTCGTGATCGCATCAACCGCTTCTTGCCGCTTGACCTCGAGTGCTGGGCGCAAGAACGGACGAGCCGCCATTTTGACCGTCCCAAATTCAATGAAGCGCCAATACCAGGCATCTTGGGAGAGATTTTTCTTCTTCCCCTGAAACCGGTATTTTTTTCCATGTCGAACCGTCACAAAGAAGGTCTGACGCGTAAGGCTCGATAGCTCTGGGATGTGTTTCATGATGACTGACCTTCTCAAGGTCCCCGGTGGAGGTTGATTCGGCATGGCTTCAGCCGCTTTGGGGGCACGGGATTTGGCTTCATCACGCACGACCTTCGCCCCGGCATAAACAGCATTGCGAAGTCCATTTTTGGCAACGCGTGCGGGGAGTCGATGTAAGAGCTTCACCAATTCAGCGGCCCCCTTGACCTGCATGCGCTCAAACTTAGCCATCATCGATGCCTTCTGACGCAAAAAGGATCATGAGCACGTTTTCTTCATCCTCGTTGATGCCCCCATGGATTTTGAAGATCCGCCCACCGTGCGAGGCCCGGTAATGTGGCAGGTCTCGCAAGTCAGAAAACAGCGCCTGGTAGCGCACAGTGATCTGATGCGTGATCTCTGCTGACAGACGTTGCGCAATGACCAAATGCCGAGCTGCGATGGGGGTAATGCTTCCCCAGACGGTTTTGACGGGTACCCAAGTTCGCGTTGGCGCACCCAACCCATCGACTGTCGTTGTGGCCCGCTCAAATGCAAGCCGATGGATGAGCATGCCTGCCGGGAATGCCGTCATACAAGCGCCACCCGGTAAGGATCCAGCAAGCCATCCACAAAGGGCAACGGGTCAATCCGCCCGCGCATTAAAATCGACATCTCCTCGCGATGCGCATAGAGACTGCCCACCCTCAGCTTGATCCAACTTTTAATGCCTTCGGGCACTGCTGCTGCAGCGCCATATCCCGCATCAAAGGTGATCGTCACCGCACCAATCTGCGGCAGAGTGGGTGGCCAGGTCTTGCCAAACACCGGGGTGATACGCGCCGGCTCACAGGTGGTATCCACCACGTAGTCGATCAAAGGCATCGTCTGACTCATGCCGTTCATATCGAGATACTGAATATTCACGACCGATTGCACCGGGCATTTCGCTAGAAGGATGGCATGGCATGGAAATGCATCCAGTACCAGCTTCCAGCGCGCAGTGATCATCTGGCGCCCCGTTAACGTCTCTGCTGCCTGACGGGCAGCAGAAATGAGGGAGCCAATGAGCGCATCATCATCGTCAACATCCACCCGGAGGTGAAGCTTGGCCTCGGCCAGAGACACCGGTTCCCCTGCGGGTGGCATGACGAGTTGCAGGGGCACGGATTAGACGACTTGTGCGACGGCCGCTTGGTTGGCGCCTTCAGCCGGTGCAAAACGGGGATCGATCCCCAGCAATTGCGCGGCGGTCTGGGCAGCGGCACTGGCAACGGTTACCGCGACGCGAACATAAGCAAAGCCGCCATTGACATCCAGCTCTTCTGGGCGAAGGTTGATCATCGCCTGACGATTCGCACCATTGGATGCTTGGGCCAGCTGGGCAATTGCTTTGCCGGCGATGTCTTTGGCGCCCGTGCCCGTGGCATCCGTTGCTTGTTGAAGCTTCGCATCCACGGTACTGCCATTGGACATGGCACCGGTCTCGATCATGGCCAATAGCGTATGGTGCGCATTCAAAGCCACCCAAGTACTGGCTGCGACACCAGCCGCCTGGTTACTTGGATCAATACTGGCAAGGACTGCCAGTCGTTCACTACCTTTTGCGTTGGGAAACATACAAATCTCCTTGAAATGGTGGGCTAGTTAGCGAGCGCCAAGTTGAACAAAGGGCGACATCGACGCGCTGCCTTTGGCAGGAGAGATGGGCGCTGCAATCTTGGATTGGCCATCCATGCGGAAGGTGGTCCTA
>JACCDS010373977.1_pt1 | contig 18909 bp, 17 predicted proteins | sample 7446441 | NCBI WGS metagenome assembly JACCDS01 (sample SAMN15323445, study PRJNA562643) | freshwater metagenome | isolation source: river surface water | place: USA:Blue River Watershed | collected 2017-08-17
CCACGCCCGTCCGCGCCGTCGACATGATCGCGCCGGTCTCCGCCCAGCGCGTCTGGCTCAACAGCGCGTGCGACTGGGGCCACAGCGATCCGCTCTCCGTGCCCAAGGCCGCGCAGGAGATGCGCCGTCGCGGCCACTCCGCCGCCGCCATCGACCGCCTCGTCTACGGCAACCCGGTGAAGTTCCTCTCGCAGTCGCCGCGTTTCAAGGATCCCGCCGCCCAGGCCTGACCGCGTGAAGCTCACGTCCGGACTCTCCCTCGCCTACTGCACCAACGTCCACCGCGGCGAAGGGTGGGCCGAGACGTTCGCCGGCCTGCGCGACCACGCCCTCCGCGTGCGCGACCGCGTCTCGCCCGGCAGGACCTACGTCCTCGGCCTGCGCCTTGGCGACCTCGCCGCCAAGGAGCTCGCCGTCCCCGCCACGCTCGCGGCCTTCCGCGCCTGGCTCGACCAGGAGGACTGCGTCGTCGCCGGCATCAACGGCTTCCCGTTCGGTCCGTTCCACGGCCAGGCGGTGAAGGACAACGTCTTCGCGCCGGATTGGTGCGAGGCCCCGCGCCTCGAGTACACCAACCGCCTCTTCGACCTGCTCGCCGCGTTCGGTCCGCCCGACCAGGTCGGCACCGTCAGCACGCTGCCGGGATCGTTCAAGGGCTTCGGCCGGACCGCCGACGAACTCAAGGTCATGCGCCGCAACCTGCTCGCGTGCGCCGAACACCTCGCCCGCCTCCGCGACCGCACCGGCGCGCACCTGCGCCTCGCGCTCGAACCGGAGCCGCTCGGCCACGCCGAGAACACCCCCGAGGCGCTGCGTCTCTTCGAACAGCTCCGCTCCGAGGAAACGGCCAAGGGGCTCGTCGACGCGCATCTCGGCATCGCCTACGACACCTGCCACTTCGCGCTGCAATACGAGGAGGCCCATGAGGCCATCGCGCGCCTCAACGCCGGCGGCGCGCCGGTGCTCAAGTTCCACCTCAGCTCCGCGTTGAAGCTCAGGCCGACCGAGGTCGCCCTCGCGCGCCTCGCGAAGATGCACGAGCCGACCTACCTGCACCAGACGATGGGCCGGGCGAAGGACGGTTCGATCGTGCGCTTCAAGGACATCCCGCTCGCGATGGCGGCCATCGACCAGCTCCGCGCGCTCGAGGAGCTCCGCGTGCACTTCCACGTCCCGGTCAACGCGGACCGTCTTTCCGACGAGCTCTCGACCACGAACGATCATCTCCGCGCCGCGCTCGACGTCATCGCCCGGGCGCCCGGCGCGTGCCGCGAGCTCGAGATCGAGACCTACACCTGGGAAGTCCTGCCGCCCGAGGTCCGCGCGGCCGACGTCGCCGACATGATCGCCGAAGAATACCGCTGGACGCTCGCCGAGCTCGCGCAGCGCGGCGTGAAGCCCCTCTGAGATGGCTGCGAAGCTGCGTGGCTGGCTGATCCTCACCCGTGGCTCGAACCTGCCGACGGTCTGGTCCTCGGTCCTGGTCGGCTGGCTCGCCGCCACGTATGGGGACGGCCGGTCTTCGTCGCTGTCCTATTTCCCCGGCATGGTCGACGCCAAGATGGTCGATTACGCCAAGCCGGCCAGCGCGGCGGTCGTCTTCTGGCCGCTCGCCTGGCTGCTGCTCGCGGTCTCCGCGATCTATGTCGGCGGGATGATCCTGAACGACGCCTTCGACGCCGATTGGGACGCCCGGCATCGTCCCTCCCGCCCGATTCCGTCCGGCGCGGTCTCCCGCGGCGCCGCGCTCGGCGTCGGCTTCGCCTTGCTCTTCGGCGGCGCCTGCGGGGCCGTCCTCGTGCGCGCGCTCCGCTTGGCGGAACTCTCCGAGCTCACGGCTGGCGGCGTCGGCCCGGTCGCCGTCCTCGCCTTCGGTTTGGTCGCGGCCGTCCTCGTCTACGACCGCTGGCATAAGGGCGTCGCTTGGGCGCCCGTGGTCATGGGACTCTGCCGGGCCCTGCTGCCCTTGCTCGGGGCCGCCGTCGCGAGCGGCGATTTCCTCGCGACCTTGGGCACCTGGCCGGGCGCCTTCCTCCTGCTCGGAGCCGCGACGTTGTGGGGGCACACGTTCGGGCTGACCTGGGTCGCGCGTCATGAGGCGACGGACGGCAAGCCGCCGGCGTGGACCGCCTGGGCGATCTTCGTCGTGCCGCTGCCGCTGGCGCTCACCGCGGGTCTCGGCCGCCAAGGCTGCGATCTCCTGGCCTGGCCGCTGCTCGGACTCTTCGCCCTTTGGATCTGGTCTTCCAATCGCCGGCACCCTCTGCCCGCCGGCGTACCCGGACGCGTCTCCGACCGTCTCGCCGCGTCGCCGTTCCTGGATTACCTGATCCTTGGCCGGCCGTTGCTCTGGATCACCTTCTTCGTGTTCGCGTCGGGCGATTCCGCCGCCGTCGTCGTCCATCCGACCCACCTCGCGAACCTCGTCCCTTTCGGGGCATTGGCGCTGTTCGGCCCGCTCGCCTGTTTCGGCCTGACCCTGCTGTTCCGCCGCTGGATTCCGCAGACCTAGCCCATTTGGCGGGAATTGGTCGGGTCGGCGAGGGAACTGGGCTTGTCCTCAGGCGTCTATGTGATTGGAATCCACTCTCCCCGGGCCCATGGACGACTCCCTCGACCTCGCATTCACGGTGACCTACCGCCACCGCATCTTCTTCACCGAGGGTGCGTTCAAGGCGGGTAACCGCGTGCTCGCAGACCTGTTCGCCGGGGCCAAGGTCATCCCGATCGTCGACGCCGGCCTCGCGGCCGCTCGTCCCGGTTTCGCCGCCGAAGTCGCCGCCTACGGCCAGGCCATGGGCGTGCACTTCACCCGCGCGCCGCTCGTGCTCACCGGCGGTGAGGCCGCCAAGAAGGATTCGGCCGTCGTCAAAGCCGCCCTCGCGGCCATCGAAGCCGACAAGATCTGCCGCCATTCCTACGTCCTCGCCGTCGGCGGCGGCGCCTTCCTCGACGCCGTCGGCTTCGCGGCCGCCACCGCCCATCGCGGCGTGCGTCTCGTCCGCATGCCCACCACCACCCTCGGGCAGGGCGACGCCGGCGTCGGCGTGAAGAACGGCATCAACACCTTCGGGAAGAAGAACTTCACCGGCGCCTTCGCCGTGCCCGCCGCCGTCGTCAACGACCTCGCCTTGCTCGCCTCGCTCGACGCCCGCGGCCTGCGCGACGGCCTCGTCGAGGCCGTGAAGGTCTCGCTCCTCAAGGACCCCGTATTCTTCGCCAGCCTCGAGCAGGACGCCGCGCTGCTCGCCGCCGGCGACCTGCCCGCCATCGGCCGCGCCGTCCGCCGTTCCGCCGAACTGCACGCCCGGCACATCGCGGGCAACGGCGACCCTTTCGAACTCGGCAGCGCCCGGCCGCTCGACCTCGGCCATTGGGCCGCGCACAAGCTCGAATCGATGACCCAGCATCGCCTCACGCACGGCGAGGCCGTCGCCGTGGGCCTCGCATTGGATATCCTCTGCGCCCGCGACCTCGGCCTCTTCGGCCGCGCCGAAGCCGCCCGCACGCTCGACCTGCTCGCCGCCCTCGGCTTCAGGACCTACGCGCCCGAGATGCATCTCGACGGCGGCGCGCCGATGCTCGCCGGCCTCGAAGAATTCCGCGAACACCTCGGCGGCCAGCTCACGCTCGTCCTCCCGACCGCCATCGGCAGGTCGACGCAGGTCCATGAGATGGCCGCGGCCGTCGTGCGTCAGGCGGCCGACGAACTGCGCGCGCGGGACCAGCAGCCATGCGTCGCGCGGTCCTGAACGTCGTCGGTCTCTCCGCCCGGGACCTCGCTTCCGGCGTCATGCCGCGGCTCGCCGCGCGCGCCGCCCGGGGCAGCGTCGCCAAGATCCGCCCGGCGTTCCCCGCCGTCACCTGCACCGCGCAGTCCGATTACCTGACCGGCCGGCAGCCGAGCGCGCACGGCATCGTCGGCAACGGCTGGTACGACCGCACCCTCAGCGAGGTGCAGTTCTGGAAGCAGTCGAACCGCGCGGTGCTCGCGCCGAAGGTCTGGGACGAGCTCCACGCCAGGAACCCGCGGCTCAAGGTCGCGAACCTCTTCTGGTGGTACAACATGGGCACCGCGGCGGACATCTCCGTCACGCCGCGTCCGGTCTACAAGGCCGACGGCGGCAAGATCTTCGACATCGCCAGCTACCCGCAGCGTTACAAAGAGCTGCTCAAGCGCGACCTCGGCGACTTCCCGTTCCATTCCTTCTGGGGTCCGCGGGCCGGCCTGCCGTCGTCGCAGTGGATCGCCGACAGCGCGCGCTGGATCGAGGAGCATGAGCGGCCCGACCTCAGCCTGGTCTACCTCCCGCACCTCGATTACGACCTCCAGCGTTTCGGCCCGGCCGATCCGCGCAGCGACGCCGCCCGGCGCGACGTCGACACGCTCGTCGCCGACCTCGCCGAATTCCTCGAAGCCCGCGGCGTCGAAGTCCTCATCGTCTCCGAATACGCCATCACCGCCGTGGACCGCGCCGTCCCGCTGAACAAGGTGCTCGGCGCGCGCGGCTGGCTCGAGCTCAAGCCCGAGGACGGCAGCCTCACTCTCGACGTCTTCAACTCCAAGGCCTTCGCCGTCGTCGACCACCAGGTCGCGCACGTCGTCGTCCTCGATCCGGCGGTCCGCGAAGAAGTCCGCCAGGTCCTGCTCGCCACGCCCGGCGTCGCCCAGGTGTTGGACGCCGAAGGCCAGGCCGCGGCCGGCCTCAGGCATGTCCGCAGCGGCGACTTCGTCGTCGTCGCCGATGACCACAGCTGGTTCTCCTATTACTGGTGGGAAGAAGGACATGGTGAGCCGGATTACGCACGGACCGTGGACATCCATCGCAAGCCCGGCTACGACCCCGTCGAACTCTTCATCGACCCGAAGATCCGTTTCCCGCTGCTGAGCATCGCCTGGTTCCTTTTGAAGAAGAAGCTCGGCTGCAAGGCGCTCCTGAAAGTCATCTCGCAGGACGCCTCGCTCGTGAAGGGTTCGCACGGCCGGATCCCGGAAGACCCGCTCGACTGGCCCGTGCTCATCGCGCCCGCCTCGGCCGCGCTTCCGGCGCAGCTCGCTTCGACCGACGTCTACGGACGGATCGCCGCGGGCTTCTGAGGCGACTGACGATCCTTCCGGCTCAGCGACGGGCGAGCGCCTGCGTGATCGCCACGCAGGCCAGCGCGGCGTTCTCCGCGCGGAGGACCGTGGGGCCGAGCACCACGGCCCGGAAGCCGGCGGCGCGGGCGGCGGCGTATTCTTCGGAGGTCAGGTCGCCTTCGGGGCCGATGAGCCACGTGACTTTCGAGGCCTTCGTGAAGTCGAGGTGCGCGACGGGTTCGGCGTCGAACTCCAGGGAGCCCGTCAGGCGGAGCTCGCCGGCGACGGGCGCGGGCAGCCGTTCGACCCATTCGCGGAAGCGCACCGGCGCGGCGATCTCGGCGCGCCACGGGTGCCCCGACTGCTTGCACGCCTCGACCGCCTGCTGCTGCCAGCGTTCGCGGCGCGCGCGGGCGCGGTCGGCGTCGAGCTTCACTTCGCAGCGGGCGGTCTCGAGCGGGATGACGCCGGCCGCGCCGGCTTCGCAGCATGCGCGCACCAGGTCGTCCATCGTGCCGCCCTTGGGCATCCCTTGGGCCACGAAGATGGCCGGCGAGAGCGTCTCCGCCGTGCGGGCGCGGACCACTTCGACCACCGCCGCGGCGCCGTCGGCCGAAGCCAGGCGGCCTTCGACCACCAGCCCCTCGCCGTCGAGGAGGACCACGGCGTCGCCGCGGCGCGCGCGCAGGCTCCGCACCATGTGCGCGGATTCCTCCGCCGAAAGCGTCACGTGGGCGCCGGGCTTGCAGGCCGGGGCCTGTTCGTGGTCGATCCAGACGCGGAGCGGGCTCATCAGGCGAGGGCGACCGGCCGGTCGTAGGAAGGGTCCCAGTCTTTCCAGACCGGTTCGTAGCCGTGGGCGCGCAGCATCGCGGCGACCTCGTCGGGCGAACGGTCGTCCTCGATGGCGAACTGCTCGAGCGAGGCCTCGCGGCCTTCGGCGTAGCCGCCCGGGTTGGTGTGCGACCCCGCGCTCATCGCCGTCACGCCCACGCGGCAGGCGTGGTCGCGGAAGCGGCGGCTCTCGCGCGTGCTCAGCGTCAGTTCGACTTCGGAGCTCAGCAGGCGGAACGCGCAGATCGCCTGGACCAGGTCGCGGTCGGTCATCTCGACCTTGGGCTGCAGCTCGCCTTCGTGGGGGCGGATGCGCGGGAACGACACGCTGTAGCGGCTCCGCCAGTGCTTGCGCTCCAGCCAGCGGAGGTGGAGGGCCGTGAAGAAGCATTCCGCGCGCCAGTCCTCGAGGCCGAAGAGCGCGCCCAGGCCGATCTTATGGACGCCCGCGGCGCCGACGCGGTCGGGCGCGTCGAGGCGGTAGAGGAAGTCGGACTTCCGCCCCTTGGGGTGGTGGACGTTGTAAGTCTCGCGGTGGTACGTCTCCTGGTAGACCAGCACCGCGTTGAGGCCGTGGCGGCGGAGCTCGGCGTATTCGGCGGTCTCCATCGGCTGGACTTCCATCGACAGCGACGAGAAGTGCGGCCGGAGCAGGTCGAGCGCCTGGACGAAGTAAGGCACCGCCACCTTGTTGGACTCGCCGGTCAGGATCAGCAGATGGTCGAAGCCCAGCTTCTTCAGGGCGCCCGCCTCGCGGAGGATCTCGCCCGGATTGAGCGTGCGGCGCGGCACCTTGTTGCCCGCGGAGAAGCCGCAGTACGTGCATACGTTCTGGCACTCGTTGGACAGGTAGGCGGGCGCGAACAGCTGCATCGTCCGGCCGTAGCGGCGGAGCGTGCGCTCGTGGCTCAGGCGGGCCATCCGTTCCAGGTGCGGGGCCGCGGCCGGCGAGACCAGCGCCTTGAAGTCCTCGAGGTCGGCCGCGTCGCCCTCCGCGCGCGCGAGGGCGCGGAGCACGTCGGCGTCCGTCTTCGCCCGGACCGAGGCGAGGACCTCGTCCCAAGGATGGGCGGCATGGACTTCGGCGAACGACATCAGGCCCGCTACTGTGGGCCAAAAATCGCGCAGGGCAAGGGCGGGCGCGCGCTCAGAGCGTCGCGGCGTAGCCGGCGGCGTCGAGGAGGGCGCCGAGTTCGGCGGGATTCTTCACCTTCACCTTGATCATCCAGGCGCCGCCGTACGGCTCGCGGTTCACCAGGTCGGGCGAGTCGTTCAGGGCGGCGTTGGCCGCGAGGACTTCGCAGGACACCGGGCTGTAGAGGTCGGAGGCGGCCTTGACGGATTCCACCGTGCCGAAGACGTCGCCATGGTTGAACGTCGCGCCGACCTTCGGGAGATCGACGAACGTCACGTCGCCGAGGGCGGCCTGCGCGTGGTCGGTGATGCCGATGACGGCGGTGCCGTCGGCGGCCACCTTGATCCACTCGTGGTCCTTGGTGTAATGCAGGTCGGCGGGCACGTTGCTCATGGCTTCTGGGTAAAGCGGGCGGAGATTATTTCAACCCTTCACTTCACGAAAGGACCGGTCGCGAGCTCGAGCGGCAGGCGGTGGCCGCGGACGTCGACCGTGAGCGTGGGCGAACCGGCGTGGCCGGCGGCGACGAGGGCGGTCCCGATGGGCCGGCCGAGGACCGGAGACTGCGTGCCGGAGAGCACTTCGCCGACCGGCGTCTCGCCGTCGTAGACCACGGCGCCCTGGCGGGCGATGCGCCGGTCCTGGAGCGAGAACAGCACCACCGAGGAGACCGGGCCGCCCTCGGCCTGGCGCTGCAGCGCTTCGCGGCCGATGAACGCGGGCTTCGTGAACTTCACCGTCCAGCCGAGGCCGGCCTGGATGGGCGAGATCTGCTCGGAGATCTCGTGGCCGTAGAGCGGGTAGTTCGCCTCGAGGCGGAGCGAGTCGCGGGCGCCGAGGCCGGCGGGGACCAGGCCGTGCGGCTTGCCGGCGGCCAGGAGCGCGCGGGCGACTTTTTCGGCGGAGGCCGCGGGGAGGTAGACCTCGAAACCGGGCGAGCCCGTGTAGCCCGTGCGGGAGATCAGGCAGCCGGCGGCGCCGGCGACTTCGCCGAACGCGAAGCCGAAGCGTTTGATCGCGGCGAGCGGGACGGACGTCACGAGCGCGAGGATGGCTTCGGCGCGGGGCCCCTGGAGCGCGAGCTGGGCCCACGCGGCGCACTCGTCGAGCACTTCGACCTGCTGCGCGCCGACGTGCGCGCGCATCCATGCGATGTCCTTGGCCGCGTTCGAGGCGTTGAGGCAGATCAGGAACTCTTCCGCGGCCAGGCGGTAGACGATGAGGTCGTCGACGCAGCCGCCGTCGGGCTGGCACATCACCGTGTAGCGGGCCATGCCGACCTTGATCGTGGACATCTCGTTGGTCATGATGCCATCGAGGAAGGCGGCGGCGTCGCGGCCGCGGACGCGGGCTTCGCCCATGTGGGAGACGTCGAAGAGGCCGGCCGCGTGGCGGACCGCCAGGTGTTCTTCGATGATGCCCGAGTATTGCACTGGCATCTCCCAGCCGGCGAAGGGCACGATGCGTCCGCCGAGTTCGACGTGCAGGGCGTGGAGGGGCGTACGGGAGAGCGTGGCCGACATAGGCCGTCCAAGGTGCGGCCGCGGACGAACCTTCCAACAAAAAAGCCCGGCCGAACGGCCGGGCTTTCCGGGGCGGACGGGAGTCCGGCTCAGAGTTCGAGTTCCTTGCGGAGCTCGGCGAGGGCCGCCTTGAACTCTTCTTCCGTGATGACCTTGGTGCGGCGCTTGGTCTCGAGGAGGGCGTAGCGCGAGCTGAACTCGGAGTACTTGAGCGCGGCGGCGCGGGCCTTGGCTTCGGCGGCGGCCTTGTTGGCCTCGGCGAGCTTGGCTTCGGCGGCGAGGCGCTCGTCGGCGACGGCTTTCTCGGCGGCCTTGGCGGCTTCGGCCATCTTGGCCTCGGCGGCCTGACGTTCCCAGGCGACGGCCTTCTCGGCGGCCTTGGCGGCCTCGGCCATCTTGGCTTCGGCGGCCGCGTTGGCCTCGGCGAGCTTCGCCTGCAGCTGCTTCACTTCGTCGTTGGCCTGCTCGAGCGCCTTGGCGGCTTCGGCCTTGGCGGCTTCACCGGCTTTGGCGAGGGCTTCGTTGGCCTTGGCGGCGACGGCCTTCTGGTCTTCGAGGGCTTTCTGGATTTCGGCGAGGGAATGGCTCGCGGCGGCCTTGGCTTCGCTCTCGGTCAGGCTGGCGCGGCGGCTGAGTTCGTCGGCGCGGGCGTTGAGGGCCTGGATGGCGGCGTTGGAGTTGGCCTGGGCGTCCTTGAGGGCCTTCACTTCGAGGGCGTAGGCCTGCTCGAGCTGGACCAGACGATCGTCGGAGACCTTGGCGGGGGCGCTGGCCTGCGCCACGTTGGTGCGGGCGGCGGCGACCTTCGCGTCGACACCGGCGAGGGCGGCCTGGCGGGCTTCGATGGTCTTGAGGGATTTTTCGGCGTTGGCGCGGGCGGTCGCGGCTTCGGCTTCGGCCTGCGCGAGGGCGATCTCGGCTTCGGCGAGACGGGCCTTGGCGACGTCGTCCTGATTCTTGGCGGCCTTGGCGGCGGCGATCTTCTGATTGATCTCGGTCAGGCGCGCGTTGGCGGCGGCCTCACGGGCGGCGAGGGTGGCCTGGATCTTGGCGGCGGCTTCCTGGGTGGCGGCGATGTCGGCCTGCAGTTCCTGCTTGGCGGCGGCTTCTTCGCCGAGGGCCTTCTTGGCCAGCTGCTTGAATTCCGGGTTGTCGGCCGGCGGGACGGTGGCTTCGCCGGCGGCGGGCACCTTGGAGAGATTCACCTTCACGGTGGCGGGGAAGCCGTATTCGATGCCTTCGCTCGTGGTGATCAGGCGGGGCTTGAGTTCGGAGGTCTCGGTGATGAAGCCACCCTTGCCGACCTGCAGCTCGTAGTTCTTCGTGCGGTCGAGTTTGAGCGTCGTCGGCGTCCGGCCGACGGCCTTGCCGTTGAGGCGCACCGCCGCGGAAGGCGGGTTCGACGAAACGGTCACGGAGTCGAGGTTGGCCGCGTCCGGGGAGGATTTGCAGCCGGCGAGCGCGACGCCGAGAGCGAGGAGGGAGACGGGGAGACGCATGATACGAAGCTTGGGGTGACTGGATTGCGTGCAGAATCAGCCCAGTTTCAACCCCTAATCGCTGGCCGCACGGAGGGTTGACACCTCGGGCCCGGGAACAACCCTGTCCGACAAGGGAATTCGGCCAGCATAGCTCAGTTGGTAGAGCAGCCGCCTTGTAAGCGGCAGGTCGTCGGTTCAAGCCCGACTGCTGGCTCCATCCCCCGCGTCCGACGGCTGACTTAACGCTGCGGATCCGTCGGCCGGCCTTGGCGGAGGGCGTCGGCCATCCGCACCACCGGCCGGATCGCCGCCACGTCGTGGACCCGGATCATCGAGCAGCCTTGGGCGATACCCCAGACGGCGGTCGCGGCATCGCCGGCGCCACGTCGGAGCGGGTCGGGTTCGTCGAGGACCTGGCCAAGGGTCGATTTGCGGCTGGTGCCAAGCAGGACAGGGTAGCCGAGGGCGGCGATTTTAGACAGGTCGCGGACGAGGCTCAGGTTCTGAGCGTGGGTCTTGCCAAAGCCGAAGCCCGGGTCGGTCCAGAGCTGATGAGCGGGTATCCCGGCGCCGAGCGCCAGCTTCAGGGAGCCGCGTAGATCTGCGATGATTTCAGGCCAAAAGTCCTGATAATCGGCCTGTCGCCGGCGATGCATGAGGATCAGCGGACAGCGCAGCCGGGCGCAGACGACGGCCATCGGGGAAGCTTCACCGGCGGCTTCGAAGCGGGCGCCTTCGACATCGTTGACCAGATCGGCTCCGGCCTCGATGCCCGCCTCGGCGACCGCGGCCTTATAGGTATCCACGGACAAGGCCGCCTGCGGGAAGGCGCGGCGCAGGGCTTTGATCGCGGGGATCAGGCGGGCGGATTCCTCCTGGGCTGACACCGGGGTCGCGCCCGGCCGGGTCGATTCCGCGCCCAGGTCGAGCACGTCGGCGCCGGCGGCCAAGAGGCTTTCGGCCCGGCGCAGCACCGCATCGGGGTCCGGCAGCTGGCCGCCGTCGGAAAACGAATCCGGGGTCACGTTCATGATGCCCATCACCAAGGTCCGGCGACGCCAGTCGGGCAGGGGGGTTCCGTGAGGGCTGATCCAGGACATCGGTCTGGGGGTTAAAGTCCTTTCCGGGCGGGGCAACCATCAAGGAGGAAGCCATGAACACCCATTCCGGACAGCTATTAGCCCATTTGATGGGGGTTAAGAAATTATAAACAATTACCAATCAATGTTTTATGAATTATATTGGCTCAATCCGCCATTTAGCCGACTGGAAACCATCAAAAACCCCTGCTGGGGCTTGCAAATGGAAGCATTTTTACGGATTTTTCGGCATTCGAATCTCTGCTTCCATGTCATCTCGCTTTCTTAGTCGGGTGGGTATCTTCGCCGCCCTCGTCCTGGCCTTCGTCATGGCCGGCTGCTCCAAGGCTGACCTGACCGTCCGTCAGTCGACCATGGATCCGAAGGGTCCGGTCGCCCAGGTCCAGTTCGACGTCTTCATGGCGACCGTATGGCTCGTCATCGTCCTCTTCGCCGTCGTCGGCGGCCTGCTCGTCTACGCCGTCATCCGTTACCGCGCGCGTCCCGGTGACGAGCTCAAGCCGGCCATCGTCGAAGAAGGCCACGGCAATCCCCTGATCGAAATCGGCCTCATCACCGCGTCCATCGGCGCGCTCGTGATCATCGCCGTCCCGACCCTCAGCGCCATCTGGTACACCGATGACGTCCCGGTCGAAGCCATCCCGGCCTCGAAGCTTTCCGCCTGGTATCCGCGCGCGCAGGGCGGCGTCGAGCACTACGCCCAGTCCGTCGCCGACCAGGTCCTCGAGGTCGACGTGATCGGCAAGCAGTGGTGGTTCCGTTTCGAATACCCGCAGCTCGGCCTCACCAACGACGCCAAGCACTCCGTCCCGAACGAGCTCGTCATCCCCAAGGGCAAGGCCGTCCGCATCAATCTCCGCTCCGAAGACGTCATCCACTCCTTCTGGGTGCCCAAGATCGCCGGCAAGGTCGACCTCATGCCCGGCCGCAAGAACCACATGTGGATCCAGGCCGACCAGACCGGCCACTACTACGGCCAGTGCGCCGAGTTCTGCGGCGATTCGCACGCCTACATGCTCTTCCGCGTCGAAGTCGTCGAGCCCGAGGAATTCGCCAAGTGGGTCGCCAAGCAGAAGGCTCCCGCCGCGCCCGTCGCCGCCGGCACGAAGGCCGAGCAGGGCAAGGCGCTGTTCGCCGCCAAGAGCTGCGTCATGTGCCACAACGTCGGCGGCCATTTCGGCGCCGGCGCCTTCGGCCCCGACCTCACGCACGTCGCCTCGCGCAAGTCCCTCGCCGGCGCCTGGCTCGACAACCGCGATCCCGCCGCCCAGCGCGCGCTCGAAGCCAAGACCGGCAACACCGAGGACTCGACGCCGGTCGACCCCGCCACCCTCAAGGCCAACCTCATCAAGTGGATCGGCTCCTCGGGCGTCGCCCACGGCGCCGACGGCGTCCCGACCAAGGACGTCAAGCCCGGCAACCGCATGCACTATTACAAGATGTTCAACGTGGCCGGCCTCCGCGAGACCAACCAGAAGTTCACCGCCGAGGAGCTCGACTGCCTCGCCGAGTACCTCCTCACCCTCAAGTAATCCTCTTTTCCTTTCACTCCAATGTCCCACGACCACCACCACGCCGCCGTCGCCTGCAAGACCGAGCTGGCCCCCGAGCGCAGCGACCTCGGGCTGTACCGTCCTGACCGGGCCACCGGCCTCGTCGACTGGCTGACGACCGTCGACCACAAGAAGATCGGCATCATGTACGGCGCGTTCGCGATGCTGTACTTCCTCATCGGCGGCGTCGAAGCCCTCGCGATCCGCACCCAGCTGGCCCGCCCGGACAACGACTTCGTCACCGCGCGCATGTACAACCAGCTGTTCACCATGCACGGCACCACGATGATCTTCCTCGGGGTCATGCCGCTCTCGGCCGCGTTCTTCAACTTCCTCGTGCCCCTGCAGGTCGGCGCCCGTGACGTCGCCTTCCCGCGCCTCAACGCCTTCTCGCTCTGGACGTTCGTCTTCGGCGCCTTCGTCCTGAACGCCTCCTGGCTGTTCGAGTTCGGCCACCTCGCCGGCTGGTTCGACGGCTTCGCCTGGCATAAGGCCCTCGTCTACACCGACTTCGCCCCGGCCAACGGCTGGTTCAGCTACGCCCCGCTCTCGGGCACCTTCGGCCAGAACGGCCAGGCCCTCCGCTTCACCGGCGTCGGCACCGACTTCTGGATCATCGGCATCCAGATCCTCGGCGTCGCCTCGCTCGCGGCCTCCTTCAACTTCATCTGCACCATCATCAACATGCGCGCCAAGGGCATGACCATGATGCGCCTCCCCGTGTTCACCTGGATGACGCTCGTCACCTCGGTGCTCATCATCCTCGCCTTCCCGGCGATCACCGTCGCGCTGATCGAGCTCATGTTCGACCGCGCCTTCGGCGCCAACTTCTTCAACCCCTCCTCCGGCGGCCAGCCCGTCCTCTGGCAGCACCTCTTCTGGATCTTCGGCCACCCCGAGGTCTACATCCTCGTCCTGCCGGCGATGGGCATCGTCTCCGAAGTCCTGCCGACCTTCACCGGCAAGTCCCTCTTCGGCTACCCCATCATCGTCTTCTCGGGCGCCGTCATCGGCTTCCTCGGCTTCGCCGTCTGGAGCCACCACATGTTCACCACCGGCCTCGGCCCCGTGCCCACCGCCGCCTTCTCGCTCCTCACGATGGCCATCGCCGTCCCGACCGGCGTGAAGATCTTCAACTGGCTCGGCACCATCTGGGGCGGCCGCATCCGCTTCACTCCCCCGATGGTCCTCGCCCTCGGCTTCATCTGGATGTTCATGTGCGGCGGTTTCTCCGGCGTCATGCACTCCTCGGCCCCCGCCGACTCCCAGCAGCAGGACAGCTACTTCATCATCGCGCACTTCCACTACGTGCTCCTCGGCGGCGTGCTCCTCGGCCTCATGGCCGGCCTGTACTTCTGGTTCCCCAAGATCTTCGGCCGCATGCCGAACGCCCCGGTCGCCTACCTCGGTTCGGCGCTCGTCATCCTCGGCTTCAACCTCGCCTTCGGTCCGATGCACTACCTCGGCCTGGCCGGCATGCCGCGCCGCACGCACACCTACCACGCCGGCAACGGCTGGGAGACCTGGAACCTCGTCGCCACCATCGGCGCCTACGTCCTCGGCATCGGCGTCGTGATCGTCTTCGGCAACCTCGTCTGGACCGCCTTCCGCGGCAAGAAGTGCGGCAACGATCCGTGGGACGGCCGCACCCTCGAGTGGTCGCTGCCTTCGCCCGTGCCGGAGTATAACTTCGCCCAGGCTCCGGTCGTCGCCACCCGCGACGCCTTCTTCGAACACAAGCACGGCTCCAAGCGCATCGGCGCGGAGAACGACGGCGGCGAAGCCGGCGTCCACATGCCCAGCCAGTCCTGGATGCCGATGCTCGCCTCGGCGGGCTTCCTCTTCATCGGCTTCGGCATGCCGATGATGGCCATGGGCATCCCGCACGCGGGCTGGCTCGTCATCACCGGCATCGGCGTCCTCTTCCTCGGCATCTGGCTCTGGGCGCTCGAAGGCCCGGGCGGCTATATGCTCAAGACCCCGGTCGACGCCGGCAGCCCGGCCCCGGCCGAGACCGTCGCCCGCTGAGCCCGTCCTCCTCCTCACTTCCCATTCTGACCACCCATGTCTGACACCGCCGCCGCGCACGAAGCGCCCACCTCCACCGGGATCGACCACAAGAAGCTCATCATGTGGCTCTTCCTGGCTTCGGACTGCATGTTCTTCGGGACGCTCATCTCGACGCACCTGCTCTACCGCAAGCTCTTCCCCGCCGGCTTCACGGACGCCGAAGGCCACCAGCGCTTCATCCAGAACCTGTTCAACCTCGAGCTGACCTCGTTCTCGACGTTCATCCTGCTGATGTCCTCGTTCCTGATGGCGCTCGCCGTCTCGGCGATGCACAAGGGCCAGCTCAAGTCGTTCCGCCGCAACGTCCTCGGCGTGATCTTCTTCGGCCTGATCTTCCTCGGCTGCCAGGTGTACGAGTTCACGCACTTCTACCACCAGGGCCTGACCATCCAGAACAGCGTCCTCGGCTCGACCTTCTACGTCCTCACCGGCACGCACGGCACGCACGTCGCCATCGGCGTGCTCTGGCTGATCCTGCTCTACTTCTACAGCTTCACCGGGAAGCTCGGCGGCCACATGGGCGCCCTCGACGTCGAAGTCGCCGGCCTCTACTGGCACTTCGTCGACATCGTCTGGATCATCATCTTCACGGCCGTCTACCTCGTCGAATACCTCGGGCCGAACGGCATCTGGGGTTCCGGCCTCCCGGCGGTCACCCAGTAATCCCGCGCCTCTCCGACCATGTCCTCTTCCCACGAAGCCGCTCCCAGCCCCGCCTTCCTCGCCGAGGAAGTCCGTCGCTACCACCACTTCATCGTGCTGGCCCTCTGGCTGGCCGTCGTCACCGGCGCGGAGATCGTCCTGATCTTCCTCCCGCTGCCCGTCGCCGTCATCTTCACGGTCCTGGCCCTCATGTCCGCCGGCAAGTTCTTCGCCGTCATCATGTGGTTCATGCACCTGATCTACGACAAGCGCCTGCTCTTCTGGTGCTTCCTGGCCGGCCTCGTCCTGGCGTTCGCGACCTTCGCCGCGGTGCTCTGCCTCTTCGACGCCGCCCGCATCGACACCCGCTGGTTCAGCTGAAGGCGGCCCGGACCGGCTGACTCAGGCCCCCGTCGCGCGACGGGGGCCTTTTTCGTGCCCACGCTTGCGGCGGGAGCCGCCTCGGCTTCAGATGGTGGCGATGAAGATCCCCCTCCACTGGCACACGGAGCCGCTGCTGCTGCTCCTGGTCGTCGGGGCGAGCTGGGCGCACGCGCTGGCCTGCGGTCCGTACCGCGCGCGGTTCCTGCCGGGCCGCCGGGATTATCCCGTCGGGCATGCGGTGCGCTTCCATCTCGGGGTGCTCGTGGCGTACGTCGCCGTCGGATCGCCCCTCGACCAGCTCGGCGAAGGCTTCCTGTTCTCGGCGCACATGCTGCAGCACATGCTGCTCATCTACGTCGCCGCCCCGCTCCTGGTGACCGGGCTGCCGCCGGAGTTCCTGGACCGCTGGCTGCTGGAAGGGCGCCCGCGCCTCACCCGGTGCCTGGCGATCCTCACGCATCCCGTCTGCGGGGGGATGATCTTCACGCTCATCTTCTCCATCTGGCATTTCCCGGAGCTCTATGAAGCGGCGCTGCGCAGCCGGCCCCTCCACGTCGTCGAGCACTGGTCGATGTTCCTGCCGGCGATCCTGATGGTCTGGCCGCTGTTCTCGTTGTCGGCGCGCCTGCCCCGCATCGGTTACGGCCAGGCCATCTTCTATTCCTTCGCCCTGATGGTCGCGGACCTGCCGCTATGGGCCGTGCTGATCTTCGGCGATCACCCCATCTACGAGACCTACCGCCTCGCGCCGCGCGTCAACGAGCTGTCCGCGGCGGCCGACATGATCATGGGCGCGGTCATCATGAAGGGCTTCAACGAGGTCTTCGCCCTCGGCTGCATGGGCTACGCCTTCTTCGCCTGGTATCAGCGCGACCGCTGAGGCCGGCGCTCAGTGGCGGGAGGCCCGGCGGAGCAGCCACCACGCCAGCGCGACCACGACGACGTTCGGCGCCCACACGAGCAGGTCGGGGCGGAAGGCGGGATCCTTCACGTAGGAGGCCATCGAGCTCAGCAGGTAATAGCTCAGGGCGATCCCGAGCGCCATCGCCGCGTTGACGAACGTCTCCGCGCGGCCCACGCGGACGGCCAGCGGCACGGCCAGGAAGGCGAGGGAGAAGACCGAGAAGGCGCCGGCGAGATGGCTCATCAGCTGGGTCTTGGCGACCATGCGGCCGCGGGCGAGTTCGGCGGCGCCGGCGCCGGGCGGCACGTCCCAGCCTTTTTCGGCCGCGACGAGGAGTTCCGACGTGGTCAGCCAGCGGAGCTTCCGCTGGAAGTTGTCGCTGTCCTTGAAGACGCCGGCGGCGGGGAATTCCAAGGTCGAGGTCGCGGCGCTGGCGAAGGAGGAGGGCCGCGTGAAGCTTTCGTCGCCAGCCTGGCGGGTCTCCAGCTGCGCGTCGGTCAGCGTGACCCGCAGCACGCCCTCGCCGGCGGCGTTGAGCGCGCGGGCGAAACGCGCCTCGCGCGCGTGGACGGATTGCACGAGGCGTCCGCGGTCGTCGACGCGCCAGAGCCGGAAATCCCGCAGCACTTCGCCGTCCCTCTCCGTCGCGCGGATGACCATGCCGGGGAACTGGCGGTTGAGCTGGCCGGGGACGATCACCGAAGCGGGATTGTCCTTGGCGGAACCGATGAGGAGCCGGCGATACTCGGTGTTGGCGGCCGGGGCGACCTCGAGGTTGAGCCAGGCGGAGAGCAGCGCCGCGGCGCCCGCGAGGAGGAGGGCGGGGCGGGCGATGCGCCCGAGGCCGAGGCCGCAGGCTTTCATCGCGGTGAGCTCCTGCTGCGAGCCCATCCGCCCGAAGGCGAGGAGCACGCCGGTCAGGAGCCCGAGCGGCAGCGCGTACGGCAGCACGCCCGGGATCAGGAGGGCGATGAGTTCCAGGCCTTCCCAGCCGCTGACCCGGCCGGAGGCCACGGCGCCGGAGACCTGGTTCAAGACGTTGCCCGCGACCAGCACGAAGACGAACGCGCCCGTGGCGATGCCGCCGGCGACGGCGGTTTCGGTCAGGACGTGGCGGTCGAGGAGGCGCACGTCAGCATCCAAGCCGAGCCGACGTCCCAGTCCAAGGCGAAAGGCTCAGGGCGTCGCCGTCTGGTCGAGGTCGGCGGGCGGGCCTTCGCCGCGGACGCGTTCCAGTTCGCCCGCGCGGACCCAACCGGTCTTGCCCTCGGCGGTGATCACCCGGACGTGGCCGTTCAAGGGTCGGTCGACGCGGACGACGTCGCCTTCGTCCAGCCCGGACAAGGGTTCGCCGAAGCGGGTCGGGGTCAGGCGGAGCGAGACCTCCGTCCGCCGGATGACGGCCCGTTCGTCAAGCGAGCGGCCGCCCCAGATGCCGGGCAGGCACAGGCCGAGCAGCGTGAGCGCGCCGAGTCGGGCGCGGTGGTTCGCCTCGCCCGCGGTGACGCCGCGCCAACGGGGCACCACTACGCAGAGCAGGGCGGTCCAGAAGGCGGCCAAGCCGAGCAGCCACCATGCCTCCGGCGGCAGGACGGACGCATAGGCTTCGGGCCAGGTCGCCGCCGGCCGGTCGACCCCGCCGGCGCCTTGGGCGTGGCGGATCCCGGCGAGGGCCACGGGGTCCCATGGGTCGAGGCGCAGGGCGCGTTCCCAGCAGACCATCGCGCGGCCTTTGCGCCCGAGCCGCCACTCGGCGTTGCCGAGCGCGGCGAGCCTGGCGGCAGTGACGCCTTCGCCGCGCATTTCTTCCGTCCAAGCCGCCGCCGCGCCGACGAAGTCTCCTCGGGCGTAGGCGGTTTCGGCGACCGACGGGGTTTCGGCCGCGACGAGGGGCGCGAGCCAGACGAGGGAGAGCAGCCAGGCGGACCTCATAGCAGGGCGAGGGTGCGGCGGAGGAGTCCGACGGCTTCGTCGGCGCGACCGAATTCGGCCGCGTCGGCCGTGGGCGCGAAGCGCGCGCCATGCGCCCGGGAGAAGAGATCGTCGAGGAGCGTTCGGTCGACGCCGGGGAAGGCCCGCTCGACGTCGCCCTGGGTCATCGCGGCTTCCTCGGCGTCCAGCCGGGCGGCCGCCGCGACCTGCAAGCCGTGCGTCAACGCGCGGGCGAACCGCGCGGCGTCGCCCGCGCGGCGCGCGTCCGCGG
>JACCDS011216057.1_pt1 | contig 18896 bp, 3 predicted proteins | sample 7446441 | NCBI WGS metagenome assembly JACCDS01 (sample SAMN15323445, study PRJNA562643) | freshwater metagenome | isolation source: river surface water | place: USA:Blue River Watershed | collected 2017-08-17
AGTACGGCCAAGGCGCGGTGGCCACCGGCAACCTGTCCAGCTACCGCGTCACCGCCGCGGTGAACCTGCCCTCGGGCGCCAGCTTCACCACCAAGCAGGGCAGCAATGGCACGGATGTCGCCTACACGGTCATCAACACGCTGGCCGAGTTGCAGGCCATCGACTCCACCACCACCACGCGCAGCGGCAATTGGGCCCTGGGCTCGGACATCGACGGCAGCACCGCCGCCACGTTGAACAACGGCACGGGCTACAAGCCCATCGGCAGCGAGACGGCCTACAGCGCCAACAACACCACCAGCTTCACGGGCCGGCTGGACGGCCTGGGGCACGCGGTCAACAACCTGGTCATCAGCCGCAGCGCCGGCAATTACACGGGCCTCTTCGCCAGTTCTGCTGGCGCCACGTTCCGGCATCTGACGCTCAACGGCCTCAGCGTCACGGGCTCGCAGTACGTGGGCGGGCTGGTGGGCTACGCCGGCAACAGTACGGGCTTCAGCACAGTCAAGAGCCTAACCGTCAACGTGAGCGCCGTTGACGACTCCTCCTCCGGCGTCTACGCCGGTGGCCTGGCCGGCGCCGTCGCGACGGGTGCCAGCAGTGCGCTGAGCAGCGTAGAGACCTCAGGCGCCGTCAGCGGCGACACCAACACCTCCACGGCGCGGCTGGGCGGCGTCGTGGGGCAGATGGACGTGGGCACCATCACCGGCGCCACCAGTTCCGCCGAGGTCACGGCCACCTTGCGCACCGGCAGCACCAACAACGCCAACTTCCAGGTCGGCGGCATCGCGGGTGGCTATGCCGGCGGCAACCTGACCGACCTGACCGCCAGCGGTAACGTGGCCGGTGGCTGGCACTCCGGCGGCCTGGTGGGCCGCTTCGCCCCCGGCACCAGCGGCACACTCACCAGCGGCCACGCCACCGGCAACGTCAGCTCCACCGGCACGGCCGGCGGGCTGGTGGGCTATGCCTCGGGCACCGGCGCCGTCCAGAACTCCGACGCGACCGGCACCGTGGCAACCAGCGGCACGGAAAACGATGCCGCCTACGCGGGTGGCGCGGTAGGCCAATACGGCATGACGCTGGCGCCGTCCAACGTCAGCGCAGCGGGCAACGTCTCGGGCGGCAACACCACCGGCGGCGTCATCGGCTGGTACCAGACGAATGCAGCCCTGGGCGCCGGCAGCCTGGTGAGCGTGGTTCCCGCCAGCACCACCAAGACCGTGACCGGCCCGCGCTGGGTGGGTGGCCTCATCGGGTACAGCGACAGCACGGCTGCCATGTCGGGCTTGAGTTTCACCGGCAACGTCACCGCCACCGGCTCAGCCGGCGCGGCCGGTGGCCTGGTGGGCCGCAGCAACGCGGCTGTCAACAGCAGCAGCACCAGCGGCACTGTCAGCGGCCTGGGCGACGTGGGCGGCCTGGTCGGGCGCGCCGAAGGCGCGGGCGGGTTTGCCAGCGACACATCCACAGCCACGGTCAGCAACGCGGGCAACCTCGGCCGCGTGGGCGGCCTGGTGGGGTACTACGGCAACACGGGTGCGCTGGCAGGCGTCAACGGCGTCACCACGGCCAGCGGTGCCGTCAGTGGCGGCAGCACCACCGGGGGTCTGGTGGGCACCTTCACCAGCGCGGGTGGTGGCTCCAACCTCAGCACGGCCGCCAGCAGCGACGTCACCAGCGGCGGTGCTTACGTTGGCGGCCTGTTTGGGGACGCCAATGGCACGGGCACGGCCAGCCTGGTGAACGCGACCGCGCGCGGCGACGTGACAGCCACCTCCCTGACGGCCTACGCAGGCGGCCTGGCGGGCGACTTCTCGCTCACAGCCGGCATGAACAACGTGCTGGCCGAGGGCAACGTCAGCGGCGGCGCACGCGCGGGCGGTCTGGTGGGCAACTACAGCGGCTCCGGCGCCATCAGCACGGCGTCGTCCACGGCGGCCACGGTGACCGGCTCGGCCTACACCGGCGGCACCTGGGTGGGCGGCCTCATCGGGTATCACACCGGCGGCGCCGTCACGGGCGCCAGCGCCACGGCCACCGTCACCAGCAGCAACACCAGCGGCTCTGCCACGGCCGGTGGCCTGTTCGGCCGCCTGGGCGGTGCGCTCACCAACGGATCCGCCACGGGCAGCGTCACGGCCAACAGCGTCTCGTCCTCTTCGGTGGGCGGCCTGGTGGGCACGGCCGACAACACGGGCAACATCCAGGACAGCTCAGCCAGTGGTGCGGTCAGCAACGCGTCCACCACCACCGCCTACAGCGGTGGCCTGGTGGGCTACGTCACGGCAGGCAGCGTCATTCGTGGGACGGCCAGCGGCAATGTGTCGGGTGGCCTCTACACCGGCGGCCTGGTCGGGTACTTCTCCAACTTTGGCGGCGCCCTGATCCAGAACGGCACTGCGCAGGGCAACGTCAGCGGGCGCGGCGACGCCGGCGGCATCGTCGGCTTCGCCCAGGGCAGCGGCAGCATGACGGCGTCCAGCTCGGCCGGCAACGTCAGCAGCTCGGCGACCTCCACCTACTCGGTGGGCGGCGCGGCCGGCTACCTGGCGCTGACAGGCGGCATGTCGGGCATCACCAGCGGCGCGCTCACCGTGTCGGGCGGCACCCAGACAGGCGGCGTGGTGGGCTACTACAACACCGCGGCCGCTCTGGCCAACGTCACCGGCGCCGCAACCTCCGTGACAGGTGTGAGCTGGGTCGGCGGCGTGGTGGGCTACAGCAACGCGGCTTCCATCACAGGCCTGAGTTCGGTGGCCACGGTCCAGTCCGCCGGCGGCTCGGCCGGCGGACTGGCGGGCCGCACGGTAGGCAGCGTCAGCAACAGTTCGGCCAGTGGCAACGTGACCGGCGGCGACTATGTCGGCGGCCTGGTCGGCCAGGCCGAAGGCACTGGCAATTTCTCCGACGTCAGCGCCACGGGCAACGTCATCAGCCAGGGCAACAGTTCCTATGCGGGCGGCCTGGCGGGCCGGTTCGCCAACAGCGGCTCCATGAGCAATGCGGTGGCCAGCGGAAGCGTCACTCCTGCCTACGCAGCGGGCGGCCTGGTCGGGCAGTTCACGGCCGGCGGCGACTTGCGCGGCTCGCACGCCATCGGCGCCGTGTCGGTGGCAGGCTCGGGCTACGCCGGCGGCCTGGTGGGCTACGCCTCGGGCTCCGGCACCTTTGACGACATCTACGCCACCGGGAACGTCAGCTCCAGCCACGCCGGCGCCTATGTCGGCGGGCTCGTGGGCCAGTACAGCAAGTCCGGCGGGATGAGCAACGCTACGGCCTCAGGCACCGTTACCGGCGGCAACCGCGCAGGTGGCCTGGTCGGCTATTACGCCAGCGGTGGCAACCTCACGCTGGCCACGGCCAGCGGCAACGTCAGCAACGCCGAGTACGCCGGCGGCCTGGTGGGCGACTTCGTCAGCAGTGGCTCGCTCACCAACTCCAGCGCGCAAGGCAACGTCAGCGGCAACAACTACGTCGGCGGCCTGGTGGGCTCGTACTACGGGTCGGGCGCCGCGTCGGGCCTGCTCGCCACGGGCAGTGCAACGGCCACAAGCGGCTACGCGGGTGGCCTGTTTGGCATGTGGCAGTACAGCAGCGGGCTTTCTGACAGCGAAGCCCGTGGCGCGGTGCGGGGCGCTCACCATGCCGGTGGTGCCGTGGGCTACGCCTACAGCAACAGCACCGGCTTCAACAACGTCACCGCACGCGGCAACGTCATTGCCACCAGTACCAGCAATACCATCCACAACGGCGGCCTGGCGGGTGAGGTGGGCTACACCAACGTCACGCTGTCTGCCGCGCTGGGATCGGTCACGACGGTCACCGAAGGCACGACCTACACCGGTGGCCTGATCGGCTACTTCTACGGCAACAACACCGGCTCCTTCATCAGCAGCAGCACCGCCACCGGCGCCGTCCGTGTGGACGCCACGTCCAGCTTCGCTGGCGGCCTGGTCGGGTTGATGAGCTCCGGCGCCGTGCTGCAGTCCTCGGCCACTGGCCGCGTGGAATCCACCGACTCCCGCAATGGCACCTCCGGGCAATACGTAGGCGGGCTGCTGGGTTACTTCGACGGCACACAGGCCCTCACCGACTCCTCGGCCAGTGGCCACGTATCCGGCCTGTACGTGGTCGGTGGCCTCGTCGGGTACTACGCGTCGTCTGGGCTGTTGACCAACGGAACGGCCAGCGGCAATGTCACCAGCACCTCCTACGCTGGCGGGCTGGTCGGACGGCTGGCCAGCGGCGGCATCCAGAACGGCGTGGCCACGGGCACCGTGCTCGTGAACAGCAACCCCAACTTCGGCACCAGCTACGCCGGTGGCCTGGTGGGCCAGGCGTCCCTGTTCGGCGCATCGGCCAGCCTGGCCGACAGCCGCGCCAGCGGCTCCGTCACCGGGGCCGATGTGGCGGGCGGCCTGGTGGGCCAGCTCTCCGACGGCAACACCGTGGCCCAGACACCCACGGTGTCCAACAGCAGCGCCACCGGCAACGTCAGCGGCAATGACACGGCCGGAGGCCTGGTGGGCAGTTGGTCCTGGACCGGTGGCAGCACGGCCGCCAACCGCGCCACGCGCAGTTTGAGCAACTCCTTCGCCACGGGCCAGGTGACGGGCAAGACCTACGCCGGCGGCCTGGTGGGCTTCTTCAGCAGCTATGGCGGCATACAGGCCAGCTACGCCACCGGGAACGTGACCGGCGTCGGCAGCAACAGCGACTACTACGTCGGCGGCCTGGTGGGGCGTTTCAACAACCAAGGCACGCTCACCACCGGCAGCACGGGCCAGATCTCGGGCAGCTTCGCCACGGGCGACGTGACCGTCACCACCACCAACCTGCCCCAGTCCTTCACCGACGGTTACGCCGGTGGGTTGGTCGGCTTCAACGACGGGCCTTCGCTCGCCTTCGTGAACATCCGCGACAGCTACGCCACGGGTGCGGTCAGCCAGGTCAACACCAATGGCCGCCTGCGCACGGGCGGCTTGCTGGGCTACAGCGACAGCGGCATTGCCAACACCTATTCCACGGGGTTGGTCACGGGTTCCACACCCAATTCGTCCAGCCAGGTCGGAGGCCTGGTGGGCCAGATCGCCGCCGGGGCCGCAGCCACCAGCAGCTACTGGGCAACCGACAGCTCAGGCCGCGCCACCAGCGCCATGGGCACCGGCAAGACCCTGGCCGAGCTGAAGGACGCCAGCACCTTCGCCGGCTGGGACCTGGCCACCGCAGGCGGCAGCACCGCCGTGTGGCGCTTGTATGCAGGCCTGTCCACGCCGCTGCTGCGCAGTTTCCTGACGCCCCTGACGGTGTCCCTGGCTGACGTCAGCAAGGTCTACGACGGCACCACCGCTCTGGGCAGCGGCGCCATCACCCTGGGCGGCACTGGCATCCTCAACCCGGAGCGCATCCTGGTGGGTGGCTTGGCCGTCAACGTGGGCACCTACGCCTTTGGCAACAGCAACGTCTACTCGGTGCAGAACGGCTATGACCTGACCGTGTCGGGCAACGCCAACCTGACCATCACGCCGCGGCAGCTCACCTTCAGCGGTCTGGTGCAGGACAAGGTCTACGACGGCACCCGCACCGCCACGCTGGGCAGCGCCCCGCAACTGGGCGGGCTGGTTGACGGAGAAGACCTGCGCTTCGTGGCCGGCAACGACTTTGCCGCCCTGTTTGCCACCAAGACGGTGGGCACGAACAAGGCCGTCACGCTGAGCGGCAGCTTCACCATTGCCGACGGCACCCACGGCCTGGCCAGCAACTACACGGCGCCGGGCACGCTCAGCACCACCGCCAGCATCACCCCGGCCACGCTGAACGCTGGCAGCTTCACGGCCACCAACCGGGCCTACGACGGCTCCGTGCTGGTGGCGGTGGCAGCCACGTCCAGCACGCTGTCCGGCGTGGTGGCTGGCGACACCGTTGCCGTGGACCTGGGCAGCGTCAGCACCGGCACGATGGCCGACAAGAACGTCGGCACAGGCAAGGCTGTCACGGTGAACGGCATCCAGCTCACAGGTGCAGACGCGGGCAACTACGTGGTGGCCGGCGCGTCCGGCACCACGGTGGACATCACGCAGCGCGTCATCACCGTGAACGGGCTGGTGGCCAGCGACCGCACCTACAACGCCGGCACCAACGTCAGCGTCAGTTCCACGGCGGCCGTGCTGAGCGGTGTCGTGCAGGGCGACTCCGTCCAGCTGCGCACCACCTCCTACAACGGCACCATCGCCGACAAGAACGTCGGCAATGGCAAGGCCGTCACGGTGTCGGGCTTGTCCATCCGCGGGCTGGACGTGGCCAACTACAGCATCCAGCAGGGTGCCGTGGGCGTCAACATCAGTCCCTATGCCCTGACCATCAGCCTGTCCCGGACCAGCCAGACCGACCGCACCTACGACGGCACGGCCAACGCTGCCACCACTTTCTCGCAGACCTGGTGGGGCGGCGACGACATCACGGTGTCAGCCACCAGCATCGGCTACGCGGACAAGAACGTCGCCTACAACGGCTCGGGCACGGTCATCAGCAAGACCATCACCGCTTCCGGCCTGGCCATCAGCGGTGCCGACGCCGCGAACTACAGCCTGCAGAGCACCACCGCCACCACCAGCGGCACCATTCGCCCGAAGTCGCTGACAGTCAGCGGCGTCAGTGCCGTCAACCGCGTCTATGACGGCACCCGCGACGTCACCGTCAACATCAGCGGCGCCACGGTGGACACCACCGCCGTCATCAGTGGCGACGACGTGGGCGTGGCCACGCCAGGCAGCGGCTCGGTCACCGGCCAGGTGGCCGACAAGAACGTGGGCACCGGCAAGGCCGTCACCGTGCCCGGCCTGTCGCTCACGGGTGCGGACGCGGCCAACTACTCCATCACCAGCAGCACGGGCGGCGGCGTCACCGTCAACATCACGCCCAAGGACCTGACCGCCGTCTACACGGGCATCAACAAGGTCTACGACGCCAACACCAACGCCGGCGTCATCGTCACCTCGGCCGACATCCTGGCCGGCGACTCCATCGGCTTCTACGCCGACCGCAACTACTGCACCGGCTGCTGGACCTTCTTCTCCGACCGCAACGCGGCGGACGGCAAGAGCATCAGCATCAGCTTCAACGGCCTGTATGGCACGGACGCGGCCAACTACACGCTGCTGAACACCACCGGCACCACCACCGCCAACATCACACCCCGGCCGGTGACCATGGTGTTCAGCGCACCGTCCAAGGTGTACGACGGCACGGCAGCGGCCACGGTCACCCTGAACCGTGGCAGCTCGGGCATCTTCACGGTGGACGCCATCACCACCACGCAAGACGCGGTGTTCACGGGCACGGGCGCCAAGAACGTCGGCACCAACAAGCCCATCGCGGTCAGCAACATCGTCGCCACGGGCACGGGTGCCGCGAACTACATCTTCGGCAACACCACCGCCAGCACCACCGGCACGGTGACGGCCAAGCCCATCACCATCAGCGGCATCACCGGCGTCAACCGCGCCTACGACGGCACCACGGCGGTGGCCGTGGTGGCCGGTGGCAGCGTGGGGTCCGCCGGCTTTGTGGCCGGCGACGCCGTGAGCGTGGTGCTGCCACCCGGCGGCCTCAGCGGCGGCACCATCGCCAACAAGAACGTCGGCACGGCCAAGCCCGTCACGGTGACGGGCCTCAGCCTGAGTGGCACCGACGCTCCCAACTACAGCATCGACTCCACCGCCAGCGGCATCACGGTGGACATCACGCCCGCCGCGCTGACGCCCACCTACGTGGCTGTGGACCGTGTCTACAACGGTGGCATCAGCGCACAGGTCACCTCCACCACCACCGGCATCCAGGCTGGTGACACGGTGACCTTCTCGCAGCAGGCCGTCTATACCGGCACAAATGCCAAGGACGTGGGCGTCAACAAGCCCATCAGTGTCACCAACATCAGCATCAGCGGCACCAATGCCGCCAACTACACACTGGCCAGCACCACGGCCAGCACCACGGGCGGCATCACGCCCAAGCCGGTGACCATCAGCTTCGTGGGCTCCAGCCGCGTCTACAACGGCCTGGCCGACGTGACGGCCAGCGTGGTGGGCACTTCGCTGCAGTTCGTGGCGGGCGACCAGGTCGGCACCAGCCAGACCGCCGTGTTCACCGGCGACGGTGCAGTGGGCAGCAGCAAGGCCGTGGCCATCTCCGCCATCAGCCTGACCGGCCCCAACGCCGCCAACTACAGCCTGGCCAACACCACGGCCAGCACCACGGCGTCCATCACGCCGCGGCCCCTGGGCGTGACGGGCATCAGCGCCACCAACCGCGTCTACGACGGCACCACCACCGTGGCGGTGAACCTCAGCAATGCCACGGTGGACACCAGCAGCGTCGTCCCTGGCGACGACGTGTCCTCGGTGCTGCCCGGCACCGGCATCAGCACCGGCACCGTGGCCGACCGCCACGCCGGCAACGCCAAGCCCGTCACCATCACCGGCATCACGCTGGCGGGCACGTCGGCCTCCAACTACGCGCTGGTGGGCGCCACCGGGCTCACGGTCAACATCGCGCCCAAGCCCGTCACGGTGTCCTACAGCGCAGCCGACAAGGTGTACGATGGCAGCGCGGACGCCACCGTCTCCGGGACTTCGGCCGACTTCCTGTCGATAGACACGGGCGCCATCGGCGTCAGTGCGCAGGGCATCTTCACCGGCGGCAAGGGCGTGGGCACGGCCAAGGAAGTGGCCGTCAGCGGCGGCTTCCTCACCGGCGCCTCGCGCGACGACTACTCGCTGGTCAACGCCGCCGGCAGCAGCACCGCCAGCATCACCCCGCGCACGCTCACGCTCACCTATGCCGGTGGCTCGCGGGTGTACGACGGCACGGTCAATGCACCCGTCAGCGGCACCCTGGGCAACCGGGTCAGCGGCGACGCCGTGGGCGTGGCGCAGACCGCGGAATTCACCGGCACCGGCGCCCGCAACGCCGGCACCGCCAAGCCCATTGCCGTGAGCAACATCCTGCTCACCGGCGCCGACGCAGGCAACTACCTGCTGCCGGTCACCACGGCCAGCGCCACGGGCACGGTGACGGCCAAGCCCATCACGGTCAGCGGCCTCAGCAACGTCACCGCCACCGACCGGGTCTACGACGGCAGCATCACGGTGCAGGTCAACGTGCCCAGCGGCGTGACGCTGACCCCGTCCAGCAGCGACATCGTGCAGGGCGACGCCGTCACCATCGACGTGCCCGTGTCCGGCGTCACCACCGGCACCATGGCCGACAGGCACGTGGGCACCGGCAAGGCGGTCAGCGTCACCGGGCTCACGCTCAGTGGTGCGGACGCGCTGAACTACAGCATCGCCGGCACGGCCGGCATCACCGTCAACATCACGCCGCTGGCCATTGCCGCGGTGTGGGCTGGCGTGAACCGCGTCTACGACGGCAGCGTCAACGCCACCGCCACCGGCACCTCCGCGGGCGTGCTGGCCGGCGACTCGCTGACCATCCGCGGCAGCGGCCAGTTCACCGGCACCGGCGCCAAGAATGTGGGCACCGCCAAGCCGCTGGACATCACCAGCGCCAGCCTCAGCGGCGCCAGCGCGCGCGACTACACGCTCACCAGCACCACCGGCAGTACCACGGCCGACGTCACCCCGCGCACCATCACGCCCAGCTTCTCGGGCGGCACGCGGGTGTATGACGGCAGCACCACCGCGCCCGTCACCAGCACCACCGGCGGCTTCATTGCCGGTGACGCCGTGACGCTGGACCAGACGGCCCAGTTCACCGGCAGCGGTGCACGCAACGCGGGCACCGCGAAGCCCGTGCTGGTCAGCGGCATCAGCCTCAACGGGGCCGACGCCACCAACTACGCGCTCGCCAGCACCACGGCCAGCACCACGGGCAGCATCACGCCCAAGCCGCTGACGCTGACCGGCCTGAGCGGCCTGGCCGCCGTGGACCGCGTCTACGACGGCACACGCGACGTCAGTATCAACATCAACAGCACCGGCAGCATCAGTGTCGATGCGGCGGACATCGTGGGCAGCGACCAGGTGGCCGTCAACGCGCCCGCCGGCAACACCACCACAGGCACGGTGGCCAACAAGAATGTCGGCGTCGACAAGGCCGTCACCGTCACCGGGCTCACGCTCACGGGGGCGGACGCGGGCAACTACAGCATCGCCGCGTCCAGCGGCCTGACGGTGGACATCACGCCGCGTGATCTCACCGCCACCTGGGCCGCAGCCAGCCGCGTTTACGACGGCACCACCGTGGCCACGGTGTCTGGCAGTTCGGCCGCGGTGGTGCTGGGCGACAGCCTGGCCATCACCGGCGTCGGCAGCTTCACCGACGGCAAGAACGTAGGCACCGGCAAGGCCGTGGCCATCACCACCGGCCGCCTGACGGGCACCGACGCCGCCAACTACACCCTGCTCAACACCACCGGCAGTGCCGCGGCCGACGTCACGCCGCGCAGCGTGACCGCCACCTACACCGGCGGCAGCCGCATCTACGACGGCACCCTGGCAGCGCCGGTCACCGGCACGCTGGCCAACGCCATCGCGGGCGACGTGGTCACGCTGGGCCAGACGGCGGTGTTCACCGGCGACAAGAACGTGGGCACGGGCAAGGCAGTGGCCATCACCGGCATCACGCTGGGCGGCGCCGACGGCATCAACTACACGCTGCTGGCCGACACGGCCAGCACCACCGCCACCATCACGCCACGGCCGCTGCGGCTGATCGGCCTGACCGGTGTCAGCGCCGCAGACAAGGTCTACGACGGCACGGTCAACGTGGTGGTCACCGTGGCCACCACGGGCACGGTCACCGCCGACCCGGCCGACCTGATCGCGGGTGACGTGGTTAGCGTCAATGCGCCGTCCGCAGGCGTCACCACCGGCACCACCGCCAACAAGAACGTGGGCAGCAACAAGCCGGTGACGGTGAGCGGCCTGTCGCTCAGCGGCGCGGATGCCGCCAACTATTCGGTGGCCGAGACCAGCGGCGTCACGGTGAACATCACGCCGCGGCCGCTGACCGCCAGCTACGCGGGCGTCAGCCGCGTCTACGACGGCACCACCCAGGCCACCGTGTCGGCCACCTCGGCCGACGCCGTTTCGGGCGACAGCCTGGCCATCACGGCGAGCGGCAGCTTCACCGGCAGCGGCGCCAAGAACGTCGGCACCAACAAGGCCGTGGACGTCAGCGGCGGCGCCCTCACCGGCGCCGACGCCAGCAACTACACGCTGCTCAACGCCACCGGCAGCACCACGGCCAGCATCACGCCGCGGTCCCTGACAGCCAGCTACCTGGGCGGCAGCCGGGTCTATGACGGCACCGCCGCGGCCCCCGTGACGCGCACGCTGTCCGGCCTGTTGCAGGGCGACACCGTCACCGCCAGCGAGACCGCCGAATTCACCGGCGGCAGCGCCGGCAAGAACGTGGGCACGGGCAAGGCGGTGGTGGTCTCCGGCATCACGCTGAGCGGGGCTGACGCCATCAACTACAGCCTGGTCAGCAACAGCGCCAGCACCACGGGCACCATCACGCCGCGGCCGCTCACGGTGAGCGGCCTCAGCGGCATCACGGCGGTGGACCGCGTCTACGACGGCACGCTGGCCGTGTCGCTCAACGTGCCGGGCAGCCTGGGCGCGGCCTCCGGCGACGCGCTGGCCGGTGACCAGGTGAGCGTGGTCATTTCCGGTGGCGGCATCGGCAGTGGCACGCTGCTGGACAAGAACGCCGGCCAGGCCAAGCCGGTGGTGCTGAGCGGCCTGTCGCTCACCGGCGCGGACGCCGGCAACTACTTCATTGCGGGTACCACGGGCCTGACGGTGAACATCGCGCCCAAGTCCTTGTCGGCCGTGTTCACGGGCGTCAACCGTGTCTACGACGGCACCACCGACGCCACCGTGCTGGGCGGCTCCGCCGAGATCGTGGCGGGCGACGTGGTCAACATCGCCGGTGCCGGCCTCTTCACCGGCGCCGGTGCCAGGAACGTGGGCACGGGCAAGACCGTGGCCGTCACCGGCACCACGCTGACGGGCACGGACGCGGCCAACTACACGCTGGCCAACACCACCGCCACCACCACGGCGGACATCACACCGCGCGAGTTGACGGCCAGCTACACCGGCACCACGCGGGTCTATGACGGCACGGTCAACGCACCGGTCACGAGCAGCCTGGCGGGCGTGGTGGCCGGCGACAGCGTCAGCGCCACGGCCACTGCCGAATTCACCGGCGCCGGTGCGCGCAACGTGGGCACGGGCAAGGCGGTGTCCGTCACCGGCATCAGCCTGGCCGGTGCCGACGCAGCCAACTACAGCCTGGCTTCGTCCACGGCCAGCACCACCGCGGCCATCACGCCGCGCCCGCTGACGGTGAGCGGCCTGGGCGGCATCACGGCCCAGGACCGCATGTACGACGGCACCACGGCCGTGGCCGTCAACCTGCCCAGTTCGGTGGGCGGGCTGTCGGGCGACGTGATCCCGGGCGACGACGTGGCCGTCACCGTCTCCAGCGGTGGCGTGTCCGGCGCGTCCATGCTGGACAAGCATGTGGGCCAGAACAAGGCCGTCGTCTTGAACGGCCTGGCCCTCAGCGGCGCCGATGCCGGCAACTACAGCATCGGCGGCACGCTGGGCCTGACGGTGAACATCACCCCGCGCCCGCTGGCCATCACCGGCATCACCGCCACCGACCGCAGCTACGACGGCACCACGCAGGTGGCCATCGACACCAGCGCGGGCGCGCTGACCGGCGTGCTGTCCGGCGACGACGTGAGCCTGCCGGCCAGCGGCGTCACCGGCAGCGTGGCCGACAAGAACGCGGGGCAGAACAAGGCGGTCTCCGTGGCAGGCCTCACCCTGGCCGGCGCCGACCTGGGCAACTACAGCGTCAACAGCGGCCCGGGCCTCACGGTCAACATCGCGCCGCGCTCGCTCACGCCCACCGCCCTGCCCGTGACCAAGGTCTACGACGGCACCACGGGCGCCACGGTGAGCCTGGAAGCCGCCAACCGCGTGGCCGGCGATGCCGTCACGCTCAACGGCACGGCCAGCTACGCCAGCGCCAATGCGGGCAGCGGCCTGGCGGTCACGGTCAGCGGGCTCACGCTGGCGGGTGCGGACGCGGCCAACTACCAGCTGTCGTCCACGCAGATCAGCACCACCGGCAGCATCGAGCGCCGCGACATCAGCATCACGCCCACCGCGGTGGAGAAGATCTACGGCACGGCGCTGAGCCTGGGCAACAGCGCCTACACCGTGGGCGGCCTGGGCCTGGCAGCCGGTGAAACGCTGACCAGCGTGACGCTGGTCAGCGCCGGCGCCGCGGCCACGGCCGATGTGCAGGGCTCGCCCTACAGCATCACGGCCAGCAACGCCACGGGCAGCGGCTTTGATGCCGCCAACTACAACCTCAGCTACGGCAGCGGCCTGCTGACCGTGCGCCCGCGGCCGGTGACCGTGGCCGCCAATGGCCGCGTGCTGGTGACCGGCGACACCCTGCCGGCCGCCAGCAGCTACGGGTTCAGCACCAGTGTGGACGGCCTGGCCGGCAGCGACCGTCTGGCCAGCGTGACCATCACGCCGCAGGGCCTGAGCGGCACGCGGGCGGTGGGCGGCGTCTACTCGCTGCTGGCGTCCAACGCGCAGTTCGACATCGGCAGCGCCAGCAACTACACGCTGAGCTACGCGCCGGGCGTGCTGCTGGTGCTGCCGCCGCAACCGCAGGCGGGCGACACCAGCGGCGGCGGCGGTGGTGGCAGCGGCTTTGCCGTGACCATCACCCCGCAGGAGCGTGAAGCCGCACTGGACGCCCTGCTGGCTGCGGTGCGCAGCACCGCCGGCACCGGCAGCCTGCGCGGCCGCACGCCCACCACGGCGGCGCCGCTGGTCAACGCGCTGCAGAACCTGACGGCCGAAGACCTGGCACTGCTGCTGTCGGGCGACGCCCGCCGGCTCAACGTGCAGGACCTGCTCAAGCTGCCGCTGTTCAGTTTCGACCCCGAACTGCGCCGCACCCTGCAGCCTGCCGGCGGCACGCCGGACACGGCGCCCAGCAACTGAAGCGCCCGCCCATGCACCAGAACAAGAAAGCATCGCCCATGACGCGTCACCTTCTCAAGCGGGCCAGCTTGGCCGCGGCCGCCTGTTGTGTTGCCTGGGTCGGCACCGTCCATGCTGCACCGCTGGACGATCTGCGCCGCCAGGTCGAGTCCAGCCAGGTGGAACAGGCCTGGCGCACAGCCCAGGACAACCCGCAGCTGATCGGCCAGCCGGAGTTCGACTTCCTCTATGGCCTGGCCGCCCTCAACGCCGGCCGCGTCGCAGAAGGCGTGCTGGCCCTGGAACGCCACCTGGCCGCCGCGCCCGGCAACGACCGCGCCCGGCTGGAACTGGCGCGCGGCTACTTCCTGCTGGGCGAGTACCCGCGCGCGCGCTCGGAGTTCGACTTCCTGCTGCGCAGCAAGCCGCCAGCCGGCGTGCGGGCCAACATCGACAGCTACCTGCAGGCCATGCAGTTGCGCGAAGGCAGCGGCACACGCGCTGTGGCCCGGCTGTACGCCGAAGTGGGGGCCGGGCACGACAGCAACGTCAACCTGGCGCCTTCGGCAGACCAGGTCAACATCGGCCTGGACACCGTGACGCTGGACCCGTCCAGCCGCCAGATCGCCGACTCCTACGCTCAGGTGGCCGTGGGCGGCCTGCACCAGATGCGCGTGAGCAGCCGCATGAGCCTGCTGGTGGGCGCTGACCTGGACCACCGAGGCAATGCCAAGCAGCACGACTTCGACCTCACCACCGGCGGCGTCTATATCGGCTTCACCCAGCTGAGCGGCCCTGCCCTTTGGCGCACCACCCTGGGCAGCAGCCAGCTGCGTGTGGGCAACAAGCGCTACCGCGACCAGCTGCAGGTGGCCACCGAGGCCAACCTCAACTGGAGCCAGGACCTGGCCACCATGGCCTTTGTGCAGTACGCCGAGATGCGCCACGCGCAGGCCGACCGTGCGCGCGACGCCCGCAGCACCACGGTGGGCGGCATGGTCACGCAAAGCTTCGCGGCGGTGGCCGGGCAGCCCACCATCGGCGTGCGGCTGGCCTACGTTCAGGAAGACAACCTGCGCCTGCGTGACGACCTCAGCAAGAAGAGCGGCGTGCTGCGCCTGTTCGGCTCCTTCGAGCCTTTGGCGCGCACGCGCGTGGCGCTGAGCGTGGCCGCGGTGCGCGACGACTACGGCGCCGAAGACATTGCCTTCCGCTCCACGCGGCATGACAACAACCAGTCGGTGGACTTCTCCGTCACCTACGCGCTGGACACGCGCTGGTCCCTGCGCCTGGAAGGCGGTTGGCTGAAGACCGAGTCCAACCAGGACCTCTACGACAAGCAGCGCAAGGCCGCGGCCCTGAAGCTGCGTGCCCAGTTCTGACCGGAGCCTCGTGATGACCTCATCCCATCGACTTCAACAGCTCGCCGGCTGCATGGCTTTCGCACTGGCCGTCAGTGGCGCCTGGGCGCAGGCGCAGGAGGGCCGCATCGTGCAGCTGCGCGGCGACGTGCGCATCAACGGCGCACCCGCCCAGCCCGGCCAGGTGGTGGCCGCCGCCGCCACCGTGGCCACAGGCGCCGACGGCCGCGTGCAGCTGCGCATGGCCGACGGCACCTTCATCGCCTTGCCGCCCGGCAGCCAGGTGGCCCTGCCCCGCACCGAGCCGCGCCTGCTGACCTTCGTGCGCGGCGGCCTGCGACTGAGCGCCAGCGCCGACCGCATCTGGCGCGTCGACATGCCCCAGCGCTTCATCCGCACCAACGGCTTCCTGCGCCTGCAGGAGTGCACCGCCAACTGCCCCGAAGGCGCCGGCCTGCTGGGCCAGGTGGCCCAGGGCGAGGCGGTGCTGGAATACCAGGGCGGCCGCAGCGTGCTGCGCGCGCGCAGCTTCCGCTGGGCCGCAGCCAACCTGCGCCCGGAGGTGCTGACCCGCCCCAGCGCCCTGCTGGATGACAGCAGCAGCCAGGCCGACGGCACGCGCGTGCGCGCCGAAGTGGCGCAGTTGCTGAAGACCGGCATCGACGCCTTCCGCGACGGCAAGGACGACGAGGCCGTGCGCGCGCTGCAGGCCGTGCGCGCTGCCGCACCCGGCGAAACCGTCGTGCCCTACTACCTGGGCCTCATCGCCCTGAAGCGCGAAGACAACGCCGCCGCACTGGACCTGCTGCAGCAGTACACGCGCGAAGACCCGGAAGGCGCCGCGGCACGCGACGTGCCCAAGACGCTGACGCTGCTGTCGTCCACCCAGCTGCGCCAGGAAGTGGCCGCCGCCGTGGCCCGCGAGAAAGACGTGGTGGCCACGCCGCCCGAGCCCGGCAGCATTGCCGTGCAGGCCTTCGTGAACCAGGGCGACGAAAACTACCGCGCCATGGCCAAGGGGCTGGCCGCGATGATCATCGCCGACCTGTCCAAGGTGCCCGGCCTGAAGGTGCTGGAGCGCGAAAAGGTCCAGCTGCTGGTGAACGAGGCCAAGCTGGGTGACAGCGGCCTGGCGGACAAGGAGTCCGCTGTGCGCTCGGGCCGCCTGATGCGGGCCGAGAAGGTCGTGGTCGGCAACTTCGAGGTGCAGTGATGAAGCGGATCTCTTCTTCGCGCCTGGCCGTGCTGCTGGCTGCCCTGCTGGGTGGTGTGAGCGGCGCCGCACAGGCCCAGACAGCCGCGCCGCGCGGCTTTTCGCTGGAAGGCGCCGTCATCGACAGCCGCAACGGCAACAGCCTGGGCGTGGTCACCGAACGCGGTGAACTGGCCACGCTGTTCCGTGCCCAGAAGGCCATGACGTTTGGCATCCTGCGCTCGGCCGGCATTTCGCTGGAGCAGCTGAGTCCCGAGGTGCGCGCGCGCATCGAGCGCTTCCAGACCACCAACGTGGAGGCCTTCCGCGCCTTCTCGCAAGGCCTGGATCTGAAGGACCAGGGGCGCTTTGCCGAAGCCCGCGAGCAGTTCCGCCGGGCCGCCGAACTGGACCCCAACTTCGCCCTGGCGGCTGAACAGCAGCAGTCCATGCCGGAAGTGAACCTGGGCAACAACGTGCAGACCCGTGCCGTGCTGGCTGCCGCCGCTGGTGCGGCGGTGGACAAGGGCAAGGCTGCCTATGTGGTGGACGTCTCCCGCGCCATTGCCGCCATACAGGCCGGCCAGACCGTGGTGAGCGTACCGCTTCCGGCGGATGCCACCGCCACCGCGTCCAACACCTACGACCGTGCGCCCAATGACGGCAGCGCGGCGCAGCAGCTCACGCCCAACCAGGTGGTGGGCACGGCCTACAGCTTTGTCAACGCCAGCTCGCAGCTCATCACCCTGGCCAGCAGCTCCGAGTACCGCGCCGACAACGTGCGCGTGTCTGGCGGCGTGCTGGAAACGGCGGGCACGGCCACCAGCGGCTTCCTGGCCCAGCGTGCCAACGCGGCGTCGGCCGGCACGGGCAGCCAGGCGCTGGGCGACGGCAGCACGGCCTACTGGGGGCAGTGGTTGTCGGCACCGGGCAGCAGCGCCGCGCTGACGCTGTCGGGCGACCGCATACAGGCGCCCGTGCTGGGGCGTGTGGACTACGTGGTGGGCGACGCGCCGCGCAGCATGCCCAGCAGCGGCACGGCGGTGTTCACGCCCGTGGGGGGGCCCAGCATGAGCGGCGTGAGCGGCACCATCGCCGTCAACTTCGTGACGCGCGACGTGAGCCTGCAGAGCCTGGGCTTCCAGATCGGCAGCCAGACCTTCAGCGGCCTCACCGGCACGGCCAGCTACAACGCCGGCGTGGGCTCGGGCGGATTCAACGGCAACTACACCGCCGGCCAGTGCAGCGGCTGCACGGCCTTCAACCCGCAGTCCAGCGTGTTCACCGGCAACTTCCTCGGGCGCGACGCCAACGGCCTGGCGTTCACCACCTTCCTGCTCACCGGCGGTGGCGGCACGGCCGGCGGCACCCACCTGTTCACCCGGCCCTGACCGCTGCCGCGCCGCGCCCCGCTTGGCCGGGCCTTCAGCGCAAGGCCGCGGCCAGCGACTGGGCCAGGTCGGCCTTGAGGTCGGCCGTGGACTCCAGGCCCAAGGAGAAGCGCACCAGGTGGCCACGCAGCCCGTGGCCGGGTTCGCGCATGCCGTCCAGGTCGTAGGGGACCACCAGGCTCACCGGGCCGGCCCAGGAATAGCCGATGCGGAACAGCTTCAGGCCGTCCACGAAGGCGTGCACCTGGGCCTGCGTGAAACGCTCGTCGAACATCACCGAGAACAGGCCCGCAGCCCGTGTGCAGTGCGCGGCCCAGTGGGCATGCCCCGGTGCGCCGGGCAGCGCCGGGTGCAGCACCTGCGTCACCTCGCGCTGCTCACCCAGGAAGCGCGCCAACTCGCGGCCAGCGGTGTCTTGAGCGGCGTAGCGCACCTCCAGCGAGGCCAGGCCACGCAGGACAAACTCCACGTCGTTGGCGGCCACGCCCAAGCCCAGGTGCATGTGGGTGAGCTTGATCTTCTCGTGCAGCGCTGCGTCACGCGTCACCACCGAGCCCATCAGCACGTCGCCGCCACCGCTGGGATACTTGGTGAGGGCTTGCATGACGATGTCGATGCCATGGTCGAAGCCCCGCAGGGCCAGCCCAGCGCCCCAGGTGTTGTCCAGCGCCGTGGTCACCCGACGCGCCTTGGCCACACGCACCAGGCCGGCCAGGTCCGGGAATTCCATGGTCACCGAGCCCGGCGCTTCCAGCCAGATCAGCTTGGTGGCTGGCGTGATCATCGCGTCCAGCGCCGCGGCGTTCATGGGGTCATAGAGGCGGTGCGTGATGCCCCAGCGCGCCAGTTCGTGGCGCGCCAGTTCGCGGCTGGGGCCGTAGACGTTGGCCGGCAGCAGCACCTCGTC
>JACCDS011752408.1_pt1 | contig 18892 bp, 19 predicted proteins | sample 7446441 | NCBI WGS metagenome assembly JACCDS01 (sample SAMN15323445, study PRJNA562643) | freshwater metagenome | isolation source: river surface water | place: USA:Blue River Watershed | collected 2017-08-17
GCAGGCGCTGCATCAGCCAGCAGAACGCGCGTTCGCTGTCGGTCTGGCCGGCCGGCGTGAAGGCGCCCGTCAACCCGGGCTGGAAGTCCTTGAGGTCGCCGTTGTGCGCGAACACCCAGGTGCGCCCGCCCCAGCTGCGGCGAAATGGGTGGCAGTTCTCCACCGAGCGCACGCCCTGCGTGGCCTTGCGCACGTGGGCAATGATGTTGCCGGCCTGCACCGGGTGGCGGCCGTAATGCGAGGCCAGGTCGGACTCGGCGGCCGGGCGGTCCTCGACGACCACCTCGCAGCGCTCACCGTCGTGGAAGGCGACGCCCCAGCCGTCGACGTGGTCAGCCGTGCGGCCACCCCGGGCGGCAAAGCCCCGCAACGAGAAGTTGGCGGCGGCCGGGAGGCGGCTGTTGAGGGCGAAGAGTTCGCACATCGTCGGACAACGGCAGTGGTGGTGGGAAAAGCAACGCCGCCAGTCTGACGAGGGATGACAGGAATGCCAACGAATCTTCCGTCATGAGCTCATGCACGCGTGCGCTTGTGCACGGACCGTCAGGTCAGCGCCGCGGCAATCCCTAGTTTGTCGAAACGTTTTTTCGAGATGACGCAGGCGGGTAATTCGTTCACAAACACATTCAGCAACATTTACGCCAAATCGCAAACATGCTCTCCTACGCTTTAGGGAAATGGCTCGCAGGTGCGGGCCGAGGAGCGCTGCCATGTGGATGAATGAGTTTGTTCAACCGGGTCAGGTGACGGGGCGTCGTGAAGAGCGGCGCCAGGCGGCATCCCTATCCACACAGTGGATGGGGCTGGTGCTGGAGGAGCTCGATCACGGCGTCGTGCTGCTCAACGGCGCGGGCCGCGTGCTGCACACCAACAACGCCGCTCGCGCGTCACTTGGCGACAACCACCCGCTGGAGCTGGTCGGCACGCATCTGCGCGCCCGGCTGCTGACCGATGCCGTGCCGCTGGCCGAGGCGCTGGAAGGCGCGGAGGCCAGCGGCCGGCGCTGCCTGTTGCGGCTGGGCGACGAGCGGGCTGAATGCGGCCGCGCCAACGTGGTCGTCGTGCCGCTGAACCGTGACGTCAGCCAGGCGGCGGTGTTGCTCATCCTGGAGCGACGCCAGCTGTGTGGCGATCTGGCGGCGCAATGGTTCGCGTTGCGCTACCAGCTCACACCCGCCGAAACCGAGGTGCTGAAGGCGCTGTCCAACGGCGTCAAGCCGGCCGAAGTCGCCCAACGCCAGGGGGTGGCCATCTCCACGGTGCGCAGCCAGATCCAGAGCATCCGCGCGAAGAGCGGCGCCGACAGCATCGGCGAACTGCTGCGCCAGCTGGCCCTGCTGCCGCCGCTGGTGTCGTCGCTGCGCCCCGTGGCCAAGCTGGTGAACTGACGTGCCGGTGAACCGGTGGCCGGGCCCGTCGCCCGTAGCACGAATTGGCACCGGACGAGGGGCCTTAACATTCAGCCACGCAGCCGGGCCTAACGCCCGGCGCGCTGTGTGGATGGCTGACGACTCCCTCGACAACGAACTTATGTCCCTGCCCACCTCGCTGCGGCTGCTGGCCGCACGCGGGATCGCGCGCAGCTATCGCAAGGGCGTCGTCCTGATCGAGGAAGGCTCGGTCGGCGACAACCTCTACCTCGTGCTGGCCGGCTCGCTGCGTGCCTACAGCAGCGACGCGCGTGGCCGCGAGATCACCTACGGTGTCTACGGCCCGGGCGAGTATGTCGGCGAGATGAGCCTGGACGGCGGCCCGAGATCGGCCAGTGTCATCACCGAAGCGGGCAGCCGGCTCGTCATGGTCACGCGGGCCAGCCTGCTGACCCACATCAGCGAGCACCCCGAGTTCGCCTTCGAGCTGCTGACCAAGGTCATCCGGCGCGCCCGTGCCGCGACGCTGTCGACCAAGCAGCTGGCGCTGAACGACGTTTACGGCCGGCTGAAGAACCTGGTCGACGAGTCCACCGGCGAAGGCCAGCTGCTCGCGTTGACCCACCAGGGCATGGCGCAGCGGCTGGGCTGTTCGCGGGAAATGGTGTCCAAGCTGGTCAAGGACCTGGAGCAGGGCGGCTATCTGCGGCGCGTGGCGGCCGGGGAATACCAGCGGCTCAAGACGCTGCCGGCGCGCTGGTAGCGCGCGGCAAACCTCGGCGTGGCGGCCGGCACTTCAGCCGGCTGATTTCATCGGCGGCGCGATGGGGAAGCGTTGGTCCGGCTTTGGCGCGCGGGCATACAGGCCGCTGACGAGCGGCAGGTTGGCCTGGATGTCCCGGATGCGGGTGCCGCTGGCCGGGTGGGTGGACAGCCATTGCGGCGGCGCGCCCTTGTTTGCGGCCATCATCTTTTCCCACAGCCGCACGGCGGCGGCCGGGTCGTAGCCGGCGCGGGCCGCCAGCTCGATGCCCACGAGGTCGGCCTCGGTCTCGTCTTCTCGGCTGAAGCGCAGTGTCAGCAGCTGGCCGCCGAGCCCGGCCAGGCCGCGGCCCAGGTTGCCCAGCCCCAGCAGCGCCGAGCCCAGCTCGATGACGCCGTTGGTCACGGTGTTTTTGCCGACGCGCTCACGGGCGTGTTCGCGCAGCGCATGCGCGACCTCGTGGCCCATGATGGCGGCGACCTCGTCGTCCTCCAGCTTGAGCTTGTCGAGGATGCCGTAATAGAAGGCGATCTTGCCGCCGGGGATGCAGAAGGCGTTCAGCTGCGCGTCGCCCAGCAGGTTGACCTCCCATTTCCACTGACGCGCCCGGTCGTTCCACTCGTAGCTGTAGGGAATGATGCGCTGGGCGATGTAGCGCAGGCGTTGCAGTTGCGGGTGCTGCATCGGCGCCAGCCCGCGTTGCTGGGCGGCCTGTTGCAGCATCTGGGCGTACTGCTGGCCGCCGGCCTTTTCCAGCTGCTCTGCCGACACGAAGCCGGTGAACTTGCTCTTCGGGCCCACGTCCACGCCTTCGCGTGCCCAGGCAGGCAGCAGCGCGGTGGCGCCGGACGCGGCCAGCAGCCCCGTGAACAGGCGGCGAGCCGGCCGCGCGGGCGCGCAGCGGCCGGCGGCGCAGTCGGCGCAGGCGCCGAACATGCGTTGCGGCGGGTGGGTGAAGTGGAGGTTGTCGCGGACCAGGAAGTCGTCGGCATGCATGGCGGCATTGTGCGATGGCGCGGCGCCTGGACTCGTAGGACTGGCGACAATGATGCAATGAACCCGTCTCCTGCCCCTGACATGGACAGCCAGCAATTCCGGGCCGCCCTCGGCATGTTTGCCACCGGCGTGACGATCATCACCGTGCGCTCGGCGGATGGCGGCCTCGTCGGCCTGACGGCCAACTCCTTCAACTCCGTGTCGCTGGAGCCGCCGCTGGTGCTGTGGAGCCTGGCGCGGCGCGCGGGGTCGCTGCCGACCTTCACACATGGGTCGCACTACGCGATCAACATCCTGGCGGCCGACCAGAAGGAGCTGGCCCAGCGCTTCGCGACGCGCGACATCGACCGCTTCGCCGGCGTGGCCTGGCGCGAGGGGGCGGGTGGCGCGCCGGTGCTGGACGGCGCGGTGGCCGTGTTCGAGTGCGCCAATCGCAGCCGTTACGAGGAAGGTGACCACGTCATCTTCGTCGGCGAGGTGGAGCGCTGCACGTCGCGGCCCGGCGCGCAGCCGCTGATCTTCCACGGGGGCCGCTACTTCACCGAGCTGCCGATATAAAACCCCCGCTCAGCGCAGCGGCGCGGGCTTTGCAGGATGGCGCCGTCGATTTCGGCGCGTTCGGATCGTCGTTGGCGTGTAGGGCAAGCCCCTGCCCAACTGGAGTCAGCCATCGCTGACGCCACTGGCGCAGTGGGCCGAGGCCTGGATCAGCCCAGCCGCCCGGCGGGCAGCGCCACCGGCGCGGCCACCAGCCGGCGCCAGCGCCAGGCCAGCAGCAGGGCCGACACGATGACCACGGTGGCGGCCACCAGCCACGGCGGTACGCCCAGCGGCTGCACCAGCACAAGCAGGCCACCCCAGAGTGCCATGCTGGCGAAGACCGGCACGATGACTGTCATCGGCGTGACCGGCCGCATGGTGGCCGGTCGGCGCGTCAGCGAGAGCGCGGCGCAAGGCAGCGCGGCCAAGGGTAGGTAGAGCATCAGGCTCTTGTCACTGCAGGCGGCCAAGGCCGCCAGGGCCAGCTCGCACAGCAGCCAGGCCGCGAGGAAGTTGCGCCATTGCAGCCGCGCCACGGCGCGGTTCAGCGCTTCGCCCTGCGGCATGCCCGGCAACAGGCGCAGCAGCGCCTGCTCACGGCGGCTGTGCCACAGCGCCGTGGGCAGGGCAATGGCGGGGTTGAGGCCGATGTTGGCGATGGCCATGCCGATGCCGAAACTCCCGGCCACCAGCATGGCGGCCATGTCGAATCGGTAGACCAGCCAGAAGCCGATGAACGCCAGGAGCGCCAGCCCGACCATGGCGGCAATGCCCATCACCAGCTTCAGCCAGTGCTGCTGGCCATGCAGCACGATGGCAGCGCGCGCCATGACGCTGTGCAGGTTGCCGTTGTCTGCACGGGCCACCAGGCGTTGCTGCCATGCCTGGAACAGCCGCTCGAACGGCCGGAAGATCCACGCCAATTGATTGCCCCACGCAGCGACTGCCGGAACCTGGCCACCCTGGGCCCGCATCCGCATGGCATTGCGCATGATCGATTGCCGTGTGTAGCGCGACTGGTGGCGAGCGCCCCCGCCCGCAAAGGCGCTGGCAACGATCCAGCCTTGCGCCAGCAAGCTCAGCAGCAGCATGCCCGCCGTGTTGGCCTGCCACAGCGCCGCGATGGCGCGCCCCAAGGGCGCCAGTGGCGCGGCCGCCCACAGCAGCAGTGGCTGCCACGTGAACAGCAGCAGCAGCCACAGCCACCACAGCCGTGTCGACCACAGCAGGAACGTGGCAACGGCGCTGGTGCCCAACAGGATCAGGGCCCCGTGCGAGGTGCCCGGAATGATGAGCCACAACAGCAGCGAAACGAGCGCGGTGCAGCCGGCCCAGCACAGCAGCGCCGCGCGGCGCAACGCAGCCAGGTGGCCGGGCACGCAGTGCGCGGCGGTCGGGTGGTTTTGTTCCTGCAGGTTGGCGCCCAGCGCCATCCATCCACCCATCAGCACCAGGATCACGAGGCACAGCACCGCCCGCCATTTCGCGGCGGGCGGCAGGAAGATGACTGCCGCGATCGCACCCAACGCCAGCAAGGCGGCGATCAGTCGCCGGCCCCAGGGCGAGTCACGATCGCGCTGACGCCACGGCGCGAGGGCGATCTGCGCGAGCTGTACGGCGTTCATCAGGTCAGCTCCGTGAACAGGTCATCGAGGTTCACGCGCTCGACCGCCACGCCGGCCGGCACCGCGGCCTCGGCCGGCAGCCGCGCCAGCACGCGTTCGCGGCCGGCCTCCAGCGGCGTGCGCTTGAGTGGCTGTGCGCCCAGCCGGGCCATCAGCGTGGCCATCTCCGTGACGCTGCCGGTGAAGGCGCGCACCTGGTCCAGCAACTCGTCCAGCGGCGCCTGCAGCGCGATACGGCCACCGTTGAGGAAGGCCACGTTGAAGGCCACGCGTTCCAGGTCGGACAGGATGTGCGTGGAGAACACCACCGTGGCGCCGCGGTCCATCACCTGGCCCACCAGCTCGCGCAGGAAGTCGCGCCGGCCGGCCGGGTCCAGGCTGGCGACCGGCTCGTCCAGCACCAGCAGGTCGGGCTCGTGGGCCAGCGCGCGGATGATGGACAGCCGCTGCTTCTGGCCGCCTGAGAGCTTGCGGATGGGTTGATCGGGCCGGATGTCCCAGCGCGACATCAGCCCGTCGACCTTGGCCTGGTTCCAGCGCGGGTAGAAGCTGCGGAAATAGGCCAGCAGCTGGGCCGGCGTGAACGCCTCGAACAGGTCGCTGTGCTGGGGCACGTAGCCGATGCGGGCACGCGTGGCATCGTCGGGCTTCAGCGCCTCCTGGCCGAACAGGCGCACCTGGCCGGCGTCGGTCTCGCGCAGGCCCAGCAGCGCTTCCAGCAGCGTCGTCTTGCCCGCGCCATTGCGTCCCAGCAGGCCGACGACCTGGCCGGGCTGCAACTGCCAGTCCAGCCCATCCAGCACGAGCGGCCCCTTGGGGTAGGACAGGCGCACGCCCGTCAGCTCGGCGGTGGCGGAATCCGTGTGCGGGAAATGAGTCATGGCGCGTTCTCGTCGAGGATGGTCTTGAACAGGGCGACGGCCTGGGCCTTGGACAGCTGCAGCTGCCGCGCTTCGGCTGCGGCCTTCTCCAGCGTGGGGCGCAGCAGCTCCACCCGGTCGGCGGTGGGCTGGGCCTGCTGGTGCTGGGCCGCCACCACCATGGACAGGCCGCGGCGGCGCTCCAGCACGCCGTCGCTCTCCAGCTGCGAATAGGCCTTGGAGACGGTCATCGGGTGCACGGCCAGCGCCTGCGCCAGCTCGCGCACCGACGGAATCTCGTCGCCCGCCTTCAGCTGCCCGGCCGCCACACGCCGCTTCACCTGCTCGATGAGCTGACGGTAGATGGGCTCGGTGGAGCCGGTGTTGATGTGGACGAAGTGGGTCGGGTCCATGCAAGCTGCCAGTGTGTACTAGTACGATAGTACACATGGACAGTGATGGTCAAGGGCGAGAGCGCGCGCGGGGCACGGTCCGTGTGTCGAAATGTCGAAAACCTGTCGAAAACCATTCAGTTCTGAACTTTGTTCATTCAACTCTGAACTTTTTGGATTGGGGGAGGGCGGGCCCAGCCGGCGCGCGCCGGAGCGCTGAGCGCTGCCGCGGATCTTTTGCAGCGGAAGTTGCGCCCCCATGGGCGCGTCTAGGAGGCGCTGGGAGGCTGGCGGGTGCGCTGGCCTTCGGGCAGGCCCGAACGTCGCCTGCAGGGCCATCTGGTCGGCCAGCCAGCGCCGGGGGCGCTGCTTCGCTGGCCAGCAGCACGAAGCGCCATGGCCGTGCCCTGTTTGTCAGCTGGCCAGCGCAATGCCCTCAACCAACAGATCCAGCTCGTAAAGAAGCAGCGGGCGAAGGCTTTAGCCGAGGTGCGCGCGCTGCTGTCCGCGGCGAATCGATTGATGGTGGAGCACCATCTGACGCGGCTTGATTTGCTTGGCGCCGACGCCAATGATGACGTGGCTGCTGGCCGGTATATGCCGACTGCTGACAGGGCGCTGCGCCGTTTGCCAGGGGCGCGTGGGGCGCTAGCGCGGGCTACAGTAGTCGACTCACAGGGGAGAACTATGAAGAAGACTAGTTTGGCCGTGCTGCTGGCGTGGACAGCAGTAGCTTCCGCGCAGACGATGACTGACGCTCCGGTGTGGACCAAAACCCCAGTGTTGTATTCGGCTTGCAGAACCATCGCCATCGACCGACCAAAAACCAGCGCGGTCTCGCAGCATGAGGCCCAGGGCGCGATGTCGTGCGTGACGTACCTTGCCGGCGTTTACGGCGGCATCAAAGCCGAAACATCGATGCGTGCGGATCTCTCCAAGAGGATTGGTCTGGTGCCGGGTAACTCACCGATATGCTTCTCCGAGCCTGGCTACGGCGGCATAGAGCTGGCCAAGATTCTGGTTGCCTTTCTCGACGAGAACACGGAGCTGATGCAGCTCCCACCGAACGACGCTTTCTACCTAGCCCTGCTCGACAAGAACAAGTGCCCTCGCTAAGCCATTGAAGGGGACGCTATGTCGCTGAGCGCCCCGCGGCGGGCCGGCGCTGCGAATGATCGACAGCTCGACGCCTGTTAACCCCGATAAATAGGCAGCTCGGCGTAAAAGTTCAGACTTGAACGAACGAAATCCATAAAAGTTCAGAGATGAACGGCCATGCGGTCCAGACTTGAAAAAGCAGGGATTCACTAAGTGCTTGATCCACCGCCGGTGGCCAGTTCAGAGGTGAACGGCACTCGGCAAACCATTCAGTTCTGAACTTTGTTCATTCAAGTCTGAACTTTTCGGATGGGGATGGCGCGCTGCGACCGGGCTCGCCGTTGGGTTGCCGGTGGCCTGCAGGGGAGCGGCCGGATGCGATCGCCGATGGACCTCAGACGGGCGTGAAGGCCGCATGCGGGGCCGTCCGCCACCCACGGCGGACATTCCGCGCAGGAGTGCCTCCCGGCGCTGCCTTGCGCAACTTGCCCGGCGGCCCAACTTTCGCGGCAAAAGGTGCGCGGGGACGGGTTGTATTGCCCGTCTCAGACGCGCAGTGAAGTCAGCTCAAGGCTGTTCTCGGTCGTTCCGGCCTCAGTCCCTGGACGTCAGCAAACCTCAACAGCGGTCATTCAGTGTGGCTGGTGCTGACCGGCGGCTTCACCCCGGGGACCGGTCACCCGTAGCCGAGAATGCCCGCCCACAGGTTGGACCTGCAGCGACTAGTCGCCGCAACGGTCCCAGGTCGATTCCCATGCTTGCTTCGACATCCCAGTCTTGTTGCTCGAACGCTGCCGGCAAGCGGATCCGAGTGCAGTTGCTGGTGCTGAAGATTCGGTCGGGATTCAGGCCACCGCATCCCCGCGACTGGAAGGCCTGTGAATTCCGAAACGTCGTCATACGTTGGGCCAACGAGTGCGGCGACTTACGCCCGCGGCTCAGTTGGCGTCAAAGATCGCGCAGGTGGTCGTCGCGTGCGCGTACAACTTGCCGTCCGGCCCAACGATGCGCGCTTCCGATGTGCCGACCTGCCGCCCGACATGGAGCGCGACACCCTCGCAACGCAACGGGCCGGTATGGGCCTTGGCGGCACGCACGATGTGCAGATTGATCTGACTGGTCGTGTAGCCGAGCCCCGGCGGCAGCTTGGTTTGCACGGCGCAGCCCAGGGCAAAGTCCAGCAGCGTGGCGTACCAACCGCCATGCACGGAGCCCAGCGGGTTGTAGTGCTTGAGCTGCGGCGTGGCCTGGAACACGGCCCGGCCTTCTGCGACTTCGATCAACTCGCAATCGAAGGTGTCGGCCATGTGGGGGTGCGGCAGATCGCCGTTCAACAAGGCTGTCATCACCTCGAGGCCGGATTTGCCCTGAACCTGCTCAGGCTTGGCCAGGCCGGCATGTCCGGCGCCACGCTCGCGCCTGCGCTGCCGCACCTGCTCCAGTTGTGCCTGCCACGCGCGGAGAGTGGCTTCAACGGCTGGATCCAATGCCATGGGTACCTCGACTGTGTTGATGGAAGGGAGTGGGGTGCGTCAGCGCGGTGAGTAGGCGGGTGGCGGGGCGGGTCGTGCTGGCGATGAAATCAGCCGTGCGCCGCGCGAGGCTTGGTGTCGACCGGGAGGCACAGCAGGCCCGTCAAAAGCGCCAAGGTGCCATGCAACAGGTAGACCGTATCGAAGTCACCGCGCTGCACTGACGCGTGGCCCAACAGCGCCACTGTCAGTGCCACGCCGAGCACGGACCCGATCTGCCGGGTGGCCTGGTTGACTGCACTACCCACCGCATAGTGCGCAGCCGGCAGCCGGCTCACGGCCGCCGCCGACAGCGAGGGCAGCACCAGCCCCACAGCGACGCCGCTGAGCACGAGGCCGGGCAGCCACTGCGTGAGGTAGTGCGGGTCAGCGCTAGGCACGGCCAGGAACCAAGCACTGCTGCAGGCGTACAGCACCGCACCGCCCACCAGGAAGCGCCGGTGCCCCAGGCGCGTCGCGAGTCGGCCGGTGACGATGGCCGTCGGCATCACGAGCAGCGGGCCTGGTGTAACCGCGAGCCCGGCCTGCGGCAAGCTGTAGTGCCAGACGTTCATCATGTAGAAGAAGAACGTCAGGAACATCATCGAGAACGCGGTGCCAAACGCCAATGTCGCGAGGTTGACGAAGCGGTAGGTGCGGTGCTGGAACAGTGTGAGGTCCACAAGTGGCGCCTTGGCCTTGCGGGCCCAGGCCACAAAGGCAGCGCCCGCCATCACGCCCGTGGCGCCGGTGACGGCCAGTTCCACACCCGTCCAACCCGGTGCATCGGACTCGACGATGGCCAAGGTGATGGCCCCCACCGCCAGGATCATCAAGGCCATGCCGACAATGTCGATCCTGCGCTGCTGACTGGGCCGCGCTGAGTCGGTCAGCAGGGCTGCGCCGCGCCACAACGCCAGGCCGCCGAGCGGCAGGTTGATGTAGAACGCCCAGGGCCACCCGAAGCTGTCGATCACGAAGCTGCCCGCACTCGGGCCGACAGCTGCCGCCAGGCCACCCACCGCGCCCCACAGGCTGACGACGACCGCCCGACGGGACTGCGGGAAGGCCGCCAGCACGATGGATAGCGACGCCGGAGTCAGCAGGGCTGCACCCACTGCCTGGAGCACCCGCGCGGCAATGAGCCAGCCGACGCTGCCGGCCAGACCACAGGCCGCCGAGGCGGCCAGGAACAGCGTGACGCCCACCAGGAAGACGCGCTTGCGGCCTTGCGCGTCAGACAGCCCGCCCGCCGGGATCAGCATCGTGGCGTAGACGACCGTGTAGGCGTTCAACACCCACGAAAGTTCGGCCGCCGAGGCGTCGCTGAACGAATGCCGCAGCGCATCGAAAGCCGCGAACAGCATGGTGGTGTCCAGCGACACCAGGAAGGTGGCCGTGCTGGCGACCCAGAACACCGGCCATGGCGAGGCCCCCTGCGGGGCATTCGGCCCCGGCGCTGCGGCAGCGGCCGTCATGACTACTCGCGCGCCTGCAGGTACACGCCAGGCTGCATCGACAGGCCCTGCTTGACCTGCTGGGTGATCTCATCGGCGAGCACCTCGTCGGCACCGGCCTCCAGCGCGTCGAAGGCGCGGGCCACGATCTGCTGCGGCGTCGACTTCGGCATCTCGATGCCCTGGGTCATGTCGGTGTCGACAAAACCCATGTGCAGGGTCAGCACCTGAGTGCCCTGGCTGCGCAGTTCGTTGCGAAGCCCGTTGCTGAGGCTCCAGGTGGCCGACTTCGTGACCGCGTAGGCCGCCAGGGCCGGGCCGGAGATCCAGCTGGCGACTGATGCCACGTTGAGCAACGCACCGCCGCCGTTGGCCGCCAGCACGGGCGCGAAGGCGCGGCTGACGCGCAACACGCCGAAGACGTTGGTCTCCATCTGCTGGCGCAGCCGGGCTTCGGCATCTGCCGCGAGCAGGCCGCCAAACTGCGCAACGCCGGCGTTGTTGATGACCAGGGTCACATCGCTGGCCGCCTGGACGGCCGCAGCAATGTCTTCAGGTGAGTTCACGTCCAGCTTGCGGGGCGTGACACCGGCGAGCGTCACGCTGCCGGGGTCTCTCGCGCCCGCGTAGACCTTGCGGGCCCCACGCTCCAGCGCCGCTTTGGCAAAAGCAAGGCCGATGCCGCGATTGGCACCGGTGATGAGGAGGGTGGCGTCTTTGATCTTCATGCGAACTCCAAAATGATATTCGTCATATTGCAAGTGAAAAAGCAAGCGCCGGTGGGTGCACAGCCGACGCTCAGGGCACGTATTGCTGGGTGAGGCTGGCGCGTGCATTCGCCAGCCAGGCCTTGCCGGCTTTGTGAGGCAGGGTGCGCGCCAGCTGGAGCGAGCCGACCAGAGTGGCCGCGACGATCTGGGCCTGCTCCGGCGCCACACCATCCGGCAGGCAGCGGCGGATCAGGTCCACCAGGCCCAGCACCCGTGCGCGCGCGGCACCCGCCACCTCCTCGACCTGGCGCGGGATCTCGGAGGCCAGCGCGGCCACCGGGCAGCCGCACTCGGCGTTGTCGAGCTGCTCGTCGGCCAGATAGACGTTGATCAACGCCTCCAGCGCGCTCATGCCCTGCGCTTGCGCCAGGCGCAGCCGATCGACCAGCACGGCGCCCGCGTCGCGCCCCGCACGCTGCGTGGCCTCGGCCAGCAGCGCCTGGCGAGAGGCGAAGTGCGCGTAGAAGCCGCCATGGGTCAACCCTGCTTCCTGCATGACCGCCGCGACGCCGACCCCGTCATAACCGGAGCGCCGGATGGCGCGGGCGGCCACGTCCAGGATGCGATCGTGGCTCAGCGCTTTGCGTGACGTGGAAGGCTGCTTCATGCGACGTATATTACGACTGTCATATTCGTGCTTCAATCGAATGGGTTGAGTAGGGTGACGTCAGAAACCCGGTGGGTCACCCACGCCTTGCAGGGTTGGCGCGGTTGGCATGTGGATTGGCGCGCTGCGCGAGCCACTGCGCCGGGCCTCGTCGGCACAGTGGCATCGCCCCATCGGAACAACGGCACGGCCCCGCCCCATCGGTGAGGCGCTGCCGACGAGGCCCTGCATCTCTCACCCTGGAACCACCGCATGAGCATCCGCAAACCGTCTGCCCTCTTTCTCGCCGTCGCCGTCCTTTTGGCCGGCGCGGCCAGCGCACAGGACACAAAGTCCGTAGCTGCACCCGCCAGAAAGCAGGCAAGCCAGAAAAGCCAAAGCAGCACAATCCGTGTGGAGAACGTGTCGCCCGAAATCCGCGCGATCCGTTTCTCCAACCCGCCGCTGAACTTCATCGTCCCGGAAACCCTGGCCTCGCTCAATGAGGCGGTCAAGCAACTGAGCAAGGACGAGCGCGTCAAGGTGGTGGTCGTCACCAGCGATGTGCCTGGCTTCTTCATCAACCACTTCGACATGGGCGAGTTCCCCGACTTCCTGAGTCAGTTCGCCGACAACGGCAAGCCGATGTGGGTCGATCTGATCACCAACCTGGCCAATGCACCCTTCGTCACCATCGCGTCCATCCATGGCCGCACGCAGGGCGGCGGTGATGAGCTGGCGCTGGCCTTCGACCTGCGCTACGCGAGCAAGGAGAAGGCGGTGTTCGGGCAGCCCGAAGTCGGCGTCGGCCTGTACCCCGGCGGTGGCAGCACCGACCATCTGACGCGCCTGGTGGGCCGTGACCGCGCGCTTGAGATCCTGCTGACGGGCGACGACTACGGCGCCGACACCGCCGAGAAGTTCGGCTGGGTCACGCGCGCACTGCCGGAGGCCCAGCTCGACGAGTTCGTCGCCAAGCTCGCCGCGCGCCTGGCCAGCTTCGACCGGACAGCACTGGCCACGACGAAGAAGCAGGTCAACGCGATGGCGTTTCCGCCTGAATCGGCGCTGCTGGCTTCGCAGGGCGAGTTTGCCAAGTCGCTCTCATGGCCGGGTGTCCAGCCGCGCATGCAGGTCTTCGGCAAGATGTACCAGGAGCTCGGCCCCTTGAAGGTGGAGAGCAACCTCGGGCACTACGTCGGCGAGGGCAACAAGCAGCTGCAGGCCCAGCAAGCTGCGAAGCAGTAGTCAGACGACGCAAGGCGCTTTGGCCCCTTGCTTTCTGCTTGAAGGTGAAGGTTGCAGAGACTGCAACCTTCACGGAAGAACAGGGCGCAACACGGCGCCGTTTGTGATCGCCCTGCGTCGCTTCAGACGAAGTCAATCTGCTTGCGCAGTGGCAACTCCCGGATGCGCTTGCCGGTGGCCGCGAAGATGGCGTTGGCGAGCGCCGGCGCTGCGGGCGGCACCCCGGGTTCGCCGATCCCCTTGATGCGCCCGGTCGTCTGCAGAGCCTTGGTCACGACCTGGGGCGACTGGTACAGCCGCAGGCTATGGTAGGTGTGGAAGTTGGTCTGTTCGGGCATGCCGTCTGCATAGGTCAGCTCGCCGAACATGGCATGGCTCAAGCCCCACAGGACGCCACCGCTCATCTGCGCCTCCAGGTTGACCGGGTCCAACACCTGGCCGACCTCTGCCACGATGAAGGCCTTGTCGATGCGAATGCCCTGGGGCGTCGCCGTCACCTCCACCACTTCGGCGACGGGCACACCAAACGACAGCGTGAACGCCAGCCCGCGGCCACTGCCCTTGGGCAGCGGCAGACCCCAGCCCGACAGCTCGCCCACCGCCTGCAGCACCCGCTTGGAAGGCTCGTGCGAGCACAGGCGCAGGCGCTCCGCCAGCGGGTCGGCGCCTGCAGCATGGATGAGTTCGTCGAGGAAGCATTCATGCAGGAAGCCGTTGCCCGAGGCGCCCACCGAACGCCATGAGCTCACCGGCACCATCTCGGGCACGCGGTAACCGGTGACGCGGTAGTGCGGGATGCTGAAGGGCTGGTCCCAGGCGCCGGCGACGATGGCCATGTCGGGCCCCATGGCCGGCTGGCCCTGGCGCCCAAGCTGGGAGGCATTGACGGACTGCGCCGCGATGCCGAGGTCGAAGGCATGCACCTGACCCTTCGCCACCAGGCCCCGCGCGCGCGCGACGGCCAGCGGGCGGGGGAAGTCATGCGTCATGTCCTCCTCGCGGCTCCAGGTCATCTTGATGGGCACGCCCGGATGGGCCTTGGCCAGCTCGACGGCCTGGCGGACGTAGTCGTCCTCCAGGCGACGACCGAAGCTGCCGCCCATGATCTGCACGTGGACGTGGATGTTGTCTTCGGCAACGCCGCTGACGGCGGCCGCACCGGCCACGACGAACCGTGGAATCTGGGTGCCCGTCCAGATGTCGAGTCGGTCGTCCTTGAGTTGCACGACCGCATTCATCGGCTCCAGCGGCGCATGAGCCAAATAGGGCACCCGGTACTCGGCCTGCAACAGCTGGCCGGCTTCAGCCGACTTGAGTACGCTTTCGATGTCCCCCTCGTCCTTCTGCCGGCTGTTGCGGCGCTCGTCGGTGAACGATGCGGCGGCCGTCTCGAACATGGCGGCGGTGGTCTGCGGGTAAGGCGCGGCACCCCATTCGATGTCCAGCAGGGTGGCGGCCTGGAAGGCGCGCCAGGTGTTGTTGGCGATCACGCCCACCCCGCCGCTGATAGGCACCACCTTGAGCACGCCCTTGGCTGCTGCGGCCTTCTTGCCATCAAAGCGCTTCACGGGGCCGCCGAGCCGCGGGTTGGTGCGAACGGTGGCGTAAACCATGCCCGGCATGCGCAGGTCGATGCCGTAGGTGGCCGCGCCGGTCGACTTGGCCACGATGTCCAGCCTCTTCATGGGCTTGCCGAGCAGCTTCCATTCGCTCGCCGGCTTGAGCACCACATCGGACGGAGGCTTGAGACGACCTGCCGCGGCCGCCAGCGCCGTGTAGGCCAGCCGCTTGCCGTCGGGCAGCAGCACCTGGCCGTCGGCCGTCTTCAGCTGCGACACCGGGATGCCGGTCTGCTGTGCTGCTGCCGTCAGCAGCATCTGGCGGGCGACGGCACCCGCGACGCGCAGGCGGTCGAAGGCGTCGGAGACGGTGGACGAGCCGCCGGTGATCTGCAGGCCGAGCATCTTGCCCATGACGCCGGCGGCGTCGCGCCCGGTGCGCGCCATGAAGGTGTCAGCCGTGGCGGCGATGGGGAAGGCCTCGGCCATCACGGTGCCGTTGTAGTAGGCCGCGCTCGGGGGGCCCGGCTCGACCTGGAACTGGCCCCAGCTGACGTCGAGCTCCTCGGCGATCAGCGCAGCCTGGACCGAGTAGGCACCTTGCCCCAGGTCAGCGCGCGGCGTGATGAGCGTGATGCCGGCCGCGTCGATGCGGACGTAGGGGTTCAGCGTGTGGGCGCCCTCCGGCAGGTCCTTGAGCAAGGGGTTGGACGGGTCGCGCTTGTAGACATAGGTGCCGACGGCAAGACCAGCGGCGAGAGCGCCGGCGCCGACCAGGAAGCTGCGGCGGGCAATGCGGGCAAGGTTGGCCATGGCGTCAGGCTCCCTTCAGTTGGGTTGCCGCCGACTTCACCGCCTGCCGGATGCGCGGATACGTGGCACAGCGGCAGAGGTTGCCCGACATGGCCTGGTCGATCTGCTCGTCCGTCGGGTTGGGTTCGGTCGCCAGAAAGGCGGCGGCGGCCATGATCTGCCCCGACTGGCAATAGCCGCATTGAGCGACCTGATGCTCGATCCAGGCACGTTGCACCGCGTGCAAGGCCTGGGGGCTGCCGAGGCCCTCGATGGTCGTCACGGCGCCCTGCACGGTGCCGACCGGCGTCACACAGGCGCGCACCGCCGTGCCGTCCACATGCACGGTGCAGGCGCCACACTGCGCCATGCCGCAGCCGAACTTGGGGCCGGTGATGCCGAGCTCGTCGCGCAACACCCAGAGCAAGGGCATTTCCGGTTCGACATCGACCACCTGGGGCCTGCCGTTGACGGTGAGTTTCATCGTGGGATCTTTCGTTTGGAGGGCTCCAGGCCAGTCTAGGCATGCCGGTTGCGCCAGGCATCGGCCAAACGCGCCAACCTGTGCGGACGGCTGGCGCGTTCTGCTGATGGATTGGCGTGATGCGCGAGTGCCCGTCCTGCCGGGCCTCGGCACAGTAAGGCACATCCTTCACACATAGACGATGAAGCCATGACTGACGCTCCTCGCCCACACGCCGCTCACCTTGAACCGGACACGCTCGCAGCCACCCGGCGCCACGCCCTGATCGGCAGCGCCGTGGCGCTGGCAGGCTTGAGCCGTGCGCAACCTGCGGCCGCAGCCCAAGTCAGCGCTGACGCCGTCGCCACGCAGTTCCTCGAATCCGGCGGGCGCAAGCTGGCCTATCGCTCGGTGGGCAGGGGCAAGCCCATCGTGTTGTCTCACCGCTTCCGCGGCGTGATGGACCTGTGGGACCCGGCCTTCATCGATACGCTGGCCGCGCAGGGCTTTCGCGTCATCACGTTCGATCACTCCGGCCTCGGCCTGTCCACGGGTGAGCGCAGTTACAACCCGGCGGCCATGGTCAAGGATGTCAAGGACCTCATCGATGGACTGCGTCTGCAGGACGTCGTCGTAGGCGGCTGGTCCTTCGGCGGCATCGTGGCCCAGATCTATGTCGCCATGTTTGGCGCCAGCGTGAGCCACGCCGTGCTGATCGCCACAACACCCCCTGGCAAGCTCGTCAAGCCAGGCGACCAGCGGTTCTACAGCGCCGCCGGTCAGGGGCCGGCGACGCTGGAGCAGTACACGACGCTCTTCTTCGACACGGAAGACGCCGCCAGCCGCGCGGCATCGCAGCGCTCGTTTGATCGGATATTCGCCCGCAAGGTCGGTCGCAGCCCCGACGTTCCGGTGGAATGGGCGCTGGCCCAGGTGCCGCAATCGCCACCCAACCCGATGTTCCCGTCCGATGAAGTGCTTCAGGCACTCAAGCACACCGACGTACCCATACTGCACCTGGCCGGCGACCACGACCTCTCAGTGCCCGTCGAGAACTGGTATGCACTGGGCGGGCAGCTGCCGACGATGAACCTGATCACCTACCCGCGTGCGGGCCATGCACCCCACCATCAGCACCCGGAGATGGCCGCTGCGCAGATCGCGGCTTTCATCCGCAACACGCGCAAGGCCAAGGGGTGAACGTGGCCCGCGTCGCATCGTCAAGCTTGAGCCGGCGGGGGGCTTGTGCAGCCATTGCTGCGGCGCTGGCAACGCCCTGGGCTCGATCGCAGGGCCAGTTCGCCGACCAGCCGCCAACGCACCGTGTCATCGAGATGGACTGGACGGATACGCGGCGTGATCGCCGGGTGCCCGTGAGGCTGTATCTGCCGCATGGCGACAGCGCGGCCGGCCCGCTTCCCCTGGTCGTGTTCTCGCATGGGATCGGCGGCTCACGCGGGAACTACAGTTACCTCGGCCGGCACTGGGCCTCCCATGGCATGGTCAGCCTGCATGTCCAGCATGTGGGCAGTGACTACGCGCTCTGGGGCGGCAACCCCTTTGCCGTGGTGAACCGCTTGCGTCAGGCGGCCAGCGAGGGCGAGGCCACGCAACGCGTGCACGACGTGCGCTTCGCGCTGGATCGCTTGCTGGGCACCGACGGACTGGTATCCGATCTGGACATCGACACGCGCCGCATCGTCGCGGCCGGTCATTCCTACGGCGCCAACACCACGCTGCTGGCCGTCGGTGCGCGGGTTCAGCGCAACGGCCAGTGGCGCAGCTTCCGGGATGAGCGCATCAGCGCCGCCATCATCCTGTCTGCGCCGCCCTTCTATGGCGAGCCGGACTTGGCGGCGATCCTGAGCCCGGTGACGGTCCCGACGCTGCACGTCACGACCACCGACGACATCATCCGCATCCCCGGCATGTACTCGGGGGTGGAGGACCGTGTGGCCGTTTTCGAGGCCATGCCCGACCACGGCAAGGCGCTGGTCATGTACCAAGGTGGCTCGCACAGTATCTTCACCGACCGCAGTGGGCCCGGTGGGCCACAACTCAACCAGCAGATCAAGGCAGCCACCCGTGAACTGTCACTGGCCTTTGTCGAGCAGGCATTCGGCAAGGACGGTACCGCGCTGCAGCGCTGGGATCGTTCCTGGCGCCCGCTGGTCGCCCGTTCGACGGGCGTCAACGGCGTGAGCGGCGCGAGCGGCTGAGCGCTCGGCCGGCAGCGCGGTGGCGCATTCGGCAGCCATTCTGGCGCCAAGCGCCAGTGCACTTTGGTGGCGTGTCGGCACAGTGGATCAGCGGCGCAATGCGCGCTCGCGATGGCGGCCCCTGGTGCGAGCCGTCGACCCATTTCACCCTCAGGAGAACCCCATGCAAATCAAGACCTTCCTGGCCGCGGTCGCCACACTGGCGCTTCTGGCCCAGGCCGAGGCCCAGGTTCAACCCCAGCCACCCAGCCCCACGTCGGGCACTGTCAAGGCACCCGCCCAACAGGCGGATGCTGCCAAGCCGACACAAGCCAAATGCCGCAACGTGCCGCTGTATCGATCAGACGCCAAGGTCACGCGCGAGGAAGTGATCGCCGAGCTACAGAGGGCTCGCCGCGAGGGCGAACTTGACTGGTACATCAGCGGCAACCCGCCGGCTGTGCAACGCCCGCCTTGCATGCCGGCCGAAGCTGGCCTCGGCGGCTGAACCTCAGCGTCCCCGTTGCGGGCCAGCTTTAAGAGGCGAGACGGTGTGGGTCGTGCCCATCGTGACCTTGGGCGCTTGCGCCGTCAGGCGCCCGCCCGCTGGCAGCGCTCAGGACGACGTCGACACACTCTTGGCGGCCGAGTGGGCCAGGCGCAC
>JACCDS010538666.1_pt1 | contig 18889 bp, 16 predicted proteins | sample 7446441 | NCBI WGS metagenome assembly JACCDS01 (sample SAMN15323445, study PRJNA562643) | freshwater metagenome | isolation source: river surface water | place: USA:Blue River Watershed | collected 2017-08-17
AGCCAGGTCAGCGCCACGGCCCAGTCGCTGTCGCAGGCCGCCAGCGAGCAGGCCGCATCGGTCGAGGAAACGACCGCGTCGATCGAGCAGATGTCGGCGTCGATCTCGCAGAACAGCGACAACGCCAAGGTCACCGACGGCATGGCCGCCAAGGCCTCCAAGGAAGCCGAGGAGGGCGGCGAGGCCGTCACCCTGACGGTCAAGGCCATGAAGCAGATCGCGGCCAAGATCAGCATCGTCAACGACATCGCCTACCAGACCAACCTGCTGGCGCTGAACGCGGCGATCGAGGCGGCGCGCGCCGGTGAACACGGCAAGGGCTTCGCGGTCGTGGCCGCCGAGGTCCGCAAGCTGGCCGAACGCAGCCAGGAAGCGGCCAAGGAGATCGGCGACCTCGCCTCCAACAGCGTGTCGACCGCCGAGCGCGCCGGCAAGTTGCTCGACGAGATCGTGCCGTCGATCAAGAAGACGTCCGACCTGGTGCAGGAAATCTCCGCCGCGTCCGAGGAGCAGAGCTCGTCGGTCACGCAGATCGGCGGCGCGATGGGCCAGCTCAGCAAGGCCACGCAGCAGAACGCGTCGGCCTCCGAGGAACTGGCGGCCACCAGCGAGGAACTGTCCGGCCAGGCCGAGCAGCTGCAGCAGGCGATCGCGTTCTTCCACGTCGGCCAGGGCATGGCCCCCGAGGCGGCACGTCGCACCGTGGTCGACTTCGACGGCGGCAGCCGCCGTCGTGCGGGCATGGCCGCAGCAGCGCCCGCCCCGGCCCGTGCGGCCAGCGGCGGCGGATCCGCGCGCGCCACCGCCACGCTGGGTGCGGCCAACTTCCGCCCCTACTGAGGAGCCCGGCATGAACGCCGTGTCCGCACCGCCGGCCATGCAGGACCAGGCCGATGACCCGACCGCCTTGCAGCACCTGACCTTCTGGCTCGGCGAGCGTGTCTTCGCCGTGGGCATCGAGTCGGTGCGCGAGATCATCCAGTACGGGGCGATGACGCTGGTGCCGCGCACGCCCGACTTCGTGCGCGGGGTCATCAACCTGCGCGGCTCGGTCGTGCCGGTGATCGACCTGCAGGCCCGACTGGGCCGGGGCCGCGCCGAGGTCGGCGAGAAGACCTGCATCGTCATCTTCGAGGCCCGCCGGCCGAGCGCCGGCCACAGCGAGCGCATCGAGCTCGGGCTGATGGTCGATGCGGTCAGCGAGGTCATCGACATCGACCCCGCCGACATCGAGCCCGCACCGACCTTCGGCAGCGCCATCGGGCGCGAACACGTCCGTGGCGTGGTGCGTCGCCAGGAGCGTTTCATCACGCTGCTGGAGACCGACCACGTGCTCGACATCGAGGCACTCGCCTGCCTGTGCGACGAGGAACAGGAGCGGCTGGCGGCCTGAGTGCCGGCCACCGATCACGACCATGGACCACGACACCCACGCCGGCGGCGTGCTGACCGCCCTGCCGCCGCAGCCCACCGTCAACGACTTCTCTGACCGCACCTTCAACCGCATCACGACGCTGATGTACGAGAGCGTCGGCCTGTCGATGAACGCGACGAAGAAGTCGCTGGTGGCCTCGCGTCTGGCCCCGCGCATCCAGCGTCTGGGGCTGCGCGGCTACGACGAGTACCTCGCGCTGCTGCTCGATGAGCGCGAGGCCGCCGAGTTCCAGATGGCGGTCGACCTGCTGACCACCAACGAGACCTACTTCTTCCGCGAGCCGCACCACTTCGAGCTGCTCGAAAAGGAACTCGTCTCGCGCCGCAGCCGCGCCCCGCTAGCCCTGTGGAGCGCAGCGGCATCCTTCGGCGACGAGGCCTACAGCACGGCGATGCTGCTGGCCGAGCTGCAGAAGTCCGGCCAGATCGGCGCGGACTGGAGCATCCTGGCCACCGACATCAGCCACCGCGTGCTGCTGTCGGCCAAGCAGGGCATCTACCCGGTCGACCGGCTGCGCCACGTCAGCCCCGAACGCCTCAAGCGCCATTGCCTGCGCGGTGAAGGGCCGGCCGAAGGGCAGGTGATGGTCAAGGACGAGCTGCGCGAGCGGGTCCGCTTCGGCCAGCTCAACCTGTGCAAGCCGATCACCGGCATCGGCCCGTTCGACATCGTCTTCCTGCGCAACGTGCTCATCTACTTCGACGCCGAGACCAAGCGCGCGGTGATCGACCGCGTGGTCGCGACGATCAAGCCTGGCGGCATCCTGTTCATGGGCACCGCAGAAGGCCGTGCCCATGCCGAGTCCGGGCTGGAGCCGCTGGTGCCCGGCGCCTTCCGCAAGCCGCTGCGTCGTTGACGTCACCCACTGGAACCCCATGCCCGCAGCCCTGACCACCCCCGCCAGCCTTGCCGACATCTACCCGGCCGCGCGCGTGCACCTGCTCAATCCGGGTGACGTGGTGGTGGCCAATGCCGGCGACCGGCTCGACACGCTGCTCGGATCCTGCGTGGCCGTGACGCTGGTCGACCCGCGCGGCACGGTCGGTGCGATGTGCCACATCGTGCATGCCAACGACGCCGACCCGCGCCGCCCGCCCGACACCCACCACGCCCGCTGTGCCCTGCAGGCCATGGCCGACGGACTGCTGGCCCGCGGCATCGCGCCGCGCCTGTGCTTGGCGCGCGTCTACGGCGGCGCCAACATGTTCCCCACCCAATACCGCGCCCATGCCCACGCCCATGCCCACGCGCGCGGCGGCTTCGACGGCCTGCACGTGGGCCTGCGCAACGTCGCCCGCGTGCTGGAACTGCTCGACGGCGGCGGCATCCGCGTGATCGAGCAATCGGTCGGCGGCACCGGCTACCGCAAGCTCAGCTGGCGGGTCGGCCCGCAGGCGCCGGTCTGCACCGTGATCGATCCCGAACCCCAGGCCTGAGCCCGGCGCATCCGCTCCAGGCCCCACCACTCACCTGCTTCATCCGCTGTCCATGCCGTCCATCCAGGTCTATGTCATCGACGATTCGGCCGTCGTCCGGCAGACCGTTGCCCATCTGCTCTCCGGCCTTGCCGACATCGAGCTGATCGGCAGCGCCCCCAACCCGCTGATCGCCGCCGAGGCGCTGCGCCGGCTGCGGCCCGACGTGCTGCTGCTCGACATCGAGATGCCCGGCATGGACGGCCTGACCTTCCTGCGCCAGCTGATGGCCAGCAACCCGATCCCCACGGTCATCTGCTCGACGCTGACCAACGAGGGCGGCAAGGTGGTGCTCGAGGCGCTGGCCGCCGGTGCGGTGGCCGTGCTGGGCAAGCCCAAGCTCGGGCTCAAGCAGCATCTGCAGGAAAGCAAGCTCGAACTGATCCAGACCCTCAAGGCCGCCGCCCGCGCCAAGCCGCGCCGCAAGACCGCCGATGTCGGCGCCGGCGAGCCCGCGCCCGTGCCGCTGCGCGGGGCGAGCGCGGCGGGCGTGCATGCGCTGGCGATCAACAAGCCCGTGGTGATCGGCAGTTCGACCGGGGGCACCCAGGCGATCGAATGGGTACTGCGCCAGTTGCCCGCCGATGCGCCGGGCATCGCCATCACCCAGCACATGCCCGAGAAGTTCACGGCCCTGTACGCGCAGCGCCTGGACGGCCTGTGCGCGATCAACGTGCGCGAGGCCCGCGACGGCGACCGCCTCGAACGCGGCGTCGCGCTGATCGCCCCGGGCGGCCGCCACATGCAGCTGCGCAAGGCCGGCGGCCAGTACTACGCGGTCGTCAGCGACGGCCCGCCGGTCAACCGCCACAAGCCATCGGTCGACGTGCTGTTCCGCTCGGTGGCCGAATGCGCCGGGCGCAACGCGCTGGGCATCATCATGACCGGCATGGGCGACGACGGCGCGCGCGGCCTGCTGCAGATGCACGAGACCGGCGCGCGCACGGTGGCCCAGAACGAGGAGACCTGCGTGGTCTTCGGCATGCCCAAGGAAGCGATCAAGCTGCACGCGGTCGACGACATCCTGCCGCTGGACGCGATCGGCCGCGCCATCCTGCAGTTCGACGCACGGGCATGAGGCCGCGCGGATCGGCCGCGCCATCCGGTTTCATCCGTCACACGGAAGCGCCGCGCACGCAACGCGGGCGCAGTGGCGGCGGCGCAGACTGGCATCCGGGTCGACAACCGGCCCGGTCCTCCCGGTCCGCACGACACCATGCCCCGCCTCCTTGTCCACCTCCTGATCCCGCTCGTGCTGGCGCTCCCGACGCTGGCCGCAGCCGCGACGTCGTCGGATGAAGGCAGCAACTGCCTGGCCCTGCTCGGCGGCCGCCTGGACGCGCGCTGGGGCATCCCGCTGGCCATCGTCGCCGGCGGCCTGGTGGCCTGGGCTCTGGTGGTGGTGATCCGGCGTTTGCTGAGGGCGTGAGACGTTGCGACCGCCGTGTGGCCGATACGTGGTGGACTTCGTGTGCTTCAGCGCCCGCTTGATCGTCGAACTCGACGGTGGACAGCATGGTGAACGGCGAACGCATGACGTCACACGCGATGCCTGGTTGCAAGCCAGAGGCTTCCAAGTCTTCCGCGTGTGGAACCACGAGTGGACGGGGCAACGGTTCGAGGTGATGTCACGCATCTGGCAACTGCTGAACCGGGACCTTGGCGCGGATGCTCAGGGGATTCGTCCTGATCGGCAGGATCGGGATGATCCGAGTCCATGAGACGGTGTCGGGGCAGCGGGGTGGATGGTGCGATTGGCGAGAGACCCCTCACCATCGGTCCATGCACAGCGGGAGAGGGCAGGGTGAGGGGTCTCGTGCCCGAAGAACCAGGAAATCCGTCGCCCTCCGGCGACGCACTTCCTCAATACAAGGTCTCCACCGCCACATCGAACCGATACCCCGCCCCCCGCTCCGTCACGATCAGCGTGGGGTGGAAGGGGTCGGACTCGATCTTGCGGCGCAGGCGCAGGACCTGGACGTCGACGGTGCGGTCGTAGACCTCGGCGTTGTGCAGGCGCGAGAGCGTCAGCAGCTGGTCGCGGCTGAGCACGCGTTGCGGTGCGCTGCAGAAGGCCAGCAGCAGGCTGTATTCGCCGTTGCTCAGATCGAGCTTGCGGCCGTCCGGTGCGCTCAGGCGGCGGGTGCGCAGGTTGAGTTCCCAGCCGGCGAAACGGCAGGCGCGGCGGGTGTCCTCGCGCACGGCCATGGCGCTGCCGGCCACGGGCGTCTGGGCCCGTCGCAGCACGGCGCGGATGCGCGCGAGCAGTTCGCGCGGGCTGAAGGGCTTGGTGATGTAGTCGTCGGCGCCGAGCTCCAGGCCCATGACCCTGTCGGCCTCCTCGGCCACGCCGGTCAGCAGCACGATGGGCAGATGGGGCAGGCGCTCGCGCAGCTGGCGGGCCAGTTGCAGGCCGTCCTCGCCGGGCAGGCGCAGGTCGAGCACGACCAGGTCGATCGCGTCCTGCTCGATGCGCACGAGCATCGCGCGACCATCGGCCACCGCGCTGACGCGCAGGCCGTGGTCGCCGAGGTAGTCCTGCAGCAGCTCGCGCAGCGAGGGGTCGTCGTCGACCACCAGGACATGGGCCGCCGCTGGCGTGACGGTCGGTTCATCGGTCAGATGAACGGATCCGACGGGGGGCGTCGGAGCCGTCACCGACGGGTTCGTGAAGGAAGGCAGGGGATTCACGCGGGGTACTCCACCTGGCGCCGACGGATTCCGGGGACGACTCGCGGCTCAGGCAGGGCCACTGTAGTGGCGTGCGCATCGACCCCGCGAGCGGCCCGGACATGCGGGCCGGCCGGTCACTCGCTGGCCCAGGAACGGAACCAGGTGCCGACCCCCGTCACGCCCGGCACGGCCAGGGCGGACTGCCTGACCATGCGTTCGTCGCCGGCCGATGCGAGCCAGCCGCTCAGGCTCACGCGACCGTCGCTGGCACGCACCTTCAGCTCGGTGTTGGTCGGGTCGAACGCGCCCGTCGCCATCAGCGTGGTGCGCACGCGGGCGGCCAGGTCCTGGTCGGCCGCGTTGCCCATGTTGCCCGTGCTCATCGGACCGGCCGCGGTGGGCTCGGCCAGCAGGTCCGGTGCGGCCAGGCCGATGCGGTAGTCGGGCTCGGTGGACCAGGAGCGCACGGTCGTCGAGACCGAGCGCACGCCGTCGACCCGCGAGGCGATCGAGCGGGCCAGTGCCTCATGGTCGGCATGGGCGACCCAGCCCGTCATCGAGACGCGGCCCTGATCGGCGCGGATGGTCAGGTCCGTCAACGGGTCGTGGAAGGGCGCCGCGCCCATCATGGCCGACTGGACCTTGCCGGCCAGGGCGCGGTCTGCATCGGTGTTGCCGACGACCTCGCCGGCCTGCGAGGCGCCGACGGCCATCAGGCCTGCCAGCAGGGTGGTGGCAGCGGCGATGCGCCGCAGGCTCGGATTGCGCGTGTTCATGGGGTGTCCTTGCAGGTGTCGGTTGTCCGCAGACAGGGCGCGTCTGCGGTGTCGTCACTGTGGGCCGGGGGCGTTACCCGACGGCTGCAAGGCCACGGTCCTGCATGACCGATGTCATGCGGGATGTTTCAGGTCGCGTGCGTCAGGCCGCCGTCACGCGCCAGATCACGTTGCCGACGTCATCGGCGACCAGCAGGCTGCGGCGGTCCGGGCCGATCGCGACGCCCACCGGGCGGCCCCAGGACTCGCTCTCGTCGGGTGCCAGGAAGCCCGACAGGATGTCGCGCGGCGGCCCCGAGGGCTTGCCGTCGACGAAGGGCACGAAGATGACCTTGTAGCCGCTGAGCGTGCTGCGGTTCCACGAGCCGTGCTGGCCGATCACCATGCCGTCCGGATAGCCCGGCAGCGTGCCCTCCGGCATCCAGCACAGGCCCAGCGAGGCCGTGTGGCCGCCCAGCGCGTAGTCGGGCTGCAGGGCGCTGGCGACGCGGGCGGCGTCCTGAGGCACGCGGTCGTCGACCGTGCGGCCCCAGTAGCAATAGGGCCAGCCGTAGAAGCCGCCGTCGCGCACGGAGGTCAGGTAGTCCGGCGGCGTCTCGTCGCCCAGGCCGTCGCGTTCGTTGACCACCGTCCAGAGTGCGCCGGTGACGGGCTCCCAGGCCAGGCCGACGGGGTTGCGCAGGCCTTCGGCGAACAGCCGGGCGCGGCCGGTGTCGCGGTCGAATTCCCAGATGCAGGCGCGGCCCTCCTCGGCGGCCATGCCGTCGTCGCCGATGTTGCTGAGCGAGCCGACGCCGATGTACAGGCGCTTGCCGTCCGCGCTCGGCAGGATGCTGCGGGTCCAGTGGCCGCCGGGCTTGAAGTCGACCAGCTTCTTGCCGGCCGCGTCGATGCGCAGCTGGCCGTCCTGGTACGGGAAGGCGACCAGGCCGTCGGTGTTGCCGACGTAGAAGGTGCCGTCCAGCAGCGCCATGCCGAAGGGCTGGCTCAGGTCCTTCAGGAAGGTCTGCTGGATCTCGGCCACGCCGTCGCCATCGGCATCGCGCAGCAGCGTGATGCGGTTGGCGCTCTGGCCGGTGGCGGCCGCGCGGGCCATGGTGCTGACCATCGCGAAGTCGAACAGCGAGTTGATCGTGCCGGGCAGGAAGCAGGCCTCGGCCACCGTCACGTCGCCGTTGGGCAGCACCAGCATCCAGCGCGGGTGGTCCAGGCCGCTGGCGTAGGCGTTGACCTTCAGGCCGGCGGCGGCGACTGGCCGGGTGCCGGGCGCCCAGCCGCGTGCGGTGGGCATCTTCAGCGTGGGCAGGATGCCTTGCGGGCGGGCCGCCGGGATGCTGGGCTGCGCGCCCATGGCCTGACGCTCGACGCTGCCCTGCAGCCGCCGCCAGCGGATCGCCACATGGCCGATGCCGGCGACGACCTGCGACATGAGTTGGGTGAACAAGCCTTGGCCTTGCATGGGATCGTCTCCTGTTGAAGGCGCGGATGGTAAGCACGTGGCACCGTCCGGCGATGTTCGATGCCGCGTTGTCCGAACCGCCGTCACCCTGGACGCCGCCGAGCTGGTCCGAGCTGTTGCGCACCCGCAGCGTCGGCGCCGTGCTGGTCGGCGAGCTCGCCGTGGCGCTGCTGGTGGCCGCCGGCCTGTGGACCCTGCGGGCGCAGACCATCGAGGCCGAGCAGCGCACGCTGTCGGCCCTGGCCGATGCCGTGGCCGCGCAGGCCGACAGCACGCTGGGCACCGCCGACGCGGTGCTGCGCGCCACCCGCACCGAACTGGGCGACGGCCTGGTCCGGCCGGGCCAGGCCAACGTGCACGAGCTGCTGCGCGCCCGCGTCGCCGCCTTGCCGCGCGTGCGCGCGCTGTCGGTGCTCGATGAACACGGCCAGCTCGTGGCGACGTCGCGCAGCCCCCTGCCCACGACCGGCCCCACGACCACACCCACGACCCCAGCCACACCCGCCGCGACCGGCTCGCTGGCCACGCGCGACTTCTACGTCGGCGCCCGGCGCCTGGGCCCGGGCGGGCTCTACATCGGTCAGCCCTACCGCAGCCGGCAGGACGACGGCGAGCCGTCGATCGGGCTGGCGATGGACTGGCGCGACCGCGTCGACGGCCAGGGCGAGGGCGCCTTCCGGGGCGTGGTCGTGCTGGTCACGCAGCCCGACTTCATCGACGGCGGTTATGCGGCCGTGATGCCGTCGCCCGACATCGTCGTGGCGCTGTACCGGCGCGACGGCCTGCGGGTGTCGCAACCCGGCGAGGCACCGATGCCCGCCGAGGTCCTGCGCGCGCTCTGGGACGATCCGCAGGCCTCGCGCGGCCTGCGCTACACCCCGCGCGACGGCGGTGATCGCCTGGTGGCCGTGCAGCCGCTGGCGCATCACCCGGTGCTGGTGGTGCTCGGCCGTGACCTGGATGCCGCGCTGGCCGACTGGACCGCGCTGGCCAGCGTCATCGCCGCGTTCGCCGCTTCGGCGCTGCTGGTGACCACGCTGCTGACGCTGCGACATGCGCGCGAGGCGGCGCTGCGGCGGGCCTCGCAGGCGGCCTGGGCGGCCGAGCAGGACCGGGCGCTGCGGGCCCGCAAGCTGGAGGCCCTGGGCACCCTGGCCGGTGGCGTGGCGCACGACTTCAACAACGTGCTGGCCGCCGTCATCGGCTGGGGCGAGCTGGCCCGCACCCAGGCAGCGGACGGCTCGACCCAGGCGCGTCAGCTCGACCAGGTGCTGCAGGCCGGTCAGCGTGGCAAGGCGATGGTCGAACGCATCCTGTCCTTCAGCCGTGGCACGCCGCGTCGCCACGACACGCTGTGGCTGCAGCCGGTGGTCGACGAGGCGCTGAACCTGATCGAGGGCACGCTCGCGCCGCAGATCCGGCTGGTGCGCGAGCTGGATGCGCCGCTGGCGGCGATCGACGGCGATGCCACGCTGATCCACGAGGCGGCGATGAACCTGTGCACCAACGCCGTCCAGGCCATGCCCGACGGCGGCACGCTGACGGTGTCGCTGAGCGTGCAGTCGCTGACCCGGCCGCGCCCGCTGCACGCCAGCACGCTGGCAGCGGGACGACATGCCTGCCTGAGCGTGGCCGACAGCGGTCCGGGCATCGCGCCGGACGTCATGGCGCGGCTGTTCGAGCCCTTCTTCACGACCCGCTCGGCGCTGCGCGGCACCGGCCTCGGGCTGGCGGTCGTCCACAGCGTCATGGCCGATCTGGGCGGCGCGATCGACGTGCGCAGCCGACCCGGCGAGGGCGCGACCTTCTCGCTCTACTTCCCCTGCGTGGACGCGGTGCCCGCAGCGCCCGGGCCCATCGGGCCGACGGAGGACTTGCCGCGCGGCCACGGCCAGCGTGTGCTGGTGATCGACGACGAGCCCGCGCTGGTCGAGCTGGCCGAGGAGATGCTCGCCGAGCTGGGCTACGAGCCCGCCGGCCTGAGCGACAGCACGCTGGCGCTGGCCCGTTTCGACGCCGCGCCCGACCGCTTCGACCTGGTGCTGACCGACGAGCTGATGCCCGGCCTGTGCGGCACCGCGCTGGCCTGCGAGATGCGCCGTCGCCGTCCCGACCTGCCCATCGTGCTGGCCAGCGGCTACGGCGGCCCGCAGCTCGACGAACGCGCCGCAGCCGCAGGCATCACCGTGCGCGTGGGCAAGCCGCTGACCCGCGCCGAGCTGGCGCGGGCGGTGGCTCAGGCGCTGAGCCTGTCAGGCGCCGGTGAGGCGGCCTCGCATTCGTCGTCGCTCTCGTCTTCGCTCTCTTCCTCGCTCAGTACCGCGCATCCGGCAGACCGCAGAACGCATCCACCGGGCTGACGCCGGTGAACGGCGCCTCGCCCAGCAGGCGCTGCAGCACGGCGGCCTGCATCGGCGCGTTGGCGGTGTAGGCGTTGACCACGCAGGGCATGCGCGGCGCGTCGTAGAGGTAGTAGGGCTGGCCGTAGGAGACCAGCACGCTGGGGATGTCGTGCCAGAAGCGCCGCATGCCCAGGCGCCAGTCGCCGTGCAGCGTGGCCCAGTCCAGGTAGATGTGCGAGCGCACCAGCAGCGACTCCTGCGCCAGCAGGTAGACCAGCAGGTCGGTGTCGGCCGGCGTCGGCGGTTGGGCGGGGTCGAAGTCGCGCACCTCGAAGCCGCGCGCGCGCAGGTCGTCGGCCAGCGTCAGCGGGAAGGCCGGCTGGCCGGCGAAGCCACCGCGCGCCGGGTCGGTCAGCACGACGACGCGGCGGTGCCGGTCCGGTGACAGCGGCAGGATGCCGCTCACGTCCTTGACCTGCGTGACGCTGGCGCCGGCCACGCGCGCCTCGACCTCGACGTGCTGCGGGGCGCGCACCGTTGCGCGGGCGTCTTCCAGCGGCGGCAGGCGCTCGTCCAGCGTCATGCGGTGCAGGCCCAGCGCGGCCTTCAGGCCGAGCACGCGGGTGACGGCTTCCTCCACCCGTTGCTCGCTCAGCCGACCGTCCGACAGCGCCCGCATCACATGCGGGAAGTCGACCTCGAACGGCGCCGGGAACAGGAACACGTCGCAGCCGTTGGCGATGACCTCGGGCGCGAAGGTGGCCCGGTCGGCCCAGCTGCCCAGGCCGCCCATCGCGCAGGCGTCCGACACGATCAGGCCGTTGAAGCCCAGCTCGCCGCGCAGCAGCGTCTCGTTGAGCAGGCGCGAGATGCAGGCCGGCCGGCAGGTCTCCAGTCCCGTCACGCCGTGCTGCTGCGCGTAGGCCGGCAGGGCGATGTGAGCCGACATCACCGTCATCAGGCCGTCGTCGATCAGGCCGCGGTAGATGTGGCCGTAGCGGGCGTGCCAGTCCTCGGGCGACAGCGGGTTGATCGTGGTGACGAGGTGCTGGTCGCGGTCGTCGTAGCCCTCGCCGGGCCAGTGCTTGGCGGTCGCGGCGATGCCGTGGCGCTGGAAGGTCCGCACGTTGACGCGGGCCTGGTCGAGGATCGTCGCCGGATCGCTGCCATACGAGCGGGTCGCGACGATCGCGCTGCGAAAGGCCGCGTTGATGTCGACCACCGGCGTGAAGGTCCAGTTGTAGCCCAGCGCGCGGGCCTCGCGCGCCAGCACCGTCACGGCCTCCTCGGCCAGCGCCGTCGAGCCGGTGGCGGCCAGGCCGAGCTGGTTGGGCAGCTGCGTGCCGAACGGGATCGAGATCGCGCCGCCCTCGATGTCCCCGCTGATCAGCGGCGGGATCTCGCTGCGTTCGAGCAGCGAGCGCGTGGCGCGCCAGCTGGTCGCCAGATCGGTGCCGGCAAAGCGGGTCACGCCGCCGATGCGCAGGCCGGCCAGACGGTCGATCGTCGCGTCGTCGTCGCCGTGGCAGGCCAGGTTGAAGAGCTGGCGCACCTTGTCCTCGGTCGACAGCGTGCGCAGCAGGCCCTCGACCCAGGCGATGCCGGTGTCATCGAGGTGGAAGGGCGCGAGGCGCAGGGACGACAGCGTGGTCGATGACATCGGGGGAGTCCTTTCCGGCAGGGGCTTGAACGACAGGGGCTTGAACGACAGCGGGGTGCGGGGGCGCAGACGATAGCGGCAGTGCCGGTGGCTCCACCTCCAGCCGATAGCCGACCCCATAGATCGACCGGATCGCCTCCACCCCCGGCCGCACCTGCTCGATCTTGCGGCGAAGGTTCTTGACGTGGCTGTCGACCGTGCGGTCGTTGAGCGCGCGGCTGTCGTCGTGCAGGCGGTCCAGCAGCTGGTCCCGCGACCAGACGCGGCCGGGCGCGCTGGCCAGGGCCTTGAGCAGGCGGAACTCCACCGGCGTCAGGTCCAGCGGCTGGCCGGCCAGCGTGGCGAGGTGACGCTCGTCGTCCAGCAACAGATGGGTCGATGACGGCGGCGCGACCGCACCCGCCAGCAGGCGCCGCTCGCGGCGCAGCAACGCGTGGATGCGGGCAACCAGCTCGCGCGGGCTGAAGGGCTTGCAGACGTAGTCGTCCGCGCCGGCCTCCAGGCCGATCAGGCGGTCGACCTCCTCGACGCGCGCGGTCAGCATGACGATCGGCACGGCGCGGTTGCCGTGCGGGTTGGCGCGCAGGTCACGGCACAGCGTCAGGCCGTCGCGGCCGGGCAGCATCAGGTCCAGCACGATCACGTCGGGCATGCGCGCCTGCACCGCCGGCATCACCGCCAGACCGTGATCGACGATGCGGGTGCGGTGGCCCGAGGCGCACAGGTAGTCGCTGACCAGCCGGGCCAGGCGCGGCTCGTCCTCGACGATCAGGATGTCGGCCGGCTCGATCGCGGCGGGCGTGGTCATCGCTCGGCTCCCGGCCCGGTCGCCGCATCGGCCGCGAGGTTCAGCAGCGGCAGCCGCACCTCGATGGCCACCCCGCCCAGCGGCGACGGCCGCGCGCCGATGTCGCCACCGTGCGCCTGCACGATGCTGCGGCAGATCGCCAGCCCCAGCCCGCTGCCACCGCCGGCCCGCCCGCGCGAGGACTCGACGCGGTAGAAGCGCTCGAACAGGCGCGGCAACTGCTCGGCCGGCACGCCCGGCGCGCTGTCGGCGATGTCGATGACGGCCAGGCCGCCTTCGGCCGCGACGCGGATGTGCAGCGCACCGCCCGGGTCGGTGTAGCGCACCGCGTTGTCCAGCAGGTTGTGCAGCAGCTGGCGCAGGCGGTCCGGATCGGCCTGGATCCGCCATGACGACGTCGGCACCCCGGTGTCGACCTGCAGCGCCAGTCCGCGTTCGGCGCAGCGGGTGGCGAACTGCGCCGCCTCGCGCGCGACCAGCTCGGCCAGGTCCAGCGGCACCTTGCGATAGCGCAGCGCCCCGACATCGGCCAGCGCGAGTTCGTGCAGGTCGTTGACCAGCTGGGTCAGCGCATTGACCTCGCCCTTGAGCACGCCCAGGCTGTCGGGCGTCAGCGGGTGGATGCCGTCCTCCATCGCCTCGATCTCGCCGCGCAGCACGGCCAGCGGCGTGCGCAGCTCGTGCGAGATGTCGGCCATGTAGTCGCGCCGGATGCGCTCGTTGCGGTCCAGCGTCAGCGCCAGCTGGTTGAAGTCGCGCGCGAGCTGGCCGACCTCGTCATCGCCCTGCACCGACACCCGCGTCCCGTGATGTCCGGCGGCCAGCCGATGCGTGGCCGCGGCGACCTCGCGCACGGGAGCCAGCAGGGCGCGCGCGACCCACCAGGCGACCAGCGCCGCCAGCAGCAGCGACAGCGCACCCATCGCCAGGCTGGCACGCCACTGGCCGGCCTGGAAGCGCAGCGAGGCGGCATCGGTGACCGACTCGATCGGCGCCAGCGCGATCCAGCCGATGGTGCGGCCGTCGAGCACGATCTCGTGCTGCTCGGAGTCGTCGCCGATGTTCGGGTAGCCGATGACGCGCTGGCGCTGCGCGTCCAGCAGCGTCAGGCGCCGGCCCAGGCCGAGCAGGTGCGGCGCGAGCAGGTCCGGGTCGGCGTCCCACGGGCCGCTCAGGTCGGTGCCCACCTCTGCCTCGATCAGCCGGAACCAGATGCCCGGCCGGCCGCGCATGAACTCCCAGCTGTCGCCGTGGCGCACGTAGGCCTCGCGCAGGCGCGGCAGCGCGGCGTCCATGCGCTGGACCGCCTGTTCGTTGAGGTAGCCGATGAAGCCGCGACTGAAGCTCAGCTGCGCGGCCAGCCCCATCGCCAGCGCGACGACGCTGGCCGTGGCCAGCACGGCCAGGAACAGGCGCAGGGTGATGCTCGGGCGGGTCATGTCGTGGCGGTCATGTCTGGACGGCATTGGCGCATCGGCCGGCCACGCTGGCAAGCGCGCGGCTCATGTCGCTGGCGCACGGACGGGCTTCCAAAGTTCCTGCACATTTGGCGGCCAGGCTGTCGGACATCCCAGCTCCACGCAGCCCCACGAAGGCCGCACACGACCATGACCTCGCACCGTCTCCTGCGCGCGCTCGTCGCCACGCTCGCGCTCCTCATCGGCCTGTGGCTGCTGGCCGAGCCGCAGTGGCCGCAGCCGCTGACCTGGTTCTCGTTTCGCACCGTGTTCATGCAGGTCAGCGGCATCGTCGCGATCGGCGTGATGAGCGTGGCGATGCTGCTGGCGCTGCGTCCGACCTGGCTGGAGCCGCACCTCGACGGGCTCGACAAGATGTACCGCCTGCACAAGTGGCTGGGCATCACCGCGCTGGTCGTGTCGGTGCTGCACTGGTGGATGGCCCAGGGCACCAAGTGGATGGTCGGCTGGGGCTGGCTGACGCGCCCGGTGCGCGGGCCGCGTCCGGCCGGTGTCGACCAGGGCCTGATCGAGGGCCTGCTCGGCGCCCAGCGCGCTCTGGCCGAATCGGTCGGCGAATGGGCCTTCTACGCCGCCGCCGTGCTGCTGGTGCTGGCGCTGGTCCAGCGCTTCCCGTACCGGCTGTTCGCCAAGACGCACACCTGGCTGGCGGCGATCTACCTGGTGCTGGTCTTCCACTCGGTCGTGCTGGTCAAGTTCCCGTACTGGGGTGAGCCGGTAGGCTGGTTGCTCGCGCCGCTGCTGGCCGCCGGCAGCGTGGCCGCCGTGCTCGTGCTGATCGGCCGTGTCGGCGCACGCCGCAAGGTGCAGGGCACCATCGACGAGACGCATCGATACCGCGCGCTGGACGTGCTGGAGACCCGCATCACGCTGCGCGACGGCTGGCGCGGCCATGCGGCCGGGCAGTTCGCCTTCGTCACCGCCGACCCGAAGGAAGGCGCGCACCCGTACACCATCGCATCGGCCTGGGACCCGGCCACGCGCCGGATCACCTTCATCACCAAGGCGCTGGGCGACCACACCCGCCGCCTGCCCGAGCTGCTCAAGCCCGGCATGGCCGTGACGGTCGAAGGCCCCTACGGCCGCTTCGACTTCGAGGACGGCAAGCCGCGCCAGATCTGGGTCGGCGCGGGCATCGGCATCACGCCCTTCATCGCCCGCCTGAAGCAGCTGGCCGCGCACCCCGTCTCAGCCGGCAGCGCCCGCATCGACCTGTTCCACACCACCGCCGTGGAAGACCCGATCGCCCTGGACAAGCTGCGCGCCGACGCCCTGGCCGCCGGCGTGCGCCTGCACGTGCTGGTCGACGCCCGCGACGGCCTGCTCGACGGCGAGCGCATCCGCGCGCTGGTGCCCGACTGGCAGCAGGCCAGCCTGTGGTTCTGCGGCCCGACCCCGTTCGGCCACAGCCTGTTCGGCGATTTCATCCGCCGCGGGCTGTCGCGTTCGGTGCTGCACCAGGAGCTGTTCCACATGCGGTGAGGGGGCGGTGGGGCCGCCTCACCCCCCCAGCAACCTCGCGTGATGCCGCAGGTGATCCTCCATGAAGCTCGCGATGAAGTAGTAGCCGTGGTCATACCCGGCATGACGACGCAGGGTCAGCGGCTGGCCGATGGCCGCGCAGGCCGCCTCGAAGGCTTCGGGGTGCAGCTGCTCGGCCAGGAACTTGTCGGCCAGGCCCTGGTCGATCAGGATCCCGTCCGGGTAGGGCGCCGAGGTCTGCGCGCTCATCAGCAGGCTCGCGTCGTGAGCCACCCAGGTCGACTCGTCCTGACCGAGGTAGCCGGTGAAGGCCTTGCGGCCCCAGGGGCAGCGGGTTGGCGCGCAGATCGGCGCGAAGGCCGAGACGCTCGCGAACAGGCCCGGGTGACGCAGCGCCAGCGTCAGCGCGCCGTGGCCGCCCATCGAATGCCCGAACACGCCGAGCCATTCGCCGTCCAGCGCGAACTCGGCCACCACGGCCGGGATCAGCTCCTGCACCAGATAGCTTTCCATGCGCCAGTGACCGGCCCACGGCGCGTGTTCGGCGTCAAGGTAGAAGCCCGCGCCGACGCCGAAGTCCCAGTGGTGGTCCTCGCCGTCGATGCCCGCCCCGCGCGGGCTGGTGTCGGGCATCAGCAGGGCCAGCCCGAGTTCGGCGGCCAGGCGCTGGGCACCGGCCTTCATGGTGGCCGTCTCCTCCGTGCAGGTCAGCCCGGCCAGGAAGGTCAGCAGCGGCACCGCCTCGCCGTCCAGCGCCTGCGGCGGCAGGTAGAGCGCGAACTTCATCGGCAGGCCGATGACGCCCGACGCGTGCTTGTAGAACCGTTGCACGCCGCCGAAGCAGCCGTGTTCATTGACGAGTTCGAGGCGGTCGAAGTGGGCGGCGCTCATCGGATCAGAACTCCACCACCGCGCGGATCGACTCGCCGCGCTTCATCAGCGCGAAGCCCTCGTTGATGTCGGCCAGCTTGAGCTTGTGGGTGATCAGGTCGTCGATGTTGATCTTGCCGTCCATGTACCAGTCGACGATTCTTGGCACATCGGTGCGACCGCGTGCGCCGCCGAAGGCCGAGCCTTCCCACTTGCGGCCCGTCACCAGCTGGAACGGCCGGGTGCTGATCTCCGCGCCCGCCTCGGCCACGCCGATGATGATGCTGCGGCCCCAGCCCTTGTGCGTGCACTCCAGCGCGTCGCGCATGACCTTGGTGTTGCCGATGCATTCGAAGCTGTAGTCCGCCCCGCCATCGGTCAGCTGCACGATCGCGTCGACCAGCGTGCCGCCCGCTGCGGCCACGTCCTTCGGGTTCAGGAAGTGGGTCATGCCGAACTTGCGCGCCATCGCCTCGCGACCGGGGTTCAGGTCCACGCCGATGATCTTGTCGGCCCCGACCATCTTGGCGCCCTGGATCACGTTCAGGCCGATGCCGCCAAGGCCGAACACCACGACGTTCGCGCCCGCTTCCACCTTGGCCGTGAAGATCACCGCGCCGATGCCGGTCGTCACGCCGCAGCCGATGTAGCAGACCTTGTCGAACGGCGCATCCGACCGGATCTTGGCCAGCGCGATCTCCGGCACCACCGTGTGATTGGCGAAGGTGCTGGTGCCCATGTAGTGAAAGATCGGCTTGCCGTCGAGGCTGAAGCGGCTGGTCGCATCGGGCATCAGGCCCTTGCCCTGCGTGCCGCGGATGAGCTGGCACAGGTTGGTCTTGCGGCTCAGGCAGAACTTGCACTGGCGGCATTCCGGCGTGTAGAGCGGGATGACGTGGTCGCCCTTCTTGAGCGTCGTCACGCCCGGCCCGACGTCGACCACGATGCCCGCGCCCTCATGGCCGAGGATGGCCGGGAAGATGCCTTCCGGGTCCGCGCCCGACAGCGTGTAGTAGTCGGTGTGGCAGATGCCGGTGGCCTTGATCTCGACCAGCACCTCGCCGAAGCGCGGGCCGTCCAGATCGACCGTCTCGATGGTCAGGGGTTCGCCGGCTTTCCAGGCGACAGCGGCTTGGGTCTTCATGTCTTCCTCCTCGGGTGGATCGCTTGAATCGTTCGGGACCGAGCACGGGTGCGCGGTCGGGATGGGTCCCAAACCATTGTGCACAAGCCCCGATGGCAAGGCATCAGCCGCGCAGTAAGGTCGCGACAACGGCCCCGAGCGCCACCCTGACTCGACACCTCCGCACGACGCCCCCGCACGACAACCACGCCCGACACCCCATGACCGCCCCCTCCCGGACCCGCATCGCCGTCGCCGGCGCCGGCTACATCGGCCTGGCTCACCTCGACGCCATCGCGCAGTGGCCCGACCGCGCCGAGCTGTCGGCCATCGTCGACCCGTCACCCGCCGCCCGCGCGGTGGCCGAGCAGCGCGGCGTGCCGCTGCATGCGTCGCTGGACGAGCTGATCGCCCGCGACCGCCCCGACGGCGTCGTGCTGGCCACGCCCAACGCGCTGCACGTGCCGCAGGCGCTGACCTGCATCGACGCGGGTCTGCCGATCCTGCTGGAGAAGCCCGTCGCCCCGACCGTGGCCGAGGCCGAGGCGCTGGTCCGCGAGGTCGAATCGCGCGGCGCACGCGTGCTGATCGGCCATCACCGCGCCCACAGCCCCATCATGGCCAGCGCCCGCGAGGTCATCACCTCAGGCCGGCTCGGCCGCCTGGTCGGCGTGATGGGCAGCGCGACCTTCTACAAGCCGGCCGAATACTTCGAATCCGGCCCCTGGCGCCGCGAGCCGGGCGGCGGGCCGATCCTGCTCAACCTGATCCACGAGATCCACAACCTGCGCATGCTCTGCGGCGAGATCGTCGCGGTGCAGGCGTTCTCGTCGAACGCGGTGCGCGGCCATGCGGTCGAGGACACCGTGGCCATCAACTTCCGCTTCGCCAGCGGCGCACTGGGCACCTTCCTGCTGAGCGACACCGCCGCCTGCCCGCGCAGCTGGGAACAGACCAGCCACGAAAACAAGGCCTACGACCACCACCCCGACGAGGACTGCTACGTCATCACCGGCACCGCCGGCAGCCTGTCCGTCCCCACCCTGCGCCTGAAGACCTACCCGCGCCCGGAAGACCGCTCCTGGTGGAAACCGTTCGACGCCACCACGATTCCCCTGGTGCGCGACGACCCGATCCGCCTGCAGATGTCCCACTTCATCGACGTGGTGCGGGGCGAGGCCGCACCGCTGGTGAGTGCGCGGGATGGGTTGAGCAATCTGCGGGTGACGGAGGCGGTGGTAGAGGCGGCGGGGAGTGAGCGGGTTGTGTGGGTTGGGTGAGGTCTGGGTGAGGTGTGGGTGAGGTGTG
>JACCDS011313423.1_pt1 | contig 18884 bp, 15 predicted proteins | sample 7446441 | NCBI WGS metagenome assembly JACCDS01 (sample SAMN15323445, study PRJNA562643) | freshwater metagenome | isolation source: river surface water | place: USA:Blue River Watershed | collected 2017-08-17
AAAGAAATTATAGCCACTCGGTAGGACTTCCGGAGGCCTTTGCGGCTTCCCTACTTTGCGAGCATTATTATTTTTTTCTTTTTTTTCCGCGCAAAGGCGCCAAGACCTGCCCCGCAGAATTGCGGGGCACAAAGGAATTGTAGTCCACAGATACCTTCGATAGGTCTAATTTCTTGGCTCTCGGTTCTTGCTTCTTGTTTCTTGGTACTTTGTACTTGGTACTTCGTACAACATCTTGCTACTTGCTACTTGCCAAATGTCGAATGCCCAACGCCGATCCAAGAATGTCGAATGGGGAAAACTAGCATCTAGCGTCAGCAGACTTTCTAGTCTTGTTTCTTGGCTCTCGCCTCTCGGTTCTCAAGCGTCTTGCTACTTGATACTAGCTACTTGATACTTTTCTCAAACACTCCAATTACCCGAAATTCCTTCAGTTCATCGGCTTCCAAAACGATCGGCACATAGCCCACAGCAGTGCTAAGTGGCTTTTCCGTCCCTAGATTAAATCTACCAAGGAAGATTTGACAACCTCATAGGCCACGAGGGGATCGTAATTTACACCTGGCCTCAACAAGGCCTTCGTGTCACCCAAAAATTCAGAATCTGTAATTTTTGCTTCTAGGTTTGCCAAAAATTCTCGTCGAGAAGGAGGATTTTCTACTGAAAATTTCATGTACGTACGGTAACATTCAAGTAGTAACTTGATATCTAAAGTAGGTGTTTGGATCAAAGCAGTGTATAAATCATACAAATCACGTCCCTTTTTTCGCTGGTACAACGCACGCATTTTGGTAGCCAATAACTCTTCCATGCAATACGTGGTGAGCAAGCAGTTTCCCTCAAACCATTCCGAGCGAATAGCAAAGGGCGGGTATTGAAATCCAAGCAAACAAAAATGTTCTCGAGTATTGGTTTCCACCTTTAGCTTTAAAGGAAATACGGGCGGAGTTTCAGATTCAAAGCGGTAGAAAAGTGTAAAATTATGCGCTTTTTGACTTCGTTTAGGTTCGCCAAGAAAAGCGAGGCGCTCTCGGATCCGATCTACCACAGGACCAAAAGGTTCAGCCGTGATTTGGACCAAATCAATATCCTCTGAAAAACGGGGTTGTGGCTGCAGGTAGAGTTTGTGGAGGGCTGTACCCCCACGAAATGCCAAGCGGCTAGCCAGCCAATCATCCGTAAAAATCTCTACCAGTGCTCTACAAATCACCAAATCTTGCTCGACTTGCTCTGAATAGAGCCAAGGAGCCTGCTGCCTCCAAGCAGTAATAAATGAAATAGGAACCATAAAAAAGATACGTTTAAAAAATCACTCAATCGGTACACTCGTCTTAGAAGTCCGTCTCCAAGACTACATTTGGAATTACCTTCCAGCGCTTATCGGAACCAAAACCCTGGATCGGCATACCCATTTTCAAAGGAATGCGAAAAAAGGAAAGCTGCTCTAGCTGCATCGCCGCAAACAAAGCATCTGCCAGATCAGTCCGCTTACAGCTCGTTTCCAATAGGTACCCTAGGCGCTGCAGGGTCGACACAGAGATTTGCTGAATGAACTCTGAAGAAAAATCTTCAGGCTGAATCTCGTCAGCCAATTCAAAAAGTACGGTCGCTACCCGATTCAACCCTCCTACTCGCTTCTCAAACTGCACTAAGTCAGCAGCGGTCAGCACTGCGTTTGAAATAAGCAGGTATCCTGATTCAGTTTTCCTTTTTTCAAGGAGTCCTTCCGGAAAGGCACTTAGACTAAGGTAGTTAATTTTCAGTCCCTTTTTGTGGGTGGGACGGAGCACAGGAAAATTTGTGGTCACAAAAAACTCCTGTGGCTGCTGATGCGCTGCCCCATGATAAGCTGCTGCGCTCAAAAGGGAAACGTAGTATGGTCGCTTGAGGTAGCGCATAAAAGCATCCAAGTACAACTGGGGAGGCAGGATACCAGCGCTAGCATAGGGAGGAGGAATCAAAAGGTAATACCCTTTGTGTAAAGAAATCAGGCTACCCTTGGCGGTAAGACGACTCAGTGCTCGTTTGATGGCAATGGCCGAAAGGGAGGGATTTTCCTTTTTCAAAAGATCCATCCCAAAGCTTAACTGCCCTCGTGCTTGGAGGCTAAACAGCCAAGCTGAAAGCGAAGTCCCAGTTACCTGATTCATCAATTAGCGTATTTTTTTTTGCGTAAGGTACCTATTATAGGTACTTTACGCAAATTTTTTAGCTAAAAATAATGTGCCAAGTACGAAGTACTAAGTACCAAGTATGGAGCAGAATTCTAATTCTTATACTTTGTACTTGCCTGCCTGCGGTAGGCAGGCCTGCCCGCCGCGGTGGGTACTTGGTACTTCGCCTGCCTGCGGGAGGCAGGTACAACATCTTGCTACTTGATACTTGCTACTCGATACTTTTCACAAACACCCCAATCACCCGAAATTCCTTCAGCTCATCGGCTCCCAAAACGATCGGCAGTTAGCCGTCGGAGGTATCTCTTGTTTCTTGTCTCTTGCTTCTTGCTTCTCCACTTCTTACTCCTTGATGGTGTAGCAGGAACCGTAGTCCGTATCCTGGATGCTGGTACTTTCTACCAACACGATCTGCCCATTGCGACACTATACAACTAAAAGTAAAGTGAATGCTGATTATGCCTTTTGATTGAGATTATCCTCTTGGAAAACTAATACAATTGCATCTCAACTAATCAAGCCATAGATACTACTCACTTGAAAAATCACCAATGAAATAGATTATAAAGATTAATCCGTACTAGAGCACGGCTTTCATAACAAAGTCTAGGAAGGGGAAAATATTGATGTAGAAAAGAACAAAATTAATTTATGGGTTTCTACGCATACAATGATAATTACAAAATCGAATTACTCAGAAATTTCGATTTTTTTTTGTTGATTTAATCACGAAAACCAAACGGGATAATAAAAGCTCTGTGGGACTTCAATTTATATGAGACCAAATGAGATTTTGGTCATTTGGGTTACTAGAATTAAGTAACCATATTTTTTTTAACTCTAAAAATTCGTCAACTATCTCTGGATGTACGGCAATATTAATTTGATTTTCACACACAATACTTGGATAAACTATAGCATCAATATTTTCTAAAGAGCTTAGTCTAGAACGATATAATTCTTCAAACCCTACAATGGCACTAGCAAAATAATCATCCTCTATAAGAAACAAGTTTGACAAATGGGATGAATTACTAATCATTTCATTTAACATATTGTTCTTTTCAATTGACCCTTTGAATATTTCAATCGCATTGATATAATTTTCTATTGTTTTGATGTTAAATCTTTTAAGACAATCATTATGTTCATTTTTTGCAAATAACTTAACTCTTAGATTGGAGCTTTCTCTCCATTGCCATTGAGTCAATATCACATCCTCATCATTAAAAAGCTTAAGTTCTTTAACAGCGCAAGCCGCTTCAAATGAGCCATAGAAGACAGGATGATAAGGCACATTTGCACGGCCAATTTTTGTACAATTTTCTTTTTGAAGGTAAGTGAGTTCTTTTTTGTCAGTGAGATTATTAAAATCTTTTTTTCTAGCGCGATAAATAGGAAATGAGTAATCAATTTCTGTATAGAAACCGGATAATCTTATTGTGTTATTTGTAAAAAAGCTGAAATCTTCCCAAAAGTTCATGAACTTGAATTTTTAACAGGCTGAGCCATTGCTTCACAATATTCCTTATTTACCACCTTAACTCGTAGCTCAGATTTTGATTTAAAATGACGAGCGATGGAGTAGATCTTTTGTTCATAATCGTTTGCACCATTATTTTCGAAATAAAATGGTTTAATTGAAATACAATTTTCGTGTTCAAAAATTGTATTCAACAATGTACGGTCAGATAATCCGCATGAATGCCCGAATATCTGCACTTGATAAGGCTGAAACTCTATAAATTCAATCAGATTTCGATAATGACTATATTCTAAATATTTAAATGACTTTATGTGTTTAAAAATTTCATCATTTCTTAGCAACTCAAATTTTTTATACTCTTCATCCATTTCGTCCCCAAACCCAAAAACTGGTTCTTGTAAGGAAATCTCATCTGCTTGGAGTTGACCATGAATAGGTATATAATTATATATAGTCGATTTTACCTTTTCCCTATATAGGGCTGCTATACCAGTGTAATTAAAATTTAAAATACAAGTATTATCCGGCTTCTTTTCTTCTTCTATAGTATTTGGCCTTGCTTCCGGAATTCTAATTGGTTGTTTAAATTGGGCTATTAAATTTAAATCAGCCATGAAGGAATTTGCATCTATCTGTTCTTTCAAATAGGAAATAAAACATGATTTAATGTATGTAAATACTTCATTTAGATCTTTTACTGCTTGCGGATTTTTAAGGAGATTTTTATCCTTTAACTTGTCAAAATACTGCACCTCAATATCAACCCATTTCTTATTTTCTACATCCCGAATAATTGATTTAAAAAATTGTGATTTCCAGGTTAGCTGAATATGTCGATTATCGGATAAGCTTAAAAGCATAACAAACGCATCATTTGGAGACAATTTTTCGAAATGAGATTTCACATCTAAAAATTGAGCGTTCGCATTGATTGAAATTAAAACATCATCATGCCTCAATTCTAATAAAACACGCTTTATTGTTTTTAGACTGTAGTCGTATATAAAATCCTTGAAACTAGATTTTAAACCATGTGCCAGATCAAAGCCATTTCCAACAATGATTAAGCGATTGATTTTTTCATAGTTATCAAATATTTTTGGATTTAGATCAGGAGCTTTGATAGTTGGATGATCAAAATTTAGTGATGGTATTTTCATTTGTGCAATCATTAAAAAAAAATTAAGCTTTTGGCTTCCTCAACGCCTCTCTCAAAACCTGTTGAAGTAATTTTTCATTTTGTGTCTCACTTTGTTTGATGCTTACTTCCAACTCATTGCAATATTGCATTAGTTCATCTAATTTTTGAACGATGCGGTGTTGCTCTGCAAGTGGTGGAATTGCAAAATCAATATCTCTAATTGTTCCCATAGATAAACTAGGCTGTGCTGTTGCTTTTACGTGTTTAAATATTTCTTTTTGTCCTAATCTTGACATAAGATAATAATTAAGATATTTAACGTTTGTCAATTCCTCACAACCTTCAAATGGCTCCATCTTTGCAACATTTGGAGCAAGGTGCCATCTTTCAGTTTCTTCAAACGTGGCAACATCACCAATGCCTGCTCCAATGAAAGTTACGAGAAGACATTTTTTAATTAATGCACATCGTTCAAGAGTTGCAGATGTTTTACCATCAATATAAAGTAGGTTTGTTTTATCTATACTAAGTGGTCTTACGTTTTGTGCTCTAACAACAGGTATATCACCACTCTCTTTTAAAGAGATGTGTTCTGAATATTCAAAACCTGCAAGCTTAGTCACAAAAAATATTTCATCTGATTTGCACCATTGCCAAGCATTAGGAATGTCGACATCGTTAATTAATGAAACTGATTGTTCGGTGGCTCTTCCGATTTTTAGCTTTTTCTGTTTTATTAATGTTTCCTTCTGCTTTTTTATTTTCTTGAGCAATTCACTTGCTGGTTCGTCTTTTGGGTTTTGCTCTACTAATTTGCCTTGAACCGCATCTTGCAATAATTGCTGTCGGAGTTTTTTTACGAGAGTGAGTTGGTTCTTTAATTCAGCATCTAAAATATTACTGCTTTTCTGTGAATTAATTAATTTGTTGTATAAACCTTGTTGTTCTGAATAATCTGGAATTGAAATTTCAATATTGCATAAGTCCTCAAACCTTAAGGCTTGCCTAACTGTACCTCTTGCGTAAAAAATAATTTGTCTTAACCCTTCGGCAGATTTTAGAAACTTAAATAATAATTCAGGAATAATTGATTTTGGTTTTGGTTTAAAAATTACATACGCAGGGCTTATCAAGCCTCTTGTGTCATCTGAAACCAAACCAAGTGAACCAACATTTACTCGATAAGGATTATATGCAAAACATCCTTTTTCTATTATTTTATAATCTTCTGCTTTGTCTTCAGCAGCATATTTTGTTTTTATGATTCCATCCTCATTGCTTACACCATAGAAATCTAATCCTTCCGCACCGCCAACATCCTTGGCACGCACCGAAAAATTTTCAACCAATTCACCTAATTTAACTGTTCTCCAACTCATTTAACGGCTTGTTTTAGTTGGTTCAACAATATGTGGCTGTGATCAAAGCTTTTTGCAAGAAGTTCCATTAGTTCTGAACTGCTTAGTTCTGTTTCTTCTGTTTTCTTAGTTGGATTTTTAATATCCAAATCAAACCCTCGTTCAATAATGGTTTTGATGTTTACCTTCCAAGCGACCTCACTTTCGGAACGATCAGTCCACCATTTGGAAATAGGTTCAAACTCTTTGGCCTGGATGGGTCTTGTTTTGCTGTAGGCTTTGTAGCCTTCTGGCATGCGGTGCTCGTAATACCAAATGTCTTGGGTAGGCTTGCCTTTGTCAAAAAATAATAAGTTGGTAGCTACTGTGGCGTAAGGCTGGAAAATAGAATTAGGTAGCCTAATAATGGTGTGTAGGTTGCATTCTTCCAGTAGTTTTTGACGTACGCGTTGCTTTACCCCATCCCCTGTAAGGCTACCATCTGGTAATACAATCCCTGCTCTTCCGTCTTGCTTCAGCAGATGAATCATCAGGATTAAAAACAAGTCTGCACTTTCTTTGGTACGGTACGTTTGCGGAAAATTGGTTTCGTTGTTATTGGCTACAATGCCACCAAAGGGTGGGTTTGCCAATATTACATTTACTCGATGCTTCTCGGTAAAGTTGCTCAAGGGTTGATCTAGCGCATCGCCAAATTTGATGTTGGGTAGCTCGATGTCGTGCAATATCAAATTGGTCGTTGCCAATAAATACGGCAAAGGTTTGTATTCCCAACCGGCAATATTTTCTTCAATGCTTTTACGTTGCTCGACATTTTTAGCCTGGGCTTTTAAATGCTCAATGGCGCAAGTCAAATAACCCCCAGTTCCGCAAGCGGGATCCAACACCTTTTCACCCAGTTGCGGATTGATTATTTCAGTGATGAATTGGGTAATGGCCCTTGGTGTATAAAACTCACCGCTTTTACCAGCACTTTGCAATTCCTTTAAAATTGTTTCGTACAATTCGCCAAAAGCATGACGGTCTTTGGCGACGTTAAAATCAATTTCATTGAGCTTGTTCAACACCTTACGAATGTTGATACCGCTTTTCATGTAGTTGTTATTGCCTTCAAATACTTCACGCACAATAACCGCCCGTTGATTGCCTGTACTCAAATCCAAATTGCGCAAGGCAGGAAACAATTCCCTATCCACGAAATTCAACAATTCATCACCCGTCATTCCCTCGTAATCACCCGCCCAATTCCCTTTTTCTTTTACCCAATGAAATTTGTCGGGAATGGGAGACGTGTATTTGTCGTCCAGTAATTCTAATTCTTTGTCTTTATCTGAAAATATTTTCAAAAAAAGCATCCAACCCAATTGCTCAATGCGTTGTGCATCGCCATTCAAGCCAGTGTCTTGCCACATGATGGTTTGTATACTTTTAATTACGCCTCCTATATTACTCATGCTTTCTTACGCGGTTTTATAAAGTTCAATTTCTAATTCTTTTACGGCCTGCAAATACTTGTCTTTGCTGCCAAACTCATTGATGATTTCTAGCGGTGAACCAAATTCATCAAATGGATTTACTCTCAATACTTCGATGCTTTCAATGTTAGTAATTCCTTCATCAGCGTACTTTTCCAACAAGGCTTCCAATACTTTTTTGGCTTGATCGCCATACTTGGTAAAATAGTTTCGCTTCTTTACGTTGTTTGCTCGTTCTTGCCTGGTTAATGGCGGCTGATCAAATGCTACGTGACATATCAAATCGAACAAATCAACCTCTTTGTTTACAGCATCATACAAGGCTTCTACCATTACGCCTTGCTCCTGCAATTCGGCGATGATGGCTTCTTTGCGGTCGGTGGTATTCCACCTTTTCAAAAAGTCGTCAAGGGAAGCAAACTTTTTAGTAATGATTTCTCTAGTATGGTCTTTTAAACTCGTTGTGATTGGTTTTCCGTGTTGGTCAAAGTACATTTCACGGCTCACCAAAACAGAAACATCAACACCATTTACATAAACCTTTTCTCTTCTTACATCAGGTTCCCTCACATGTGAATTTCCACCTGAATTTGAGCCAACAGGATAACGAATTTCTGGTTTTACAAAAACGATTTCTGTGCCTGTGGCTGGGTCTAAAACTGGATCAGTGTCTTCTTCTTCTTCGATTAACACCCCTGAAATATCTTCGTCTTGAGAAACTGGCTTGACCCGTAATGGATCGCCATCAAAATCTTTGTCGGCAAACAAATCGGTGGCATTCCTAAAATCAAGAATCGTGAAATAGAGTTTTCCAAATTCTTCATTGATGCGAGTTCCTCGACCAATAATTTGTTTGAACTTGGTCATTGAATTGATGTTGGCATCCAGCACAATCACTTTACAAGTTTGTGCATCAACTCCAGTAGTCATCAATTCAGAAGTTGTGGCTATCACAGGGTATTTTTCCTCAGGATTAATGAAGTTGTCTAATTCTCGTTTGCCCTCATCATTGTCGCCAGTTATTTGCATTACATATTTGTAATTCTCGGCAACCAAATCAGCATTTTGTTTGGCTAATGCTGTTCGCATACGTTCAGCGTGGTCGATATCCACACAAAACACAATTGTTTTTGCAAAGCGGTCATAGCCTTTTAAAAACTCGGTGAGCTTTTTTGCGACTAATTCGGTGCGCTCTTCAATAACCAGACTGCGGTCAAAGTCTTTGCGATTATACACTCTATCCTCAACTTCGTTTCCGGCTTTGTCAGTTTTGCCTTGGTCGGGTCGCCACCCTTCGGCATCTACATTCAATCCAATTCGAACTACACGATATGGAGCTAGGAACCCATCGTCAATTCCTTGTTTCAATGAATAGGTGTAAACTGGGTCGCCAAAATATTCGGTGTTGCTCGTTTCTTTACTTTCCTTAGGCGTGGCTGTTAAACCAATATGCGTTGCATTCTTGAAGTAGGATAAAATCTCTCTCCAGCTGCTATCTTCTTTTGCACTTCCTCTGTGGCACTCGTCAATTACAATCAGGTCGAAGAAGTCAGGTGAAAACTGCTTGTACACATTTGCGTCATCGTCTGTACCTGATAAACCTTGATACAAAGCCAAATAAATCTCATAGCTTTTATCAATCTGTCGGTGTTTTACCACCGTCATTTTATCTTTAAAATGTTTGAAGTCGCCTCTTCGGGTTTGGTCAATTAGTGCAGTTCGGTCCGCTAAAAAGAGAATTCGTTTTTTCGCTCCACTTTTCCAAAGTCGGTGAATGATTTGAAAAGCGGTATAGGTTTTTCCTGTACCCGTTGCCATCACCAAAATAATCCGGTTTTGTCCGTTAGCAATGGCTTCAACTGTCCTGTTTACTGCGATTTGCTGGTAGTATCTTGGTTTGCGACTTGAGCCATCAAAATAATAGTCCTGAGAGGCAATCTTTTCAGCCGTTGCCGTGGTGATACCTTTGTATTTCTTGTATTTCTTCCAAAGTTCTTCGGGGGTAGGGAAATCGTCTATTCCAATTTCAGTTTCTATGTTTCCATCTGTTGCTGTGCGGTCATGAAATAAAAATCCTTCACCGTTGCTACTAAAAACACAAGGAATATCTAGGATTCGCGCGTAGTCTAGCGCCTGTTGAATACCTGCTCTAACTGAGTGTTTGTTGTCTTTGGCTTCAACAATTGCAATGGGAATGTTCGGTTTGTAGTACAAGATGTAGTCAGCCCGTTTTTGATTCCCTCTGGCAGTCAGTTTACCTCTAACATATATTTTCCCATCCGTGAAGGAAACTTCCTCTAACAGCTGTGTTCGTGTATTCCATCCCGATTTCTCAATCGCAGGAGTAATAAACTTGGTGCAAATATCACGTTCAGAAAGTGTCTTTTTATCTATCATTTAGCATTTCAAATTCATAAATGAAAATTCGGGTTGTTGCCGAGGCGTTGGCTAAAAAGTCACTCATTTGCTTTTGTGTCATAAATTGTCAAAAAATCAATCAATTATTGGCTTAATGTAGCTCCAAAGAGGGATTTTACAAAATTCATACTTTATAAAAGCAAAGAACAAAGGGTGGCTATATTTTTTATAAACTTAATTTATAAACTTAATTTTCTCAGTGTAAAGTTAGAGCCAATCAATTTATCAAATTTAAAAGGCATATCGCCTAGTTGTTTTAAAGTACATAAATTAATACCAATAGTTGATGACATTATAAATTTTTGGAGCCCTAAAAACTGTTAACCTTAATCTGTTAACATCAAACTACCCTGATGATCAAAAAAGGAAACAAATGGACATAATGGTAGGAGGTAAAAGTACGAAATACTCTGTCTGAAACTAGTAGGCAAGTACGCTAACCTGAACTCACTGGATGGCTGCGTGGGGACCACAGGAGAACTGTGGGAGTTTGCCCGATATCAGCTTGTTGAAGCGGAGGACTGATTTTTTGGGTTCTTGCACTACCTGCCTTTGGTAGACTCTTTGCGTCTTCGCGTCTTTGCGCGCCTTTAATTCTATTCTCGCTAAGGCCTGCCTGCGCTAAGGTACATTCTACTTGGTACTTAGTACTTTTTGATGTCGAATACCGAACGCAGATTGAAGAAGGAAGAAGTGGGGATTCCAATATGTACTAGAATTCTATTCCGAAAGAATCTTGGTACTTTGTACTTAGTACTTGGTACATTTCAATGTCGAACCCCGAACGCTGATTGAAGAATGAAGAAGTGGGAATTCCAATATGTACTAGAATTCTATTCCGAAAGAATCTTGGTACTTTGTACTTAGTACTTTTTAATGCCGAACGCTGATTGAAGAAGGAAGAAGTGGGAATTCCAATATGTACTAGAATTCTATTCCGAAAGAATCTTGGTACTTTGTACTTAGTACTTAGTACTTTTTAATGCCGAACGCGGATTGAAGAATGAAGAAGTGGGAATTCCAATATGAACTAGAATTCTAATCCGAAAGAATCTTGGTACTTAGTACTTGGTACTTAGTACAACAGCTATGCTTTCCTATCCACCAAGTCCCCACTCAGCACCGCCGAATACCTGACCTTCTTCTTTAAAAAATAGCTTTCGAAGTAGCGGTAGGACAAATGGCTGATGCCAGTGGTGAGCAGTAAAATCAAGCCCAAGGTCAGCGGATAGGCAAGCCAGCTGGACAAGGACTGCAGGTCCACGATCGCGGCTAATCCCTTCAGGACCAGCACCACCGCAAACAAATGGTACACATACAAGCCATAGGAGAGCTTTCCCAAATAGGCAAATAGCCTATTTTCCATTGAAATAAGCGGACGCGGATTCGTTGCGATAGTGATGATCAGCCCACAAACCACCAAAGAAATCAGTTCATCTTGCACCCAAGCCAAGCTCCTAAAGTCAATCCAATCTGCTCCCAGCAACAGGAAGAGCAAAAGTAAGGTGACCTGCACCAAGGGAAGATACAGTGCCTGGATCCACCGTTTGTAATAAAAGACCAAGTAAGCCCCTATCCCACCCAGAATCATGGCCGAAAAGCGAGTGCGGATGACGAGCAATTCAAACTGACGATCGATGCTTCCCGCATAAAATTTGAGGGTCAAATACCCGCCAAGCAGCAGGAGCATGATCCAGAGCAGCATCCGCTTGATCCGAACCACATGCGGCCAAAACAGGTAAAACTGTTCTTCCACCGCCACGGACCAAAGGATATTGGCAAAGGGTACGGTAGGCAAATACACAAAGGCCACATTGGCCGCCAAGCCCCCAAACAAGAGCAGTCGGTGCAGAAAATCCCCCATAGCGCTGGAATAGTTGGGCACCTGAAAGAAGTCCAGCTGGGGAACCACAAAAAAACCCAGCACCACAATCAGGTAGTAGAGCGGCCAAATTCGCAATACCCGACGGATGTAGAAATCCCTGATCCGAATCGGGGCTTCCTGTTGCTCTTCAAGGAGCAGGTAGGTGATCAAAAATCCGCTCAACACAAAAAATATGCTGACGCCAAAGGCACCCAGGTAGGCACTGTAGCTGTTTGCCCAGAGCGTGGGATACCCGAGGTAACTTTTAAAGAGTTCCGTATGGTCGACTATTACCAAGAATGCCGCAATAAAGCGAACGCCATTCAAGCCCGGAAATTGGATTTTTTTCATTTTGCAGTTCAAAATTAAGCGATTCAGGCTGATTTTAAACTGTTGATTGGGTGGAAGTCCTCCGAAGGGTGACCTAAGTTGAGAAGTAGGCTATCCAAGAAGGTAATTTCTTTTGGTTTGGTACATCATCAAGTAACCACGCTTGTTGGCCTCTGTCAAGAACGAGCGACTGATAAGCACTTCCATCAAGGGCTGCTTCTCGAGATAGGGACGCATAATTTTTTGAACCCTACTTTCTGACATCCCTATTCGCTTTCCAAATTCCTCAAAATCTCGTACAGTCGGATGTCTGCTAAACTTGTACTGCTCAGTTTTATAGTCATCTGCAAATAATCCTTTGCTTAATGCAAAATCAGAATCATCCACATGCATCTTGGTATTGAGTACGTCATACACAGGACTTAGAAGATAATCCCCTTTGGAGGATTCGAGCAAGGAGAAGTTTTTTAGGTGCGCATCTCCATTTGAATAGAGAAAGTTAAAGAGTACCAGAGAAAAGTACTTTTCAATTTCCACTCTCCAGGCCGATACGTACTTTTGGATCAAGAGCCCTGCTTCCTCGTAACTGTATTCGTATTTAAAATTAGCACCCGCATTGTCTTTGGATTTTCCCGCTAGGGTAGCAAAATCTTCCTTGCCCCACTTCCCTCCCTCTTCTTTTACATCAAAGCGTTTGGTAAGGTAGGCTGGAGCACCATTTTTAAAAAAAATCAAGGCATTTTCCGCAGTAGGCAAGCCATACACCTGCCTGGCTATTTGCATGGTCAAGTGTTCATTTGCCGGTACCTGATCTACTTTTCTCAAATCCCTAGGAATGGGTTTGAGCAGGTAGGTCCCTTGTTCTCCTGCTTTGGTCAAGCGTAATCGGTTCTTCTCCAATACCAAGCTCAACTTTTCCTGTACCCCGGATATGGAGATGCGCTTGCGATTATCCAAAAAGAGCGCTTCCACTTCCTCATTTTGCTGAGGCGGATCATAAGGCAAAATGTGGCTTACTTTTTTCCCATGGAAAAGGTTCCTCAAACAACCCGGGCTATAGGTAGAAAAACCCGATGCCAAGGTACCTGGACATCGATCTAGTTCTTGTAAATTCATGACTCGGGGATGGGTTTAACGGTTACGGCTCCTATGCTATCTACTTGGGCTGTGGCTGCAAGCAAACCAAAATGATCTTCTTCGTCAATTCGCAATAGGATACTTTGCAAATCTCGGTTTACCCCTTCACTCAGCATATTGAAGAAAAATGGAAACAAAAATTCGCTCTCGTATTCTTGCTGTGTTTTTGGAAGCGTCAAGCTAATTGCAGGAAAACTATCATCCAGATAATAGCGCTCATCGTAGCGAAAAATATAATGTGTACGATTTTCCTCGATCAAGTGACCTGCAAAAATTCCGTTGCGGTATACTTCTAGATTACGCATGGATTAGGGCTTCTTTTTTACTTGAAAAATAAGTTCCATTCCCAATACCTCAGCCAGTTTAGTCAAGACCTCCAAGGACGGATTTCCTTGCCCCTTCTCCAGTTTGTACAGGGTATTCACGCTGATTTCAGCCAATTCTGCCAGATGAGGCTGGGTGATGTCCAACTCTCTGCGTCTTGTTTTTACCGACTCTCCAAAACTCTTAACTAACATTATACTGTGATTTATTCGTCAAAAATAGAATTTTTACTTATAAATACCAATTAAATCACATTAAAATATGTTTTTTGAGTGATTTTTTTTTCTGGATTTGGATGAATTACCAAAAAATGAAGGAGGTATGCATTACCAAAAAATAACCCAATTCCACTGCTGTGATTCCTAATGGATGTAGTAAGTTAAAGATACAAAAAAACTTGATTTGAATTCTTTCCCTCCGTATTTTCAAGGATAGAACCACCACCCAACATGAAAAAAATTACCTTCCTACTCCTAGCACTCATCCTCCTACTAGGTGTTCAACTACAGGCCCAATCCTTTGCAGCCTTTGACAAGTACCTCTCCACCGAAGTAAAAGAAGGCAGACTGGTCGGGGGCCACGGCATGGTCTTTCAGGACGGCAAACTCGTGTACGACCAAACCCACGGCTTGCGTGATCGAGAATCCAAAGATCCACTCCGCGGAGATGAACTCTACTTTATCCAATCGATGACCAAGCCCATCGTCTCGGTGGCCTTGATGACCCTCTACGAGGAAGGCAAGTTTCAACTCGACGATCCAGTCTCCAAGTTCCTCCCCGACTACGCCAATCTCCAAGTCGTCAACGATCCTACCAAAGGATCATCTGCAGGTACCCACCCGGCTCCCAGTTCCATCACCATCCGACAGGTGCTCAGCCATACCGCAGGCATGAGCCACGGCATCTCTGCCCTGCCCTATGACAAGGAGATCTGGAACGGAATCATCCTCAACGGGAAACTCAAAACCCTGGCCCAACGAACCGAGGCGCTAGCCAAATTACCGCTTGCCTTTGATCCAGGAAGCAAGTGGAATTATTCCTTCTCCCCCGATGTGGTCGGCCGCCTGGTAGAAGTACTATCAGGTAAAAGTCTAGACCAATTCCTGCAAGAACGCATCTTTAGCCCACTGGAAATGAACAACAGTGGCTACAACCTATCCGAAGCCCAGAAACAACGCATAAAGACGGTATACGCATTTAAAGCAGACAGCACCCTTACCCGCACCATGGGACAGCCCACTGCTTCAGGAAATACGCTATTTGCAGGGGTAAATGCACTGTTCACCTCTACAGCCGATTACATCCGCTTTGGAGAAATGCTGCTAAATCAGGGACAATGGAATGGCAAACGCATTCTTAAGCCAGAAACGGTAGCGCTGATGATCCAGGACCAAACCGCTGGAATTAAGTATAGACTAAGCAAAAAAGATTCCTACACCCCGCTCGGCAATGGGATTGTCAACGACGAACTGGGTACCCTTAACCTGGAACCCGGACATGGGTTTGGCTTGGGTTTTGCCGTCGTGCAAGAACCCAACCTAGCCAACCGACCTGCTGCCGCCAAAGGAGAGTATTTCTGGTCAGGAGCCAACTCCACCCACTTTTTTATCAACCCTGACAAAAAGATTGTGGTGGTATTCATGACCCAAGTAGCCTCTGTAGGCGCACCCAATCCCTATGGATTTTACTTTGGAAACGAACTTCGAAATGCCATTTACAAGGATTTGGACTTTTGAGGCGAAGCAGAACTTGTAGACCCTAGCAGGTCCCCAAGCACAGGGACTAGGGAGGATAGCAAGAAAAAATTAGCGGGAAACCACAAAATTTTATTCGGTTTAGTTGGAGGATATACTATCTTTAAGGAGCAATTTGGAAAGCTTTGATTTGGTTCAAGTTGAGTCCAATAGCCCTAAACCAACAGCAACCCAAGTATGAATGTATTAGTCATAGACATCGGCGGTTCCAACATCAAAATCCTCGCTACTGGGCAAGCAGAGCGCATCAAAATTCCATCTGGAGCGGATTTTACGCCTCAGCAACTCGTGGAATTGGTGCAGAAAGCGACTACAGAAGCAAATTGGAAGTTTGAGGTGGTGACCGTAGGCTTTCCTGGAATGGTCAAACAAGGCAAAATCGTCTCTGACCCAGTCAACCTAGGAAAGGGATGGATGGGCTTCGACTTTGAAAAAGCCTTGGGATGCCCCGTAAAAGTGATCAACGATGCCGCCATGCAGGCTTTGGGGAGTTACGAAGGAGGCAAACTCCTGTTTATGGGTTTTGGTACCGGACTGGGTACCGCCATGGTCTATGAGCATCTGATTTTACCCTTAGAAGGTGGGCACCTCCCCTTCCGAGACGGCACCTTTGAAAGTCATGTGGGCAATGCCAACTTGACCCTCCTTGGAAAAAAACAGTGGAAGGAACTCGTGCTCGAAACCATAGCGCGCTTTCAGAACTGCTTCCAACCGGATGAAATTGTGCTGGGAGGCGGAAATTCCAAACACCTGGAAGAACTTCCACCGAACTGCAGGTTGGGATCCAATAAAAATGCCTTTGCAGGCGGCTTCAAGTTGTGGGAAGGCAACTACCGATTTTAATGCAATCCACTTGATTTACACTCCTTTTTAAATTGCTTTCTGCCACACCAATTCCACGATCACAACCTTTATGGCTCAAGTAAACTCAGACGCGCTGGTATTTTATGGGGCTACCGGCGATCTGGCCTTCAAAAAAATATTTCCAGCCCTCTACCTCATGGTGAAGCGTGGGCACCTCCAAGCTCCAATCATCGGGGTTGCACGTGGGGATTACGACCTCGAAAAATTACAACTTCGCGCCAAAGACAGCATTCAGCGCTACAGCAACTTTGAGGAAGAAACCTTTGCCAAATTTCTCCAACTCTTGGCCTTTGTAGGAGGAGATTACACCGATCCACAAACCTTCCTTCGCATACGCGAAGCCTTGGGCACCGCCCAACATCCAACCCATTACTTGGCCATTCCTCCGGTCCTATTCCCGAGCATTATCGCCCAACTGGAGCAATCGGGCTGCGCAAAAGGTGCTCGCATCATCGTCGAGAAGCCCTTTGGCACAGATTATTCCTCTGCTCGAGACCTGAATAAATTGCTGCTTTCCAAATTCTCCGAAAGCTCCGTCTACCGAATTGACCACTACCTCGGCAAAAGACCGGTGAATAACCTGGTATTTTTCCGCTTCGTGAATTCGCTGTTGGAACCGGTTTGGAACAAGAAGCACATCGAATCCATGCAGATCACCATGGCGGAGGATTTTGGCATCCAAAGCAGAGGAGCCTTTTACGACGTGACCGGAGCCATCCGAGACGTAATCCAAAACCACCTCTTTCAAATCCTTTGCAACCTGACCATGGAGCCGCCCCAAACCTTGGATAGCGAGTCCATTCGGGATGAAAAGGTGAAGGTTCTGAAAGCCATCAGTCCCCTCCGCGCACAGGATGTGGTGAGAGGACAGTACCAAGGCTACCTCCAAGAGAAAGCCGTTCGGGAAAATTCCAAGACCGAAACCTTTGCCGCCATGCGGCTCCACATCAATTCCCCACGTTGGGAAGGAGTACCTTTTTACATTCGTGCCGGGAAACATTTGCCCGTCACCTGCACCGAGATCTTGGTGCGCTTCAAGCACCATCCTTCGGCCTATTCTTCCATAGCCTCCAAGCCCAACCACATCCGTTTTCGAATTAGCCCAGATGTAACCGTAGCCTTTGGCATGCTCATCATGGCACCTGGAGAGGACATGGCCTCGGTACTTTCCGAAGTACAAGGCAATCCCACGCCTTTTCCGAATGAAAAAGATGCCTACGAGCGCGTACTCACCGATGCGATGGCGGGAGATCCTACCCATTTTGCCCGACAAGACTATGTGGAAGAAGCCTGGAAACTGGTGGACGAATACCTGCAAGCGGATTCCCCCGTATTTGACTATGCCCCTGGCACCTGGGGTCCTGAGTCCGTCAACGAGTTGATCTGCCCTCCAGGAGGTTGGAACAATCCCACTTTGCTCAAAAAATGAGTATGAAAACTGAAATTTTAGCTTCACCCGATCAAGTAGCCCAACGAGCAGCGGACTACCTGGAGCAACTCATTCGGGAAACCCTTACCCACAAGCCCTTCTTTTCAATGGCCATCAGCGGAGGACGTACCCCCTGGGAAATGTTGAAAATCCTTTCCAAAGCAGCCCTTCCTTGGCAGCGGGTGAACGTCTTTCAAGTGGATGAGCGGGTGGCTCCAGATGGACATCCAGACCGCAATTTGACCCAGCTGTTTCAAGCCATTGAGGGAAGCCCGATGGTCACACGCTTGCCTATTTTCCCCATGCCGGTTACTGCAGCGGACCTAGAGGAAGCCTGCCAATCCTATGCTAAAGTACTAGATGAAGTTACCGAAGGCAAAGGCCTTGATTTGATCCACTTAGGACTTGGAAGCGATGGGCATACGGCCTCTCTCGTACCGGGAGATGGGGTATTGGAGGTAAACGATCGGGACGTGGCCTGTACCGAGCAACTTTACCAAGGGCGCATTCGAATGACCCTCACCTATCCCCTGCTCAATTCCGCCAAGCGAATCCTCTGGATCGTGACCGGAAGCGAAAAACAAGAGATGGTGCAGCGCTTGCTCCGACAAGACTCGAGCATCCCTGCAGGCAGCATTCGACAGGAAAATGCCTTGCTCTTGGTCGATCAGGCAGCAATGGAAGGGTAAATTTTCGTTCATTTCTGGGAAATAGAAATTTGAATAGTAGAAGCAAGATGAGAGAAACAAAAAACGAGACTTAATCCTCTTGATTCTTTTCTCTCGCTTCTTTTTTCTTTTTGCTCGCAAAGGCGCAGAGACGCAAAGAAATCTAACCGCGAACAGCTCTACCTCTTGCTTCTCGGCTCTTGTTTCTTGCCTCTTGGCTCTCGGCTCTTGTCTCTTGGTTCTTTCTTCTTTTTGCTCGCAAAGGCCAAAGACGCAAAGAAATCTAACCGCGAACAGCTCTAGCTCTTACTTCTTGGCTCTTGCTTCTCGGCTCTTGTCTCTCGCTTCTTTTTTCTTTTGCTCGCAAAGGCCAAAGACGCAAAGAAATCTAACCGCGAACAGCTCTAGCTCTTACTTCTTGGCTCTTGCTTCTCGGCTCTTGTCTCTCGCTTCTTTTTTCTT
>JACCDS010554609.1_pt1 | contig 18875 bp, 17 predicted proteins | sample 7446441 | NCBI WGS metagenome assembly JACCDS01 (sample SAMN15323445, study PRJNA562643) | freshwater metagenome | isolation source: river surface water | place: USA:Blue River Watershed | collected 2017-08-17
ACCCTTCCCGGAATTGAACCGCGTCCACCTCAAAACCTACGGGTGTCAGATGAACGAACGCGACAGCGAGGCTGTCGCGGCGATGTTGCGCGCCCGCGGGTACCGGATCGTGGCCGACGAACACGACTGCGACATCCTCCTGCTCAACACGTGCAGCGTGCGCGACGCCGCGGAACAGAAGGCCATCGGCAAGGCCGCCTACCTCCAGCAACGGAAGAAAAAACAGCCCGACTTCGTCCTCGGGATCCTCGGCTGCATGGCGCAGAACCGCGGCGCCTCCCTCCTCGAACAACTGCCCGACGTCGACCTCATCGTCGGCACCCAGAAATTCCACCAGGTCCCCGGCTACCTCGACAACCTGCGCGCCGCCCGCGAGGCCGGCGTGCCGATCGGCCGCAGCATCGTCGACATCGCCGAGGAAGCCGGTTCGCAAAACACCATCAAGGACCACCTCCTGCCCGAGGTCGCCGCGGACAACTCGGAAACGGAAAAACAGGTCAGCGCCTTCGTCTCGATCCAGCAGGGCTGCAACATGGACTGCGCCTTCTGCATCGTGCCGAAAACCCGCGGCGACGAACGCTCCCGGCCGATGGACGACATCGTCGCCGAATGCCGCGCCCTCGCCGACCGCGGCGTCCGCGAAATCACGCTGCTCGGCCAGATCGTCACCAGCTACGGCCGCCGCGACTACGCCCACACCGGCGGCGTCACGCCCTTCGTGCAATTGCTGGAACGCGTGCACGCCCTCGACGGCATCGAGCGCATCCGCTTCACGTCGCCGCATCCCCGCGGGTTCAAGGACGACCTCGTCGCCGCCTACGGCCGCCTCCCGAAACTCTGCCCCTACGTGCACCTGCCGATGCAGAGCGGCAGCGACCGCATCCTCCGCGCGATGAACCGGCCCTACACGCGCGACCGTTACCGCGAGATCGTCGCCGCCCTCCGCGCCGTGCAGCCGGACATGTATTTCTCCACCGACGTCATCGTCGGCTTTCCCGGCGAGACCGAGGAGGATTTCGCCCAGACGCGCGAGCTGTTCGAAACCTGCGATTTCGACATGGCCTACATCTTCAAATACAGCATCCGCACCGGCACGCCCGCCGCGGAGCTCGGCGACCAGGTCCCGGATGCCGTGAAGGAAGAACGCAACCGCCTCCTCCTCGAAGTGCTCCAGGCCAATTCCCTCCGCCGCACCGCGCGCCTCATCGGGACAACGGAAGAGGTGCTCGTCGAGGGCCGCGACAAGAGCGGCACGCATTTCACCGGCCGCACCCGCGGCAACCGCGTCTGCGTGTTCGACGCCGACCCGCGCCTCGTCGGCCAACTCGTGCCTTTGAAAATCGAGCGCGCCACCGTCAGCACGCTCTACGGCCAGCTCGTGCTCGCCGGCGTCGAAACCTGAAGCCCGGCCTTTCGCGCCAACGTATCCTTTTTCCGGATGTCCCTCTCCCTCGCCACCCTCCTTCCCGGCCTGCTGCTGCTGGCGCTCGGCGTGCCCTTGCTCCTGCGGCATTCGGGTTTCGCCGCCATGCTCAAGGCCTTCCCGCGCTCGACCGCCGCGGCCTACGTGTTCTTCGGCGCCGGCGCCGCCTGGTTCCTCTGGCAGATCTGGCATCTGTCGCCCGCGGACTTCGGCGATTACCGCACCTACCTCTTCATCGGCTTCCTCGCCGTCGCCGTGCTCTCGTTCAAATGCGTGCCCGATTTCCTCGCCGTGCGCGGCCTCGCCACGCTCGTGCTGCTCGGCGCGATGCCGCTGCTGGAAGCCGCCTACATGGAATATGCGAAACCGCAGCGGCTGCTGATGGTGACCGTGGTCTACGTCGCGCTCACCGCCGCCATCTGGCTCGGCGCGCAGCCGTGGCGCCTGCGCGATTTCATTTCCTGGCTCTTCGCGCGGCCCGGCCGCTCCGCCTTCTTCGGCGGCGCCTGCGCCGTCTACGGTCTCGTGCTCGCCGGGGTTTCGTTCACGTACTGAGGCCCGCGCGCATGTCCGCTTCCGCCGCCGTCCCGCCCGTGCTGATCGTCCTCGCCGGGCCCGCCGGTTCCGGCAAAAGCACGCTCTGCGACCGGCTCGTGGCCGAGTGTCCCGAGTTTTCCCGCGTCGTCACCAGCACCACCCGCCCGCCCCGCCCCGGCGAGGCCAACGGCATCCACTACCACTTCTTCACACCCGAGGAATTCGAGCACCGCGTCCGGGCCAACGCCTTTCTCGAATGGGCGCAGGTCCACGGCAAAGACGAACACCGCCGCTACGGCACCCTCGCCGCGTCCGTCCTCGAACCGCTCGCCGCCGGCCGCAACCTCGTCATGAGCGTCGACGTGCAGGGCGTGGAAAGTTTCCGCCGCGCCGCGCAAAGCAACCCGCTGCTCGCCCGCCACCTCACGACGGTCTTCATCGTCGTCGACCACGACCGGCTCATCGCCCGCATGCGCGACCGCGCGCAGGACCACGAAGCCGAGATCGCCGGCCGCATGCGCACCGCGGAACGCGAACTGCAGGAAGCGCCGAAATTCGATTTCCGCATCGAGAGCCGCACGCGCGACGAAGACTTCGCCGCCTTGCTCCGCATCGTCGACGCCGCCCGCCGCCGGACCGCGGACGCGTCCCGTTAGGCGCCGCGGCCGGCTGCCTGAACAAAATGTAAGGCGCCCCGCCTTGCGCGGCCGGGCCTGCGCGGGCGTTCTCCGCCCGTTTCAACCTCGGCGTCCCGATTATCCGGTCGCCACCCCACCTCCCCCCGCTGCGGCCGCCGGCCGCCCCGCGAACCGCCCGTCCGGGCCACGTGACTGCGCACGTGTTTGCGGCGGCGCCCTCCGGCCCCGGCGTTTCCGCACCCCCTCCTGACAGCATGAAACCGATCCCTTCACCCGCGACGATCACCCGGTTCAGTCTGGGCTCGTTGCCGCTCGGATTCCACTCGGCCACCCCGTGGGCGCAATCCGGCCCGCCGGCGCCGACCCCGACGGCCCCCGCCGCCGGCTCCGCCCCCGCCGTCATCTCCGCTTCGCCACCCCGCTCCGGCCCCGCGGTCAACTGGATACGCCTCGCCGTCTTCGCCCTCCTCGCCCTCCACGCCACCCTCGCGTGGACCGCCTCGCTCGGCAAAGGCCAGTCTTTCGACGAGGGCCTCCACCTTGCGGTCGGCTACAACCTCTGGCTCAACGGCGACTACCGGATGGAGGGCGCCAACGGCGACTTCGTGAAACGCTGGGCGACCCTTCCCTACCTGGTTTCGCGGCCGCACTTTCTCGCCGCCGACGACCTGTTCTGGCGCGCCGGCGCACCCTACGAGGTCGCGCACCGTTTTTTTTTCAGCTAGGCAACATCCCCGAGCTGCTGCTGGCGCAGGCCCGCGCCATGGTCGCGTTGCTCGGCGTGGGCACGGGGTTGCTCGTGTTTCTCTGGACACGCGCCCTCTTCGGCAACGCCGGCGGCCTGATCGCGCTCACGCTCTTCGCCTTCAGCCCGAGCATGCTCGCCCTCGCCGGCACGGCCACGACGGACCTGTCGATCACCCTCACGCTCTTCGCTTCGACCTGGGCCGTCTGGCGGCTGCTGCAGCGGGTCGCGCTGCGCCGGATCGCCGTCAGCCTGTTCGCCTTCGTCCTGCTCGTCCTCGCCAAACCGAGCGCGCTCGTGATTCTGCCGATCGCCGCCGTGCTCGTCGCCGTGCGGTTGTACCGGCTTGAACCCTGGGACTTCAGCCTCGCCGGCCGGCACCGCCGGCTGGTCACGCGCCGCGCCCAAGCCGCCGTCGTCGCCGTGCTCGTGCTGCTCCACGCCGCCGCCGGCATCGTCGCTCTCTGGGCCCACTACGGTTTCCGGTACGCGGCAAGTCCGCGCCCGGAGGATCCGACCCTGGCTTCGCCGGCGCTCGATTACCGCGACGGCATGGCCTCCCCGCTGCGGTCGACCCTGCGCTGGATCCGCGACCATCGCCTGCTGCCGGAGGGTTTTCACCGCGGGATCCATACCCTCGCGGGCAACGACGACGAAACGGTTTCGTTTCTCCGCGGCGAATGGACGGTCGGCGGCCAGCCGTGGTTCTTCCCCTACGCGATCGCCGTGAAGACGGCGCCGCCGATCGGTCTGCTCGTCGCCGCCGGCACCGGGATTTGGGTGTGGCAACGCCGGCGCCCATCCGCCGGCGCAGACATTCCTTCCGCCTGCACGCTCGCCCCCGTCTTCGCCCTCGTCGGCTGCTACCTCGGCGTCGCGCTCGTCGAGGATCTCAACATCGGCCACCGCCATATCCTGCCGGTCTACCCCGCCCTCTTCGTCCTCGCCGGCGGCGTCGGCCTGCTCTGGCGCGTGCGCGTCACCCCGATCTGGCGCCGGCTCGCGGTGGCGGTCGCCGGCTGGACCGCCGTCGAATCCTTCGCCGCGCGGCCCGACTACCTCGCTTACTTCGGTCCGCAGGCCGGCGGATCCGAAAACGGGTACAAACACCTCGTCGACAGTTCCGTCGACTGGGGCATGGACCTGCCCGCGCTGAAGACGCTGCTCGACCGGATCGATCCGACGGGCGCCGAGCCGGTCTTCCTGTCCTACTTCGGCACGGACAGCCCGCGCTACCATGGCATCCGGTCGCGGCGGCTGCCGGGGTTCTTCGACCGGCGGAGGATCGAAGCCTACGCCTTCACCCCGGGGATCTACGCCATCAGCGCCACCCTGCTGCAGAGCACGTACAACGTCGCGATCGGCCCTTGGAGCCGCGCCTACGAAGCGCGCTACCGCGCGGCGCTCGCCCGCATGCAGGTGCTCGAAAGCATCATCGCGAACCCGGGCGCATGGGCTCGTATCCAGGCCGGCCCCACCGATAGCACGTGGCTGCAGGAAATCCACCTCTACGATGCCCTGCGCACCGCCCGCCTGTGCGCCTGGTTGCGGCACGCCCGGCCGCCCGACCACCGGGCCGGGCACTCGATCCTGATTTGGCGGCTGACGTTCGACGATCTCGCCGCCGCGCTGCTCGGACCGCCGGCCGAACTGCACGAACGCCCGCTGCCGCGCCGGCAATACGGCCGCTACGTGCCGATCGACGACTGACGGCGCCTCACTCTTCCTCGGTCACGAAGTGGCAGCCCTTGCTCCGCGGGTTGAGCGTGGCGGCGTGCACGACGAGCAGCGCCGTCTGCACCGCGTTGCGCAACTCGATCAGCTCCCGCGTCAGCCGGCAGCCGCGGTAGAAACTTTGGATCTCTTCGCGCAGCTCGATCAAAATGCGGCGCGCACGGGTCAGCCGTTTCGGCGAACGCACCACGCCCGCATAATTCCACATCGTGTGCTGGATCTGCAGCATGTCCTGCCGGATCAGCACCGGATCGGCCTCGCGCGTCGGGCTCTCCCACTCGCGCGGGTCCGGCAACCGGAATCCGCCCTGCGCGATGTCGGTGCCGTCGGCCAACGCCGCGAACTTCGCGCTCACCAGGCATTCGAGCAGCGAGGTGCTCGCCAGCCGGTTCGCGCCGTGCAGGCCCGTGCAGCCGGTTTCACCGATCGCGGACAGATTCCGCACGCTCGTCCGGCCGTGCAGATCCGTGTGCACGCCGCCGCAGGCGAAATGCGCCGCCGGCACGACGGGAATCTGCTCGCGCACGATGTCGACGCCGTGCTCCAGGCAGCGCGCATGAATCGCCGGGAACCGCGTGCGCACAAACTCCGGCGCCAGCGCCGAAAGATCGAGAAACGCGCAGGGCTCCCCGCTCGCCGCCAACTCGTGCTTGATCGCGCGGGCCACGACATCGCGCGAGGCCAGCGACCCGCGCGGATCCACCGCGTCCATGAACGCCTCGCCCCGCGCATTGCGCAGCACCGCCCCTTCGCCGCGCAGCGCTTCGGTGATCAGGAATCGCGGCGCGTTCTTCTTCGCGAAGACCGTCGGGTGGAACTGCACGTACTCGAGGTCGATCAGGCGCGCGCCGACGCGGTAGGCCATCGCCACGCCGTGCCCGACGCTGCCGGGCTGGTTTGTCGTGTGCAGGAAAATCTGCCCGAGGCCGCCGGTCGCGAGCACCGTCTTCTTCGCCACGATCGCCAGCGTCTCCCCCGTGCGCGTATCGAGCACGTAGGCGCCGAAACAGGTCAGCGGCTCGTAACGGTCCGCCAGATCCGCGGAATTGTGCGACAGCGTCAGCAGGTCGATCGCCACGGATCCCGCGCGGCGCCGGATCCGCGGCGTCGCGTCCACTTTCGCCGCCACCGCCGCCAAAATCGCGTGCCCCGTCGTGTCCTTCGCGTGGATGATGCGGCGCTCGCTGTGCCCGCCTTCGCGCGTGAGATCCAATTCGCCGGCGGCATCGCGGTCGAAGCCGACCTGCAATTCGTCCAGCAGCAATTCCTTCACCGCCGCCGGGCCTTCGCGCACGAGATGGGCCACCGCCGTCGGATTCGCGGTCCGGTCGCTCGCCTCGAAGATGTCGCTCGCCAGCGCCTCCGTCGCCGGCGCCGTGTCGTAGATGATCCCGCCCTGGGCCCAGTCGCTGTTCGCCGCCAGCGGCTCCGACAGCGAGAGCAGTTCCACCGACAGCCCGAGTCCGGCCGCGCGCAGCGCGTACGCCGAACCCGCGAGCCCGGCCCCGATCACCAGACAGTCGGTGCGCAAAATCTGCATCAGCGGCGGCGCTTCGGCGCGGACTTCTTGCCGGGCGCGGCCGCCACGAGGTCGAGGCTCAGGTCGACCGCGGTCGCGGAATGCGTCAGCGCGCCGATGCTGATCACGTCGACGCCCGGCAACGCGTAGGCCCGCAGCGTCTCGTAGCGCACGCCGCCCGAAACTTCGACCACCGCCGCCCCCGCGATCGTCGCCACCGCGGCGCGGACTTGGTCCGGCGTCATGTTATCGAGCAAAATCACGTCGGCCGCCGCGCGCAGCGCCGCGTTCACTTCCGCCAAGGTCTTGGCCTCGACCTCGATCTTGGCGAGGTGGGGCGCGGCGGCGCGGGCCTTCGCCACCGCGGCCGCGATCGAGCCCGCGGCGGCGATGTGGTTGTCCTTGATCAAAACGTGCTCGCCCAGCGAGGACCGGTGGTTGGCGCAGCCGCCGCAGCGCACGGCGTACTTCTCGAGCGCGCGCCAGCCGGGCGTCGTCTTGCGCGTATCCACAATCCGGACGCCCGTGCCCGCCACCGCGGCGGCGTAGTGCCGCGCCTTCGTCGCGATGCCGGAAAGCCGCTGCAGGAAATTCAGCGCCGTGCGTTCCGCGGTGAGCAGCGACGCCGTCGGCCCCGCCACCGCCAGCACGCGGGCGCCAGTGCGCACGCGGTCGCCGTCGGCGGCGAGCAGTTTCACTTTCAGCTCCGGATCGACCCGCGCGAAGACCCGCGCCGCCACCGCCAGGCCGCAGAGCACCAGATCCTGTTTCGCGTCGATGAAGGCGCGGGAACGGTGGCTGGGCGCAAAGATCGCGCGGCTCGTGACGTCGCCCAAGCCGGCGTCTTCCTCGAGGGCGAGGTCGATCAGGTGGTCGGTCCGGGGAGAAATCATGGCAAACAGGGAAATCAGTCCGTCGGGGAAAGCTCGAACATGCGCTCGATGCAACGCGCCGCGCGGAGCCGCAGGCCTTCGTCGAGCGTCACGATCTGGTCGGGCCGCGGGGCCGCGAGGGCGTCGCGGATCTTCTCCAGCGAATTGAGCTTCATGTACGGACAAAGCCGGCAGCCCCCGATGAAGTTCTTTTCCGGCACCTCGACCTGCAGACGGCCGACGAGTCCGCACTCCGTCAGCATCAGGTAATACGGCGCGCCGCTCGTCTTCACGTACTTCATCATCGCGCCCGTGCTGCCGACGAAATCGGAAGCCGCGGCGACCTCCGCCGTGCATTCGGGATGGGCGACGACCTTGAGGCCGGGGAATTGCGCGCGCGCCGCGGCGATGTCGGCCGGCGAGAATTGGTCGTGCACCATGCAGGTGCCGTCAGACGTGATGATTTCCTTGTCCACGCCGCGGCGGCGCAACTCGTCGCGCACGTTCTGCCCCATCAGCCGGTCGGGCACGAAAAGGATCCGGCGCGACGGCAGATTGGCCACGATGTGGTAGACGTTGCCCGAGGTGACGCACACGTCGGACTCGGCCTTCACCTCCGCGGTGCTGTTGATGTAGCAGACGACGGTGGCGTCGGGGTAGAGCGCCTTCAGCCGGCGCAATTCCGCGCCCGTGATCGAATCGGCCAGCGAGCACCCGGAGCCGCGGTCGGGCACGATCACGGTGGCATCGGGCGAAAGGATTTTCGCCGTTTCGGCCATGAAGACGACGCCGGCGAACAAAATGACCTTCGCCTTGGCCTGCTTGGCGGCGAGGCTGAGAAAGTAGGAATCGCCTTTGAAATCGCCGACGCCGTACACGATCTCGGGGTCGACGTAGGAGTGCGTGAGGATGACGGCGTCCTTTTCCCGTTTCAGCCGGTTGATCTCGAGCGTGAGCGGAGCGAGGGCGAGGCAGGTCTCGTAGTTCCAGCGCCGGCCGGACGGCTCGCAGTCCACATGCAGCAGGGCCTTGAGGAGACGGTCGGCCTCGGCTTCGAGGGTGGCGGCGGTGGCGGGCATGGCGGGAGCGGAACGCGGACGGTCGGCGACGGCCCCCGGTTTTTCAAGCTATGGCGTTGTCATGGCGCCCCCGCGAAAACCGCGAACGGCTTGCACCGCGCCGCCGCGTGCGCAAATCACTGGGCATGCAATCGCTGCTCGCGCTGCCGTTCGCCGCCGCCCAAGCCACGCCTTGGGAGCACCTGCAGCGCGTCCCGAAACAAACCTGGATCAACATCGCGATCTGCGTGCTCACGGTGATCGTCATCGTGAAAGTCTGGAAAGTGCTGAAGGGCATGAACGATTTTCTGCCCTACATCGCGGCGTTCGTGGCGTCCGTGCTGATTTGCTTCTATTGGATCTACGAGCGGGCCGAGCCGAGATTCCTGACGCCCGTGGTCGAGAAGATCGCGCCGTTCTTCCCCAGCGGCGTCTCGCCGCAGCAACTGCAGGAGCGCCGGCGGAGCGGGGGCGGCGATTGAACGCCGCGGCCCGCCGCCTCGTCGCCGCGCTCGGGCTGCGGCCCCTGCCGCACGAAGGCGGTTTTTTCCGCCGCCTCTGGATCGCCCCGCCGGCCCGCCGCGGCGCCCGGCCCGCGGCCTCGGCGATTTATTTTCTGCTCACCCGCCGGGATTTCTCCGCGCTGCACCGCATCGACGCGCACGAGATCTGGCATTTCCACGCCGGCGACGCCGTCGAACACGTGCAACTCGGCCGCCCCGGCCGCGCCCCGCGGATCGTGCGGATCGGAAACGCGTTCGCCCGCGGCGAAGTCCCGCAGGTCCGCGTGCCCGCCGGCGTCTGGCAAGGCGCCCGCCTCGTCCCGGGCGGCCGGCACGGCTGGGCCCTCGTCGGCTGCACCTGCACGCCGGCCTGGACCGCAGCCGGGGCCGAATTCGCCGGGCGCGCCGAATTCGTCGCGCAGTTTCCGCGCTCGGCCGCGTTGATCCGCGCGTTGACGCGATGATTTTTGACAGGGTCCGCGCCGGCGACCACGTTGCGCGCGTGACTCTGGCCGACCAAAGGAAGGAATACTCGCTCGCGGGACTCGTGGAGAAAGACCTCGCGCGCGATCCGTTCCGCCAATTCGAAAAGTGGTTTCAGGAAGCGGAAGCCGCGAAACTGACCGAGCCCAACGCCATGACGCTCGCGACCGTCGGCAAAGACGGCCGCCCCTCCGCGCGCACCGTCCTGCTCAAGGGCCTCGACGGCCGCGGCTTCGTGTTTTTCTCCAATTACGAATCCCGCAAAGGCCGCGAACTGGAGCTCAACGCCCACGTGTCGCTGCTGTTTCCCTGGATCGCGCTCGAGCGCCAGGTCATCGTCGAGGGCACGGTGACGAAGATTTCCCGCGAGGAAAGCGACGCCTACTTCCACTCCCGGCCCCGCGCGAGCCAGCTCGGCGCCTGGGTCTCGCAGCAGAGCGCGATCATCTCCGGCCGCAGCGTCCTCGAGGACAGCATGAAGGCGCTGGAAAAAAAATACGCCGGCGCCGACGTCCCGCTGCCGCCCCATTGGGGCGGCTGGCGCGTCGCGCCCGAGACGGTGGAATTCTGGCAGGGGCGGCGCAGCCGCCTGCACGACCGGTTGCGGTATCGGCGAAACCAGGACGGCTGGAGCGTCGAGCGGCTCGCGCCCTAGGTGCTTTCGGACCGGGCCGGCCCCGGATTTTTTGCTGTCACCCGCCGCTCGCCCGCGGTCTGCTCGTCTTCCGCCCGTGCCTGCCGCGAAAAAACGTCCCCGCCCTGTCCGTCCGCCGCGGGCCGAACGCGTGCCCGTGTCCCTGCTCGCCGCCGCGCTCCGCGCCCAAAGCGAAGGGGTCTTCATCGCCCGCCGGCAACTCGGCGCGCGCGGCTTGCGCATTCTCTTCGCCAACGACGCCTTCTGCGCCATGACCGGCCACTCGGCGGCCCAGCTCGTCGGCCAGCCCCACGGGATCTTCCACCCCGAGCGCACGGCCCTCGAACGCCTGAAACGCTGGCTGCCGCAGGCCCTCCCCGGCCAGCCGCTCGTCGGCGACGGCTTCCTCGTCCGCCGCGACGGCACCACGGTCGGCACCGCCTGGAGCTTCGACCCGCTGGTCGACGCCCGCGGCAAGGTCACCCACGTCGTCGCGACCTACCGCGACCAGACCGAGAAGCGCCGCCTCCAGGAAGCCCTCGTCCATGCCCAGCGGCTCGATGCCGTCGGCCGCCTCGCCGGCGGCGTCGCCCACGATTTCAACAATCTGCTCTCCGTCATCAACGGCTACTGCGAGATGCTCGCCGCGCACGTCGCCGCCAACCCGCAGGCCCTGCGCGAGGTCGCCGAAATCCACCACGCCGGCCGCAAAGCCGCCACCCTCACGCAACAGTTGCTCGCGTTCAGCCGCCGCCAGCCGCTCAACGCCCGCGTCATCAATCTCGGCACCCTCGTGCAGGAAAACGCGCCCATCCTCCGCCGCCTCATCGGCGAGGCCGGCGAACTGCAACTCGAGCTCGCCCCCGACCTCGGCAACGTCCGCACCGACCCCGCCCAGTTCCAGCAGGTCCTGCTCAACCTCGTCATCAACGCCCGCGACGCCCTCCGCGACAAAGGCCGCATCGTCGTCGCCACCGCCAACCGCGATCTCAAGCCGGGCCAAAACCGCCGCAACACCGACACGCCGCCCGGCCGCTACGTCGCCCTCACCGTCGCCGACAACGGCACCGGCATGGACGCCGAGACCCAGAAGCATCTCTTCGAACCGTTCTTCACCACCAAACCCGAAGGCAAGGGCACCGGTCTCGGCCTCGCCCTCGTCTACGGCGTCGTCCAGCAAAGCGGCGGCTATATCTCCGTGAACAGCGCCGTGCTCGTCGGCTCGACCTTCGAGATTTTGCTGCCGGTCACCGCCGAACCCGTCGCCGCCCCGCCGCCGCCGGTCGAACCGCTGCCCTCCCTGCGCGGCAACGAAAGCGTGCTGCTCGTCGAGGACGACGACGTCGTCCGCAAAATGGTCGAGGGCATGCTCACCGCCGACGGCTACCGCGTGACCGCCGCGAAATCGTTTGCCGAGGCCGCCCGCGAGACCGCGCCGGACCGGCCCTACCGGATCCTCATCGCCACCCTCGCCGGCGAGGGCGACCGCTTCGCCCGCAAACTGCTCGGCACCTATCCTTCCCTCCGCGTGCTCTGCACCAGCCAGCACGATGTCCGCCTGCCGGTCGACTGGCTGCCGCCGGGCCGCCAAGCCGGGCTCAACAAACCCTACGCCCTCAGCGAACTGCTGCGCGCGACCCGGAAATTGCTCGACGCCTGAGCCGCCGCCCCGCCGTTCTTCTTTCGCCCGCCATGCTGCTGTACCTCATCCGCCACGCCGAAGCCGTGGATTCCTTGCCCGACGCCGAGCGCGCCCTCAGCGCCCGCGGCCGCCACCAGATCAATCTGCTCGCCGGCTTTCTCGCCCGCTCCCGTGCCTTCGCCCCGCAGGAAATCTGGCACAGCCCCTACGTGCGCGCCCGGGACACGGCCCTCGCCCTGACGCAGGAGCTGCGGACCAAGACGCCGTTGCGCGAAGTGCCCGGCATCACGCCCGACGACGATCCCGCCGCCGTGCTCGCGCTGCTGGCGGACGAACGCCGGCCCGTCGCCCTCGTCGGCCATGAACCGCACCTCAGCGCCCTCGCCTCTTTGCTCGTCACCGGTTCGGCCCAACCGGTCGCCTTCGCCATGAAGAAGGCGACGATTCTCGCCCTCGAACGCGCCGGCGCCCGCTGGATCGTCCGCTGGCACGTCGAACCCGGCCTGCTCGGCGAATGACCGTCTTTCTCGCCGGCGCCTCGGGCCTCGTCGGCTCCGCCTTCGCCCGCGCCGCCACCCGCCGCGGCCATCGCGTCATCGGCACCGTCGGTTCGTTTGCCGGCCCCCTCGAAGGTTTGGCCCGGCAAATCCCCGTCGATCTCGCGGATCCCGCCGCCACGACCTCCGCCGTGCTCGATGCTTTCCCCGAGGCCATCGTCAACTGCGCCGCCGTCTCCGTGCCGGAACAATGCGACGCCGATCCCGCCCGCGCCCAGGCCCTCAACGTCGACCTCCCCGCCTTGCTCGCGCGCCTCGCGCACCACGTCAGCGCGCGTTTCATCCATCTGTCGTCCGAACAGGTCTTCGACGGCACCCTCCGCACGCCCTACGCGCCCGGCGACGCCGTCCGCCCCATCAATCTCTACGGTCGCCAGAAGGTCGAAAGCGAACGCCTCGTCCACGCCGCCGCCCCCGACTTCGCCGTCACCGTCCGTGCCCCGCTCCTCATGGGCAACAGCCCCGGCGGCCAACGCAGCCTGCACGAACGCCTGCTCGCGGATTGGGCCGCGGGCAAGACGCCGCGGCTGTTCACCGACGAATTCCGCCAGCCCTGCACCGCCGAGAATCTCGCCGAAGTCCTGGTCGAACTGTGCGAACGCCCCGATCTCCGCGGCGTGCACCACTGGGCCGGCACCGAGCTGCTGTCGCGCTTCGAACTCGGCGAACGCCTGCGCACCCATTTCAAACTCACCGCCGCGCAAGCCCCGCTCGCCGCCGTCGCCCGCGCCGCCGTGCCCGAGCTCGCCGCCCGCCGCCAGGCCTGCCTCGCCTTGGCCTGCCCGTCGTTGAACGGGAAATTGAAAACCCGCGCCCAGACCCTCGCGGACCAACTCGGCGAACTGCACGTGCCGCCGCCGGTGCGCGCCTGGTACTTCAGCCTTTGAGTTTCGGCCGCCGCCGCAGCCCGAATCCGAATGCGGCGCATTTTTTTGGCGCGCCGTCCCCGCGCCCCTGTTCTCTGACGCCATGGCGCTCGAACTCCTGCCCTCCCGCTCCGCCGGCGCGGCCGAAAACATGGCCGTCGATTTTCTCCTCCTGCAACGCTACCCGCAGGCCGCCGCCCCGCGCTTCCGCCGCTACGGCTGGCACCGCCCGGCCTTCACGTTCGGCTACAGCCAGAAAATCGCCTTCGTCCGCGCCCAGGTCGCCGCCCTCACCGGCGATCCCGAGGCGCGGCCCGAGCTCTGCCGCCGGCAAACCGGCGGCGGCGTCGTCGACCATCGCGAAGATTGGACCTACGCCCTCGTCATCCCGCGCGGCCATCCGCTCGAGGAACTCCGCGCCGTCGAAAGCTACCGCCTCATCCACGAGGCCCTCGCCGCCGCGCTCGCGGCCCAAGGCGTCCCGGCCGAGGTGAAACGCGCCTGCGAACCGCCGCCCGAGGGCGCCGACTGCACGCCGGGCGGTGTCTGTTTCCAACGCGCCGAATTGTACGACGTCGTGAACCGCCTGAGCGGCGCGAAACTCGCCGGCGCCGCCCAAAAGCGGAACAAGCACGGTCTGCTCTTTCAAGGTTCACTGTGGCAACCGGCCGTCGGCCCGACGGCGGTCGATTGGGATCGCTTCGAAGCCGACTTCGCCGCCGGCCTCGCCGCCGCGCTCGGCACGGAAACGCAGCCGGTGCCGTGGCCCGAATTCCACGAAGACGAAGTCGTGGGCCTGACCGAACGCTACTCGTCCCCGGAGTGGAACGAGCAGCGCTGAACCCAAAAAACGCAGTTGAACCACAGAGACTCGGAGACCACGGAGACGAACCGGCTGAAACTACCGGGCCTTGGGTTCACCTCCGGCGTGAATCAGTCGTTCGAGCCTCCTTTGCCTCCCAGTGCTTTTCTCCGTGTTCTCCGTGCCTCCGTGGTGAACCTTGAATTACGAAGCTTGGGCGGAACGAAGCCGCCGCTTCACTTCTTCGCCTCGGCGGGAGCCGCCGCGGGCGCGGGAGCCGCCGCGACGGGCTTGGCCCGCTCCTGCCAGAAGTAACGCGCCTCGCCCTCGGGCGAACGGTGCTTCGTCGCATCCCAACGGATCCAGATCGCCGCCCCGGCCAGCACCGCCAGCACGAAGAACGTGACGATCCGCCGGCGCTGCTGCGCGGCTTCCTTGTCCTCGTACGGATCTTCGAGGGAGCGGTGCGAACCCGGCGGCAATTTCGCCATGTCGGTCAACGCCGTGCCGAACGGAATGTTGATCTTCACGCGGCCGTTCACCGCCCAGCCGTTGCCTTCGAGAATCGGGCCGACGGTGCGCTGCCGCAGCTTCAGCCACGCGATGATCATCGAGGGACCGGAAATCGCCAGAATGATGCCGAGGATGCCGATCGGCATCCATACCCCGAGGCCGAAGAACGCCCCCATGATCGCGCCAAAGGCCGCGGTGATGCCGCCGACCGCCACGCCGAGGGCCGCCACCGTGCCGATATCCATTTTCTTGGGTTCCGGTTTCGCCTTGTCGGCATTGGCGGTTTTCTCCGCGGTCGAGGCGAGTTTGTTGGACGCCTCCGCATCCGCCGCCGCCGCGCGCTTCGCCACCTGCTCCTCGATGAAGCGGACGAACTTTTTGTACGGGGCGAAGAACGCCTGCCGGATGCTGATCGGGTTGTCCACGATGCCGGTGATCACGACGTCCCAGTCCCGGCCCAGCCGGTCGTAGAACACACCGTGGCGCCCGACGAACAGGTAGTCGCTGTCGCCCTGCGTGAAACAGGCCGCCACCGTCATCGGCGCGCAACCCGGCCGCGTGCACGCGCAGTACGCGATGTAGGCTTTGCTCATGGCCGCGAGCGGATTCTGGCCGTCGACGCGGATGCAGAATTCCGTCGAACGGCTGTCGAGATAGAGCGTGCCGGCCTGGAACACCGCCCAGCGGTCGTGCGAATAGAAGTCGGCGAAGTTGACGAAATTGTGGAGCAGCGCGCGCAGGTCGCGGTGGTAGCGCGCGAGCCGTTCGACCGCCGCGATCGCCGCGAACTCCGGCGCCACCGCCGTGTCCTGCGCGAGCAGCGCCGCCAGCGCCTCGCGGCTCTTGCCCGCCAGGATTTCTTGCGCGCGGGCCGCGCCGAGTTTTTCGCAACTGCCGCCGGCCTTGGCCGCGGCCCAGGCCTCGTGCGCGGCGACCTTCGCCTGCAACGCGACCCAATCCGCTTCCGTCAACGTCGTCTTGGCCGCCCCGAAAACCGGCGTCACCGCCGCCGCGTGCAGCGTCGCCAGCGCGGCCGCCCAGGCCGGATTCACGCCTTCGAGCAGGGCCAGCGGCCGCGCCGCGTCGATCTTCGCCAGCGGGAAACCGGCGACTTCCTCGCTCGTGATCTTCATGTCCTTCGCCGCGATCGCGAGGTACTCGGTTTCGCTGCGATTCAGCGCCGCCAGCGCCCGGGCATCGAACGCCGCCAAGCGGCAACGCGCAAAATAATCGCCGACCTTCGTCCGGACCGCCGCGATCGCCGCCGCCGCCGCGGCCGTCCCGGCCCCCAGCGGCATGATCTCGGGCTTGGCGCCGGCCTCGGACCACGCGACGAAGGCGGCGAGGTCCGCGTAGAACGTCTCGACCTTGGCCGCGTTGACGCCGAGGGCGCCGCCGCGGTCCGGCACGCCGCCGAGGCTGGCGATGATCTCGCCGATCACCTGCCTGGTCGGGGCATCGGCCGCGGCGTCGGGCGGGATGACGCCGTCCCCGTTCAGCGGGGAGGCGGCGAAGATTTTCGCCGTGTCCGCCGCCTCGGCGACGGTGATCTCGGCCGCGTCCTTCTTGCCGAGGTTGGCCAGAATCTGGCGCGCGGAAGCCAAGATCGCCTTGCCCTCCGCATCCGCCTCGTCGATCGCCGCCAGCGGCAACCCGTCCTTGCCCGCCAGAATCACCGCCGGCTCCTTCAGCCGGGCGCAGGTCCACTTCACCGCCGCCAGCAATTCGGCCACCCGGATCCGGCTGTCGCCGTCGTGATCGATCAGCGCGAGCGTCTTCTCGTCGAGGTTCAGGCCCTTGACCGGGCACGCCAGCGCGACCCAGAGCTTGGGATCGAGCTGTTCGAGATTGCGCAGGTCGTCGGAGCTGGTGAGCGCGACCTGGTCGAGTCCGCCGGTGCGGAAGAAATGCCAGGTATGCGGGGCGGGAGCGGAGCCGGGAAGGGACATGGGTGGGTACAGTAAAACCGTCGACTGTGCGCCCCGCCCCGCGCTTGGCAATACCCCGGACCGCCGGACTCAGCCCGCCGCGCCCGGCGCCCGCCGCAACGTCAGCACGCACTCGAGGTGCCGCGTCTGCGGGAAGAGATCGAAGGGCTGCGCGGCTTCCAGCGTGTAGCCCGCGGCCAGGAAATGCTGCAAATCGCGCATCTGGGTCGCCGGATCGCAGGAAACGTACACCACGGCGCGCGGCCCGAACGCGAACAGCTGCCGCAGGAAGGATTCGTCGCAGCCTTTCCGCGGCGGATCGATGATCACCGCCGTATCCGCCGGCACGAATGCCGGATCCAGGCCGGCGAAGATCGCCGCCGCGTCCCCCGCCGTGAAGGTCGCGTTCGCGATGCCGTTCGCCGCCGCGTTCTGCCGCGCGAAATCCACCGACGTCGCGCTGATCTCGATCCCCGCCACGCGCTCGAACGCCGGCGCCGCCGTCAGCGCGAACAGCCCGCTGCCGCAGTACGCATCGACGAGGCACCGCGCCCCGCTCGCCGCCGCCTGCTCCCGCACGTAGCGGGTGAACGCCGGCAGAATGAAGGGATTGTTCTGGAAGAAATCGCGCGCGAGGAACCGCAGCTTCAGGTCGCCGACCGTCTCCGTGATCACGGCGTCGTACTCCGTCGTCACCTCGCCGCTCGCCTCGCGCAGCAGCAGCGTCGCCCCGCGTTGGTAAGTCGCCCGCTCCGCCTGCACCCGCGCGCGCACCTCGGTGAGCCGCGCGTTGATCGCCTCCGTCGCGATCGGGCACTGCGGCACGTCGACGATGTCGAACCTCGTCCCCTGCCGGAGAAATCCCACCGGCAACGGCAGGCCCTCGCGCGGCGGATTGAAGTGCGGCGTGATCTTCGAGCGGTAATGCCGCTCGCGCGGCGAGCCGACGACCGGCGCGACCGGAAAATCCGCGATTCCCGCCATGTGCTGCAGCAGCTCCGCCACCTGGCGGCGTTTCCACGCCAGCTGCTCGGCGTACGCAAGATGCTGATACTGGCAGCCGCCGCACCGCGCGAAGAGCGGGCAGACGGGCGCGACCCGGTGGGGCGACGGCGCCGTCACCGCGACGAGGTCGGCCTCGGAGAAGTTCTTGTGGTTGCGGAAAATCCGCGCGCGCACGCGTTCCCCGGGCAGCGTGAACGGCACCATCACGACCCACTTCGCCTCCGTCTCGCCCGGCAGCGCGACGCGGCCGAGCCCCGAGCCGAGGTTCGTCAGCGTCGCGATCTCGAGCTCGAGCTCCGTATGGTACGGGAACGGCAGGTCGTTGAACTTGGATTTCTTTTTGCCCACGGCCCCACGGAATACACCGCCGCGCCGGCCGCGAGGAAAAGGATTTTGTCTTTTCCGCCGATTCCGTGTCTTCCGTTCCGGCCGTGGGCGCACCCGAAAAAATCTCCAGCCTCCAGAATCCGCGCGTGAAACAGCTCGTGAAGCTGCGCGACCGCCGGCCCCGCGACGAAGCCGGCGTCTTCCTCGTCGAAGGCTACCGCGAGATCCGCCGGGCCCTCGAGAAACAGGTCGCGCTGCAGGAGCTCTACTTTTCCCCCGCCTGGTTCCTCGGCGAAAACGAACCCGCCCTCCTCGCCCAGGCCGAGGCCGCCGGCGCCCAGCTGTTCGAATTGTCGCAGGACGCCTTCGCCAAGGTCGCGTACCGCGAGCGCCCCGACGGACTGCTCGCCGTCGCCCCGCAGTGGCGCCGCGCCCTCGCCGATCTCGCCCTGCCGCCCGCGCCGTTTCTGCTCGTCGTCGAGGCGATCGAGAAACCGGGCAACCTCGGCACGATTCTGCGCAGCGCCGACGCCGCCGGTTGCCACGCCGTGATCGTCTGCGATCCGGTGACCGACATCTTCAACCCCAACGTCGTCCGCGCGTCCACCGGCGTGCTGTTCTCCGTGCCGCTCGTCGTCGCCGACAGCGCCGGCGTGCACGCGTGGCTGCGGGAAAAAGGCGTCCGCACCGTCGCGACCACGCCCGCCGCCGCCGCGGTCTATTCCGACGCCGATCTCCGCGGCCCCCTCGCCGTCGTGATGGGCAGCGAGCAATACGGCCTGAGCAAATTCTGGCTCGAAAACGCCGACCTGCCCGTGCGCATCCCGATGGCCGGCCAAGCCGATTCCCTCAATGTCGCGATGGCCACCATCATCACGCTCTTCGAAGCCGTGCGGCAACGAAGCTGAGGACAGGAGGGACAGGAACCACGGTCCTGATAAACAGGAGAGAAACGGCCGCAGGTTGCTCCCGCGTCCGCGGTGGGAATTTTCCCAAATCCCAAGATCCCCGTCCTGTTCATCCGCTGCCTTCTTCCGGTCCGTCCTGTCCCCTGCCTTGGCCGCGCGTGCTTCGCGGCGTCACCGCCTC
>JACCDS010089684.1_pt1 | contig 18873 bp, 16 predicted proteins | sample 7446441 | NCBI WGS metagenome assembly JACCDS01 (sample SAMN15323445, study PRJNA562643) | freshwater metagenome | isolation source: river surface water | place: USA:Blue River Watershed | collected 2017-08-17
CCCGGAGCAGTTTGCCGCTGTGGCACCAGCAACAGCCCCCGCTTTTCATATGCCGGAAATGCGGCTGTCACCGCACTTTGTCGATCCGGCGAACCATTTGGACGAATTGCGGCGGCAACTGAGCACGCAAAAATCTGCTGCCGTGCTGGCCGCTGCCACGGTGCAGGGCATGGGTGGGGTGGGTAAGACGCAGTTGGCGTTGAAATACAGTCATACATTCCGGGCGGAATATGCTGGGGTGTGGTGGTTTTCGGCGGAAAACCCCGGTGTGCTGGAAACGGAATGCATGGCGTTTTGCGCCAGCCAGCAGATAACGATGGTGCCAAACATCCCCGCGCAACAAGCAATGGTGGATTGGCTGGCGGCGTTGCCTGCCACCGCGCTGCCTTGGCTGCTGGTGTATGACAATGCCGATGATGCCAAGGCGTTGAAGAAATTTCTGCCGCATGCGGGGCCGCATCATGTGCTGATCACCTCACGCCTGCCCACGTGGGCGGGGCTGGGCACGCTGCACCTGGACGTGTGGACGGGTGCGCAGGCGTTAGCCTTCCTGCGCCCTCGCCTCGCGGGCGAAAGTGAAGACGCGCTGCTTGCGCTGGCGGATGCGCTGGACGGGCTGCCACTGGCGCTGGAACAAGCCTGCGCCTACATTGGCAATAATCACATTGCGGTTGCCGATTACATCGAACGCATAAATCAACTGGGGCATGACATCGCCTTGCTGGATCGAGAGGATTCCGACGACTGTGCCAAGTCGGTGCTGGCGACGCTATCACTGGCTTTCGACAAACTAAGTGCCCCGGCGCAGGCGCTGCTGCAACTGTGCGGTTATTTTGCGCCAGAACCGGTGCCGGAATATGTGTTTACCGAAGATCCGGAAAACTTGCCGAAAATACTGCAAGCCGCAGGCAAAGACAAAATTCTCTGGCGCGAGACGGTGGCGGAACTGGAACGCTATGCCTTGTGCCAAGCGCCGCTGCTGATGCAAGCGGATTTTATGGGCAATAATGGAGTGAACCAGCGCTGTCTGGTGTTGCACCGGCTGACGCAGACTGCTGTGCGGGCGTGGCTGGGACAAAAAACTGGCGCAAAAGCTGGCGAAGCGGGTGCGGGCGGCGATGACTTCAAACACGTGATCATACTGCTGTGGGGCGTGTTTCCACCTAAGCCATCGCAACCCGAACACTGGCCGCGCTGCCGCAGTCTGATGCCGCATGTGCAGCGGCTGGCGGTATTTTATGCCAAGGACAATGTGGAGCCGCAACGCTATGCCTATCTGCTGGGGCAATTGGCGGTTTACCTGAAATACGGCCCCGCCCTACTGCCGGAAGCGCTACGGCTGGAGCGCTTGGTCTTGGCAATCAGGGAAACCGCACTTGGCGAGGAACACCCGGCTACCTTGACATCAATGAACAATCTGGCGGAGACGCTTCGGCAACAAGGCGACCTGCCCGGCGCGCGGCTGTTGCATGAAAAGACGCTGGACATCCGCCGCCGCGTGCTGGGTGAGGATCACCCGGATACCTTGCCATCAATGAACAATCTGGCGCTGACGCTCTGGCAGCAAGGCGACCTACCCGGCGCGCGGCTGTTGCAGGAAAAGGCGCTGGACATCCGCCGCCGCGTGCTGGGCGAGGAACACCCGGATACCTTGACATCAATGAACAATCTGGCGGTGACGCTCTGGCAACAAGGCGACCTGCCCGGCGCACGGCTGTTGCATGAAAAGGAGCTGGACATCTGCCGCCGCGTGCTGGGCGAGGATCACCCGGATACCTTGCAATCAATGAACAATCTGGCGGCGACGCTCTGGCAGCAAGGCGACCTACCCGGCGCGCGGCTGTTGCATGAAAAAACGCTGGCCATCCGCCGCCGCGTGCTGGGCGAGGATCACCCGAATACCCTGACATCCAAAGAAAACCTGGCAATCACGCTTGACGACATGGGCGAGCCAGCCGCCGCGCAAGCCTTGCGCGATGAAATTGCCAAAAGTAGCGCTGGAAAATAGCTGCAAACCCGATAGGCACAGCCCCAATCAATGCAAACCCAACCGGGTACTTGCCCCTTCACGCGGCAGACTAATTTTGCAGCCAGAGTCACTACCGCGTCCTAGCCCGCCACCATCAAATGACCGGTACTGAATTTGTCCTTGGCAATTTGAAAATCAGCCGCATGACCAGTTGCACCAAACAGTACCAGCAAAGCAAATCCGCGAAATACGGTGATAAACGGTGAAATACGGTGAAATACGGTGATATACGCATCGCACTACAACATGGGTCACACAACCGCGACACGCCCACCACCGCATCCACCACCAAACCAGCCGCGCCTCCCCTCAAGCCATACTCAAGCGCGGCGCTCTCGACTGGGTCAACAAATACAGCAACGGCCCAAACGACCCGGCCACCAGGGTCAGCGCCAGCCACGGCCAAACATTGCGCCCGCGCGCTTTGGCATCCTGCCACATCCACACCGCAGCCAGCGAGCAGGCAATCGCCAGATCAGCCAGCACCTGCATCCCAGCGAGAGATTGAAACAGCGGTTCAAGCAAGCCCCAATAGCCGTGTTGCCACATGGCCGCAGTGCTTAATGCGCCAAACAGTGCCAGAACCAAAATCAGGGCCGGGGTGGTTAGATTGCGTTGCATGATAGTCCTTTCAAGAAGTGGGTTGATGGGTGCAGTATCAGCCATGGAGGTAATGCCCGCAATTACCTGTGAGGTAATTAAACTCAGCCGCAATTGTGGTTTAATATGAGCCATGAACGAACTCACCCATACCCTGCCCATTACCTTGCAGCAAGCGCGCAAGGCACGTCGCCTGAGCCAACTGGAGCTATCGCTGCGGCTGGGCGTCTCGCAACGCCATGTCAGCTTTGTTGAGAGTAGCCGCGCCAAACCGAGCCGGGATTTGTTGCTGGCCTGGCTGGCGCAACTCGATGTGCCGCTTTCGCTGTGCAACGCCGCCATGCTGCAAGCCGGTTATGCGCCTGCTTATGGGGCCGCGCCATTAAATGATCCATCCCTGAAGGCCGCGCACGAAGCAGTCATACATTTGTTGCGCTCGCATGATCCACTACCGGCAATGGTGATTGATGCCGACTGGAACTTGTTGCACATCAATCAGGGGGCAAAATGGTTGGCAACGCTGTTGATGCCGTGGAGTGCGGATCTGCTGCATGGTGGCACGCCGCTCAATTTGCTGGATGTGATGCTGCATCAGGATGGTTTTTGCGGCCTAATGAGCAATCTGGCCGAGGTCGGCCCGGCCCTGCTGGCGCACCTGCGCACCGAAGCGGCCAGCCGCCCACAACTCACGCCGAAGGTGGAAGCCTTTGCCGCACTGTTGCGCAGCCGACTTGGCCCGGCCAGCCTGCACAGCAAACAGGTGGCAGCAACCGTGCCGGTATTGACTACGCGTTATGCCACCCAGTATGGTGAACTGGCATTTTTCAGTATGTTCAGCACGTTTGGCACGCCGCAAAATATTACGCTCGCCTCACTACGGGTTGAACATCTGTTTCCAGCCGATGACGCCACCCGCGCCGTGTTGCTGGCGCACGTGGGCCAAGGGGAACCGATCCGTTTTTAGCGCTTATGCCTGTCAATTCAGATTCAGCATAATCAACGCAATCAACTTAATCAGCGAATCCCCAGTAATTCAATATCAAACACCAAAATCGAATTCGGTGGAATCAGGCCATTGGCGACATTGCGCCGACCATACGCCATCTCGGCCGGAATGATCAGGGTGCGCTTGCCGCCCACTTTCATGCCCTGCACTCCCACGTCCCAGCCCTTGATCACTTGCTTGCCACCCACCTGAAATGAAAACGGCTCACGTCCGACTGAGCTATCAAACTTTTTACCTTGGCTATCGACCGCGTTCGGGTCATATAGCCAGCCGGTGTAATGTACATCGACTGTCAGGCCCAAATCGGCTTCACGTCCTGTACCGACAACCTTATCAATTTTAACCAGAGTTTTGCCAATTGCCTGGGCAGCGCCATCAGTTGCCGCTGAGGTGGCAGCCGATGCAGCAGCAGCACTGGCCGATGCAGCCGCGCTGGCCGATGCTTTGGCGGAATTGTTTTCCGAATTGGCCTGCACAAATGGCGCGGCAACTGCTAATATCACGGCCATGGAGTGAAAAAAATGCTTCATCACAATAACTTTCTGAATAATTAATTTAAATGGATCAGGCTGTGCCAACCATCCCGTACCATGCGTCATGGAGCGGGGAAATTTCGGGCGCGACCGCAGCGAGTATGCCATCATAACAAGCTTGTAGCCAACATGAACCACGCAACAACCCAACATCTTCGACTTTTTTATGCTTTGTGGCCTGATGATGCCACAAGGAGTGCCTTGTCCCGCCTCCAGTTTGACTTGCACGGCAATAAAACCCGTTATCGCAATTTCCATATCACGCTGGCTTTTTTGGGTGATCAGCCGGAATCGGCACTGCCACAGCTCAAAGCCACTCTGGCGCAACTCGATGAGGTGGAGATGACGCTGAACATCGACCGGCTCGGCTATTTTGCCAAACAGCGCATCGCCTGGGCCGGTATGTCGCAAACCCATGACCCGCTGAACCACTTGCAAACCCACCTGACCGCCAGCCTGAGCGCGCAACAGGTGCAATTTGAAAGCCGGGCGCTGTTTCGACCGCATATTACCCTGGCGCGGGATGCCGAGCGACCGGCGCAGGAAGTGATTACCCCAATCATTTGGCATGCCAAGCAGGTAACGCTGATGCAGTCGATTAGCAATGCCGATGGTTTGCAGTATCAGGTACTGGCATCACACTGGTTGCAACGCGCCCGGTAATACGGCATGGCGGCGCTTGCTGGAACCGGCGTCAAGGTTGTTCGGCCAGCAACTGCAATACCCGGCCTGCCGCCGCCAAGCCAAAACCCGCCGTCACGACCATGGCAGAACCAAACCCGGCGCAATTCAAACCGGTCAAGCCAGCGTCCGGGCTGCCGGAGAGTGGGTCGCACGATTCGGGAAAACGTACCGCTTCCATTGAAAACACCGCTTCGATGCCAAATTTCACCTTGTCGCCGCGTGGAAAGCGGTGATACGCGCGCAAGCGCTTGCGCACCTTGGCCAGTAGCGGTTCCTGTTCGGTTTTGGCCAGATCGCGGATGGTAATTTGGGTCGGGTCACGCTGGCCACCGGCACTGCCAATGATCAACAGCCGGATTTGCCGTTCGCGGCAATAGGCAATGAGCGCAGTCTTGGCCCGCACATCGTCAATCGCATCAATCACAAAATCGTATTGGCCACGGCCAATCATGGTCTCAAGATTATCCGGGGTGATAAAATCTTCAATCTGATTCACTTGGCAATAGGGATTGATTTGCCCAATGCGTTCGGCCAGTGCGCTGATTTTGGGCTGGCCGATGGTAGAGGTGAGCGCCTGAATCTGGCGGTTGATGTTTGATTCGGCAACGTTGTCCAGATCGATCAGGGTCAATTGCCCGATGGCACTGCGCGCCAATGCCTCGACTATCCATGAACCAACCCCGCCGACCCCGATCACACACACGTGCGCGGCGCGAAAGCGCGCCAGTCCAGCGCTGCCATATAGGCGGGCAATGCCGCCGAAGCGCCGCTCGAAATCAACTGATTGATCCGGTTCGGCCAATCCGGCTGCGGGCAAGTCCATCGCTTCAGGCGCTGCGCCCTGGGCCTGTGGCGTGGTGGTGGTTGTATTATTAGTCGTATTCATTGCGCCATTTTAACTGAAGGCGCACAGAACACAATCGATTCCCCTGCGCATGGCTTGATTTTAAACAAGGCTGCCCCCATGTGCCTGTTGCATAATCTGGTTTTGTGCGAGCCCACTGCCGCACGCAAAAGGAGATTGACCCATGAATGACGCCCTGTTTGAACCCGCACCCGATTTTGATCAGCCGATTGCCGTGCTAAAGCATTGCCACGACAAAATCCGCAAGCAACTGAAAACGCTGGAACGGCTGATTGATTATTTGCCAAGCCACGGTGCCAGCCGCGAGGCACAGCAGGCAGCGCAGGCGGTGCTGCATTATTTTGACAAGGCCGCGCAATACCACCATGCCGATGAAGAGCAGGATTTGTTGCCGATGTTAATGCAAGTGGCCAAGGGCGAGGATGCGGCTGCGCTGCGCGGCTTGTTGCCGAGCATAGAACTGGATCACCGCAAAATGGAAGCGGCCTGGTTCGGGCTGGCACAACAACTCAATGCGATTGCCCATGAAGGCGCGACTAGCTTGTCTGGCACCGCTGTGCGTGAATTTAACGACATGTATACGCAGCACATGACGCTTGAAGAATCTGCGATTGCGCCGATGGCTCTGCGCCTGTTTGATGCAGAACAGATGACCAAACTGGGCGAGAGCATGCGTGAGCGCCGCAATCAGGAACCACCGGCAGCGAGTCCGAAGCTCGACTTGCACGATGTGCGCTGTGATTACCGGCAGGCCGAATTGTCGGAACACGAGGTGGCACATGATCCGATGATCCAGTTTTCGGCGTGGTTCGAGGCTGCGCAAAAGGCCGAAGTGCAGGAAGTGAATGCGATGGGCCTCTCTACCGTGGCACGGGATGGTCGCCCGGCGTCGCGGATTGTGTTGCTCAAGGAAGTCGATGCGCGTGGCATGGTGTTTTTTACCAATTACCAGAGCCGCAAAGGGCAAGAGCTAGAACATAATCAACAGGCAGCAATACTGTTTTTCTGGCCGGAATTGGAGCGGCAAGTCCGGATCGAGGGCAAGATTGAAAAAATCGATGCGGCCAGCAATGACGAATATTTTGCCAAGCGCCCGCTACTGAGCCAGTTGGCGGCGATTGCCTCTGATCAAAGCTTGCCGATAGCCGATCGGGCCAGCATGGAACAGCGGCTGGCCCAGGTTTCGCAACAATATGGCGACCATCCGGTACGGCCGGAACAATGGGGCGGCTATCGTTTGGTGCCCGACTATTTTGAATTTTGGCAGGGCCGCCGCTCGCGTTTTCATGACCGGATTGTGTATCAGTTGCAGGCCGATGGTACGTGGCAACGGCAGCGGCTGCAACCCTAAGCTGGCGCGACCCGATCTCAGATCAGCGCCACCTCGCCCTCACTTCAAAATCATCTCGCCGCCTCAGGTGCGCCGCCACTTGGCAAACACCTGACGGAATTTGGCCACTTTGGGCGCAATCACCACCGCGCAATAGCCCTGTTCCGGGTGCTGCCGATAATAGTTTTGGTGATGCGCTTCGGCCCGGTAAAACTGGTCAAGCGCTTCAATCTGGGTCACAATCGGCGCATCCCACACCCCGGCCATGGCCGCCTTGACCTGCTGTGCCAGATGCTTCTGTGCCTCATTCTGATAAAAAATCACCGAGCGATACTGTGGCCCGACATCATTACCCTGCCGGTTCAGCGTGGTCGGGTCGTGCATGGTAAAAAAGATTTCGAGCAAGGTGCGCGCATCAATCTGTGCCGAATCAAAGCAAATCCGTACCACTTCGGCATGCCCGCTTTGACCAGAGCACACGTGCTCATAATTCGGATCGGCACCGGGGCCACCGGCATAACCTGATTCGACCTGCACTACGCCCTCTGTTTCCTGAAAGAATGCTTCCAGACACCAAAAGCACCCGCCACCCAATACCCATTCTTCGCTGGCCATACTACCCTCACTGTTCAAAATAATCTGCTGTCCCGTCCTGCCCGGTGCCGAATGGCTGCCATGTGGCTCATTGTGGCTTATCCCCCAACGGTGCCAATTGCCGGTTGCCAAAGCGCACGCCGCGCCATGGGCAAACTGTCTTTTTGCTGCGGGCAAATTGCCAAGATTGTGGCGGACGCGTCACAATCGGATACAATTGTACTTTATTAAAATCCTGTGGGTAGTCTTGCTGTGCCGAAAATCCGATCTTTCCAACCCGTGTGCGGCCACGATTTTACGTGGTTTGTGCCAATCGAGTCGATTTGCCCATGAATACCCACTCTCCCCGCGCCAGTTCCCGCCAGTTCGACACCGCCCAGTTTCGCCAGGCACTGGGGCAATTCGCCACCGGTGTTACCGTCATCACCACCCGGCAAGCGAATGGCCAGTTCTATGGTCTGACGGCCAATTCGTTCAACTCGCTCTCGCTTGAACCGCCATTGGTATTGTGGAGCTTGTCCAATGCGTCGTCTTCCATGGCTACCTTTAGCGGCAACTCGCATTATGTGATCAATGTGCTGGCCGCAGATCAGGGCCATTTGGCCGAGCGTTTTGCCAAGCGGCTTGACAACCGCTTTGAAGGGGTTGAATTTTCGCTCTCACGCACTGGCCAGCCAATTTTAAAAGGGGCGGTGGCCTGGTTTGAATGCCATAATCACCGCCGCTACCCGGAAGGCGACCACGTGATTTTTGTCGGCGAGGTTGAGCATTGCGAGCTTAATCCAGCAGCCGCGCTGATATTTCACTGTGGCAGGTTTGGAGCAACCGAATGCAGTGACTAACTGCGGCGTGTTCCATCGGGCCGAAGGCGGTACAATCTGGTTTTTGGTCGGACATGGCCAACGGACATTGCCAAAATCGTCGCAATCGAATCACCCCAATTTATTAATTATTTTAACAACAGGATACTCCATGAACGCATCCGCCAGCAAAGCCCAGTTTCACTGGGATGACCCCCTGCTTTTGAACAACCAGCTTACCGAAGATGAGCGCATGGCGCGCGATGCCGCCAGTGCCTATTGTCAGGACAAGCTGCAACCGCGCATTCTTGATGCGTTCCGCCATGAAGCCATGGACATCACGATTTTCCGTGAAATGGGTGAACTCGGCTTGCTCGGCCCCACCATTCCCGAGCAATACGGCGGCCCGGGCTTGAACTATGTCAGCTATGGCCTGATCGCGCGCGAAGTAGAACGGATCGATTCCGGTTATCGCTCGATGATGAGCGTGCAATCGTCACTGGTCATGGTGCCGATTTATGAATTTGGCACCGAAGCACAGCGCCAAAAATATTTGCCAAAACTGGCGACCGGTGAATGGATCGGCTGCTTTGGCCTGACCGAACCGAACCACGGCTCCGACCCCGGCTCCATGGTCACACGCGCCAAAACCGTGCCCGGCGGCTATTCGCTGTCCGGCAGCAAAATGTGGATTACCAATTCGCCGGTGGCCGATGTGTTTGTGGTGTGGGCCAAGGATGACAGCGGCCAGATTCGCGGTTTTGTGCTGGAAAAAGGCATGGCTGGCTTGTCGGCACCGGCGATTCACGGCAAGTTTGGCTTGCGCGCTTCGGTGACCGGCGAAATCGTCATGGATGAAGTGTTTTGCCCGGAAGAAAATGCCTTCCCCGATGTGCGTGGCTTGAAAGGCCCGTTCACCTGCCTGAACTCGGCCCGTTACGGCATCGCCTGGGGTGTGTTGGGTGCGGCTGAAGATTGCTGGCATACCGCACGCCAGTACGTACTCGACCGCAAACAGTTTGGCCGTCCGCTGGCAGCGAATCAGTTAATTCAAAAGAAACTGGCCGACATGCAAACCGATATCACCATGGCACTGCAAGGGTGCCTGCGTTTGGGCCGGATGAAGGATGAAAACAGTGCGGCAGTGGAAATTACTTCGATGATGAAGCGTAATTCCTGCGGCAAGGCGCTCGATATTGCCCGAACCGCGCGCGATATGCTGGGCGGCAATGGCATTTCGGATGAGTTTGGCATTATCCGCCACATGGTCAATCTGGAAGTGGTCAATACCTATGAAGGCACGCATGATATTCACGCGCTGATTCTGGGCCGTGCCCAAACCGGGATTCAGGCCTTTCAATAACCATTGGCAGCTCCGCATAAAAAAACGCCCGGCAAATACCGGGCGTTTTTTTATTCATGCACCAGCCGAAACCGGTGCAATCTTTACCTGAAGCACTAGAACCCTAGCACCCTAGAACCTATAACCAATCGCAAGACTGGATGACACCGGATCCAGCTTGACATCAATCGTTTGCCCAGTCGAAAAGCGGGTGGTATTTTTGACGAAGCTCTTGGTAAAGCTAACGTCGGCAAACCATTTTTCGGTCAGGGTTAAGGTGAAGCCGACCTGGAACGTGGTGCCCCAGGCGTTTTCAACCTTAAACGTGGTCGGCGGGCCGCCGGTATTCGAGAGCGCCGTCAACTGGGCCGAACCGCGCTCTTTCAGGAAGTAGGCGTAGCTAATACCAGCCCCCAGATACGGGCGAAAATGGGCTTTCGGATCCAGGAAACGGTACTGTAGCAGCACCGTAGCGGGCAGGGTTTCCACGGTACCCACTACGCCAGTGCCTTCGAGCGTTCCAGCCCCGCTTTGCTTAACCTTGTACGGCGGAGCGATATAGCTTTCCACGCTGATATGATTAGTCAACATGCGGGTAATGGTGACCACTGGCTGGGTGTCTGGCCCGGCATCGGTTTGCACGCCCGGCTCGGTCGGTGAGGTCAAAAAGCCACTGTCAACCACCGGGGAGATGCGCTTGGCACCGAGTGACACCGCCCATTGTTTGGCACTTTGGGCGCACGCATAGTTGCTCATACCCAAGGTAGTGGCCAAGGCCAGCAGGGTAAGCCCATGTTTTACGGAATTGTTCATGTTTTCCTCGTATTCTTGTTTTCGTGGGATTAGAGCCAGCCCTTGATGACCATGTCTCTTGACACCAAGCGCGCCAACAGCAAATAGCCAAATGGCGTTGGGTGTACCGAATCGGCAAACAGGTAGCGTCCTACGTCACCGGCGATCACATTGCCGGTATTGCAGGTCAGAGCGATTGGAATCGGATTTCTGGCCGGGCTCAAATCACAGGCCGGGGCAGTGACATTGGACAGGCCATGGATTGCCGGTTGATCGATTTGGATTTCATTGGCGGTGTAGGCATCGACCAGCAAAATCTTCGACTCTCCGGCCACGGCATTGCGCAATTGCTCATTGAAATTCAAGGTCATGGTGCGGATAAAGTCGCGCTGGGCCGCCGACAGGCCAAAACCGAACGGAGTGCGCGAGAGGCCCGGCATATTCACCAGTACCACCTGATTGGCACCTTTGCCCACTATTTCGGTTCTAATCATATTGCCATAGGCCGCCCCGATCCGCCCCAATTCAGCAACGATCAACGGTGCCTGTGCCGCCACAAAGGCATTACCGGCAGCCTCACCGGCCGTGGCACCCGCAGCTTGCCCGGCCGTGGTGGCAGCGGCCTGAGCGCTGGCCACCAACGGGCCAAATACCGCAGGCGAAGCGACCATGGCATTACCTGGCTGAGCAGCCGCAGCCGCTACCGCCGCGCCGACCAGGGTTTGATCAGTACTACCGGGACGGGCGCTCTCAGCCGCGAGTGCTGCACCAATTGCCTGAGCCGCACTGGCTGGGTTGGTGGCGGTGGCTGCCAGCGATTGTACCAGCGTGGCGGCAAAGGTTTGGGCACCAACCCGCGCCCCTTCAGCCGCACCTGCGGCTTGCCCGGCGGCGGTTGCACCGGCCGCCAACTGCCCCAACTGGGTAAACACTTCGTTTGCCCCACCCATGATAAACACGATCTCATTCGGATTAAACCGGTTGCCGTTGCCAGCCAGATGATTCTGGACTTGGGTCGCAAGCGGCACCGTCAAATTCCCGAGCGGGGGCGCATTTCCTGGACCGATCGGATCAAAAATGCGCGCCCCGCCCTGACCGTAGGCGGTACATCCCGGATGATTGACCACCGGAACCCGAAAACCCAGTGCCGGGTCGCCATTCAGGCCGGTCTGAGCCGCACAGGGCGCGGGCAGGCCGAGTTGGGTGGACAGCAATTGGATCCAGTTCAGGCCAGTCAGATCACCGGGGCCGACCCCATTGATGGTGAACTGGCCGCCCCGCAACGCGGCAATGCCACCGACCCGGTAACTACCAACGTCACTTAAGCTGTCACCAAACGAGACTAGCCGGGAAAATTGGATTTTGGTGTTTTGCGGGCCACCACTGCTGCCGCTCCCGCCGCAAGCGGCCAGGGCCGCCACGGCAATCAGGCCAATCAATAGTTTTGGGAATTGCATGTATGCCTCCTGAGCAGAAAATATTCTATAAAAAAACAAACCTGCCCAGCACTGCTGCCCGTCCTTACGGCTTGCCCCCAAACCATGATTGGTGAACCGACATCAAGTCAACTGCTGCAAAATCTGTTCTGAACCGTGCGCCGCCCGCCGCAAGCGATCATTCACACCCTGCCACTGTACCGCATCGGGCGGGGTTTGCACCAAAATTACACGGGTTTGATATTGATCCATATCGCGCAGGGCGGCATACAGTTGCTGCGCGTAAGCCGTAGCATCGACAGACAGGCAGCACACAGCAGTCGCACCGGGTGGAGCGGGCATATCGTACGATATTACCGTAAATGGTTGTTTTGCATACTGTAATTCGTGGGCAATCTGTTGTAGCTGGGTTACGCTTTGCAATAAAACCGGGGTGCGCGGCGCATAATGTGCGTCCAGCGTGCCCGAGGCGCGCGGCGCACCAGCGCCACTTGCTGCCACAGTGCAATGTAAAACTGCTTCAATTTGTTCAGTGCCGATGTGGCCTGGACGCAACAACACCGGGCCATGGCTGGCCAGTCGTGTCAAATCCAGAATGGTCGATTCAATGCCAACCGCACACGGCCCGCCATCGAGCACCATTTGCAGCAGGCCATTCCCGCTGTCGGCAAACTCGTGCAACACGTGTTGCGCGGTGGTGGGGCTGACATGGCCAAAGCGGTTGGCAGAGGGTGCGGCCAAACCGCCCTTGCCCTGTTTAAAGGCGCGCAACAAGGCTTGGGCCAGCCGATGGGATGGGCAGCGCAGGCCAATGCTGTCCTGCCCGCCCGATACGGCGTCTGGAATATGGGCCGCACGCGGCAAAATCAGGGTCAGCGGGCCGGGCCAAAAAGCCGCCACCAAGCGCTTGGCGGCATCGGGCCATTCCCTGACCCAATACGCCGGGTCGGCCTCCGGGGCCAGATGGACAATCACCGGATGGTTTTGCGGCCGTCCCTTGGCCTGGTAAATTTTGGCCACGGCATCCGGATTTTCAGCATCGGCCCCCAATCCATACACGGTTTCGGTCGGGAAAGCGACCAAGCCACCGCCTTCCAGAATCCGTGCCGCCTGATCGATTTGTGCCTGCTGCATCATGCCGTCAACAGGCGCAAGGCTTCGGCATATTTGGCTGCGGTGTCTTCAGCAACTGCCAGCGGCAGGTGCGGTGCCGGGGCTTTTTTATTCCATGGCAAGGTTTCGAGGTAGTCACGCACAATTTGCTTGTCAAACGAAGGCGGGGACATGCCGACTTTATAACTTGCCACTGGCCAAAAGCGCGAAGAATCCGGGGTCAGGATTTCATCGATCAGATGGACCGTACCGTGCTCATCAAGGCCGAATTCGAATTTGGTATCGGCAATGATAATGCCGCGTGCCAGCGCATATTTCGCCGCTTCGGTGTAGAGCCCGATCGCGGCTTCCTTCACCTGACGCGCCACATCGGCACCAACGATGGCTTCGGCCTCTGCATAAGAAATGTTTTCGTCGTGCTGACCAGCCGGGGCCTTGGTCGAGGGCGTAAATAATACTTCGGGCAATGCTTGCGCTTCCTGCAAACCGGCGGGCAAGGCAATGCCACACACGGCACCGGTCTTTTGGTAATCCTTCCAGCCCGAACCAATCAGATACCCGCGCACAATCGCTTCAATCGCCAGTGGCCGGAATTTTTTCACCACAATCGCACGCCCTTCCACCTGGCTGCGTTCATCAGCCGCCACCACGCTAACCGGATCGATCCCGGTTTCATGATTCGGCATCAGGTGGCCAAATTTGCGGAACCAGAAGTTGGACATGGCGGTCAGGATTTGCCCCTTGCCCGGAATCGGATCGTCAAGGATCACATCAAAGGCCGACAGGCGATCGGTTTGGATGACCAGCAGCTTATCGTCACCCACGGCATAAATATCACGCACCTTGCCGCGATGCAAAAACGGCAGGGATTTCAAATCAACTTGCAACAAACCAGACATACTCGCTCCAGCTAAACCACCCGCCGTGCGGGTGGGGTAATCATCACAATGGATTGAACCTAACTCTATTTTACGATTTGCGCCAGTTCACCCTTGGCATAGCGTTCCGCCATTTTATCGAGCGGAAGCGGCGTAATTTTGCCAGCCATGCCTTCACAGCCAAAGGCGAGGAAGCGGCTCTTGCAAATCTTGATCGCACCTTCGCGGGCTGGTTTCAGGTATTCGCGCGGGTCGAACTTGGTCGGATTTTCAAACAGGAAACGACGAATCGCCGCCGTCATGGCCAGCCGAATATCGGTATCGATATTGATCTTGCGCACGCCATGCTTGATGCCTTCCTGAATTTCTTCAATCGGCACGCCATAGGTGGCCTTCATCTCACCACCAAACTGGCGGATCTCTTCCAGCAGGTCTTGCGGCACCTGGGACGAACCATGCATCACCAAGTGGGTATTTGGAATCCGGGCATGGATTTCCTTAACCCGGCTCATGGCCAAAATTTCACCGGTTGGCTTGCGGGTAAATTTGTAGGCACCGTGCGAGGTTCCGATGGCAATCGCCAGTGCATCACACTGGGTCAGTTGCACGAACTCAGCCGCCTGGGCCACATCGGTCAACAGTTCTTCGCGGGTCATGGTGCGATCTGCGCCGTGGCCGTCTTCCTTGTCGCCCTTCATGGTTTCGAGCGAACCGAGCACCCCAAGTTCGGCCTCTACCGTCACCCCAATTGCGTGCGAAAACTTCACCACTTCGCGCGACACATCAATATTGTATTCATAGCTGGCCACGCTCTTGCCGTCAGCCATCAGCGAACCATCCATCATCACCGAAGTAAAACCGGAACGAATCGCGCCCATGCAAACGGCCGGGGACTGACCATGATCCTGATGCATCACCACCGGAATATGCGGATAGGCTTCCACTGCAGCATCAATCAAATGACGCAAAAACGCTTCGCCAGCATATTTGCGGGCACCAGCCGAAGCCTGCATGATCACTGGCGAATTGACTTCGCTGGCAGCGGCCATGATGGCTTGAACCTGTTCCAGATTGTTGACGTTAAACGCGGGCAGACCATAACCGTGTTCGGCGGCGTGATCCAGTAGTTGACGCATTGAGACGAGTGCCATAATAAACTCCTGATAAAAAAACTGCTGTTTGCAGGCGGGCTGATCCAATCTGACCCGATTCACCCATTTGCCGCGCCTGTCGTTATATTGGTTAAAATTACTTCAATTTTTTCTTGATTTGATTCGCTACCTTGTTTTGTGCGGCCGGTTGCAGCAAGGCACCGAACCACCAAGGCATCAGTCCCAGGCCCCGACCTTGACGATCTTCATCGCATTGGTGCCGCCCACCTGCCCCATCGGCTCGCCCCAGGTAACGACAATGGTATCGCCTTTTTCCACCACGCCATTGGCCAGCATCAGCGTCTCGGCGGCGGCCAGCACCGCATCCCGGTCTTGCCCCTGAGCCAGATTTAAGGTGCGCACGTTGCGAAACAGTGCCGCTTTGCGCTGGGTCGCGACGCTTGGCGTCAAGGCAAAAATGGGCGTGGCGATATTGTGTCGGCTCATCCACAGCGCAGTCGAACCCGATTCGGTCAGGGCCACAATCGCCTTCACATGCAAATGGTGTGCGGTAAACAAAGTGGCATAAGCAACTGACTGGTCAATCCGGGTAAAGCGCATGTTCATGAAATCGGCATCGAGTTGCGAAATATCCGATTTTTCAGCCTCAGCACAGACCGCTGCCATCATCTCTACCGTTTCCACCGGATATTTGCCCGATGCCGTTTCCGCCGACGCCATCACCGCATCGGTACCATCCAACACCGCATTGGCCACGTCCGATACTTCGGCCCGGGTCGGCACGGCATTGACGATCATCGATTCCATCATCTGGGTCGCGGTAATGGCCAGCTTGTTCGAGGCCCGTGCCATGCGGATCATGCGCTTTTGCAGGGCCGGAACCGCTGCATTGCCCACTTCTACCGCCAAATCACCGCGCGCAACCATGATGCCATCGGACGCATCGAGAATTTCCTGCAAGGCAGGTATCGCTTCGGCACGCTCAATTTTGGCAATCATCATCGGACGGTGATTATACTGTTCACCGGCAATATTGGCCAGTTGCCGCGCCATTTCCATGTCGGTCGCGTTCTTGGGAAAGGAAATGGCCAAATAATCGGCCTGAAAGCTCATCGCGGTCTTGATGTCTTCCATATCCTTGCCGGTCAGGGCCGGTGCGGTCAAGCCGCCACCCTGACGGTTGATGCCCTTGTTGTTCGACAACTCACCACCAATTTGCACAGTGGTGTGGATTTCCGAACCGATGATTTTATCGACCGTCAACACAATCAAGCCATCGTTAAGCAACAACACATCGTTGCCCTTCAAATCGCGCGGCAAGGCTTTGTAATCCAGACCGACCCGTTCAATATTACCCAGTTCGCCTTTTTCGCCCCAACTGGCGTCCAAAATAAATTTGGCCCCTTTTTCCAGAAAGATCTTGCCTTGTTCAAACTTGCCGACCCGAATCTTCGGCCCCTGCATATCGGCCATAATCGCCACTTCACGTCCGACCTGGCTTGCCGCCTGCCGTACCAGCTTAGCCCGATCAATATGGTCTTGCGCTTTGCCATGGGAAAAATTGAGCCGTACCACATTGACACCGGCCCGTATCATACGCACCAGTGTGTCGAGGTCATTCGAAGCGGGGCCTACCGTAGCAACAATTTTTGTTCCGCGAGACATAAGATTCCTTGCGTGATAATAAAATAAAACAGCCAGCATAGGCTGGCCGTAGCGTGGGATTACGGTTGGCTGGCGCGTTGCACCAGAATATCGACTGCGGGCAACAGCTTGCCTTCCAAAAATTCAAGGAAGGCCCCGCCACCGGTCGAAATATAACTGATGCGGTCAGCAATTTGATATTTGGCAATCGCGGCCAGGGTATCACCGCCACCGGCAATCGAAAAGGCGGGCGAGTTGGCAATCGCCATGGCCAAGGTACGGGTACCCTCACCAAATTGATCAAACTCAAACACCCCAACCGGGCCATTCCAGACCACACTGCCAGCACTGGCGATTTGCTGCGCCAATTGCGCGGCGGTTTGTGGGCCAATATCCAAAATCATATCGTCTGGTGCCACATCGGCTGCCGACTTGACAATCGCTTCGGCACTGCTGGAAAATTGCTTGGCACAGACCACATCTTGCGGAATCGGCACCGACGCCCCCCGCTCGGCCATCATGGTGATAATCGCACGCGCTTCTTCAACCAGATCAGCCTCGGCCAGTGATTTGCCGATCGGCAAACCGGCGGCCAACATAAAGGTATTGGCAATGCCACCACCGACGATCAGTTGATCGACCTTCTCGGCCAGTGCCTTCAAAATGGTTAGTTTCGATGAAACCTTTGAGCCTGCCACAATCGCCACCAGCGGGCGCTGTGGTGCGTGCAAGGCTTTTCCGAGTGCATCGAGTTCCGCCGCCAGCAATGGCCCGGCGCAGGCGATTTTGGCATATTTGGCAATGCCATGGGTGGTTGCCTCGGCGCGGTGCGCCGTACCAAACGCATCGTTGACATACACATCGCACAGGGCCGCCATTTTCTGTGCCAGTTCATCACTGTTTTTCTTTTCGCCACGATTGACGCGGCAGTTTTCCAGCAACACCACGCTGCCCTCGGCCAAATTTTGCAAATTCGCCCCATCGACCCAATCTTGAATCAAGGGCACGCTCTGGCCCAGCAAGTCGGCCAGTCTGGCAGCCACCGGTGCCAGACTATCTTCCGGCTTGAATTCCCCTTCGGTTGGTCGCCCCAGATGCGAGGTCAGCATCACCTTGGCACCGGCGGCACAGGCCGCACGTATCGCTGGCAGCGAAGCCCGGATCCGGGTGTCTTCGGTAATGTTGCCAGCATCGTCTTGCGGCACATTCAAATCGGCACGGATGAAAACCCGCTTGCCTTTCAATTGTTGATTATCAATCAGATCAGAGAGACGATTAAACTTGAGAGTTGCTTGCATAGGAAGTCAAAAATCCAAGGGGTTCAAAAGAGGGTAACAACAGCCAGCCGTTATTCTACCGCACCGCACCATTTAAAAAAATCATTTTTATCGATCAGGTCATCACGCCATCACGCCAGCTCTGTCAGGCCCACAAGCGCAAGGCCGTATACAACAGCATGCCAAACACAATCATCAACAGCATGTCGCGCTTGACCAAATACAGGGCAATCGCCGCGCTGCCCGCCAGCAATTTGTGATTATGCCAACTCCAGTCAAGCTGGCCATTACTGAGCAAAATATCCGGCACAATAATGGCCGCCAACGCACATGCCGGGGCATAGCGCAGCGCTTCCTGCAAACGGGGGGCGATGACCACCCGGGCACCGAGCATAATAAAAACCGTGCGGGTCAAGGCAGTGGCACAGGTTAATAGCACAATCACCAGCCAGATTTCAAGATCGGTCATGCTTGCCTCTTTTGCAAAAATTCGCGACATGCCATCGCCGTTGCCATGCCAGCCAGCACCGCCGTCAACAGCCCCAGCTTGTAAGGCCAGTGGTAACCCCACACCCCAACCACACCGGCCACGATCACGCCACACAGTGCGGCCCGGTTAACCACCAGCGGTACGGTCACGCAGGCAATGGCCAGCGTACCGGCAAAACCGAGTCCCCAATGCGCCGGAATCTGGCTGCCGAGCATAATGCCGATAATCGATCCGGCCTGCCACGCCAACCAGTTCGGGTACAGCAAACCCTTGAAATAGGAAATCTTGCCCTTGGCTGGTGTGTCATCGGGAAGGCGCTGCACGAACATAACCACCGTCAAGTCGCCA
>JACCDS011504698.1_pt1 | contig 18871 bp, 20 predicted proteins | sample 7446441 | NCBI WGS metagenome assembly JACCDS01 (sample SAMN15323445, study PRJNA562643) | freshwater metagenome | isolation source: river surface water | place: USA:Blue River Watershed | collected 2017-08-17
ATGGCAATCCAGATGACTACCTATTCCTGCCTGACTTAAAGGACCGGAAGTGGCTGCTGGTGGCCTATGGCTGGCAGTTCATGTACTTACAAAGCTTAGCTGGCATTGAAGGCAATGCTGCTAATGGGCAAACACGAACTCTCTACAGTCTTCGTCACACGGCTATGACATTCCGACTGCTTTACGGCGGCAAGATCGACTTGATTACACTGGCACGTAATGCTCGCACCAGTGTGGAAATGATCGATCGGTTCTATTCCTCCAACTTGACTGCTGAGATGAACATTGACTTGTTGCAGGGTCGAAGGACGTAACTCAGTGGACGTCGGATGATCAGCTCCTTATGTTGGAAATCTTGATCACGTTTGACTGGCCAGCTTTTCGGGCCTGGTTGGCACTCATCACCACGTCGCTGAAGATTGAACGTGCTGAGCCTCGGCCCGCTAAAACCACTTGGTCCAAAGTGGCATCAGTAGGTGGCACCAGCCCAGACTGGGTGTAAATACGGCGAAGGATAGGACGCCAGTGGGAAGCAGGCGGGACATTCATATCAATTAAGACACTTCGATTTTGGACACCAGGGTCTACCTGGTTGAGGTGGTTGGTTGTCATAATAAAAACTACGTGTGTGTAGTTCATTAATGCTTTGAACGATGCTTTGGCTGCATCCGTGAGCAAATCCACTTCATCCAAAATCACATAGTGCAAGCCGCTGGCGTTCCAGGGCACAAAGCTTGTGCTGTTTTGGATGCTGTTAATCAAGCTGACCCCGTTTTGACCTTGAACACATGGGTAGTAGTTGAACAGTGGCTCCATCGTGTCAACAATATCTCCTGGTGGTACGGCGTTTGCTGTAGGGGCTGCTTTTGATGTCTCAATTAATCCCGGCAAAAGGTTCGCCATAGTAGTTTTCCCGGTGCCATATAAGCCGTGCAGGATGATCCCGTTAACGCCGTTATCCGGAAAAGACATAGTGCTATCCAAGATACTTTCCAACTTATAACGACTGTTTTGGTGAAGTGCAAAGTCATTCAGGCATGCGGGTGGTAAGACTTTGACAGAATTGTTAAGTGTTGTCGCCATGATGAAATCTCCAAAAGGGATCAAGCGAGTGACCACGCAAGCGTGATCACTCAGGGGTTGATGAAAGGCATTCAGGCAGCTTTAAGTGCTGCACGTGCTGCAGCGCGCTGCTCATCGACAGCGTTCTGCTCTTCCTGTAGCAGACGCGCTTTCTCCTGCTCTGCACCCAGGCTTGCAAAAGTGGCCAGTGCGCTGGTGATGACAGATTTGTTTTGAAGCACTTGGCGCACGGCAAAAGTACCGTCATCCTCACGCGTGGCTAACAAAACAACCCCTTCTTCAAGGCTTTCGTTGGAGTATTTGGCATTCAAGGAGTCTCCTGCAACTTTAGCCAGTACTTCGCCCTCGAGCACAGTGCGACCCAGTGCAGCCTTTTCCTTGAGAGTTTTGGGCTTGTTTGTATTGCTACGTCGAACTTCTTCAATCCCACCCTTATCCTTAAAAAACTTGGGCAGTTCCATAACTTGTTTTTTTTCGGCAATGGCAACTTTCAGGGCCGAGACATAGGCATGGACGCGACGGCGGTCTACACCAAATACGCATTTCACGATTTTGGCAATCAGTGGGGTGGCATCCGTGAACTTGTACCCCTTTGCGGCAATATAGTTTGACAAGCCTTTCTTCAGGGCTTTAGCAGAGACGCCTGTACCGGACATTGCGTTGTTAAGGGAATAGCAGTGCTGTAGCAATGCGTACAGCCCATCATTGGCCGAGGCCAATTCGTTGTTTTCCCAGTTGACGCGTTGCGTGACTAATGCCTCTAACGCTTCACCGATTGATTGCTCAGGATTGCCTTTGGTCAAAAGGTTTCCGATATTGAACATTGCATTTGCTTGCTCAGATGGGATTGCTTCGCCTAAAGGGCTTTTGGTTTCTGCACTCATGAGAGTTCTCCAATAGTTGATGAAATTTGTGGCTGTCCCAATGACAACCACGCCCCAATTTCACCTACTGGTAAATCCCATGAATACATCCAAGATCCGTTAATTAAAAATGTAATCAAAACATCAAAAAGGCGGTGTGTTGTGATTCAGGACTTTTTGAATGGTGTTGCTCGGTCAACCAAGCGGCAAAATTTGGCAGCACTTGCTTCTGCCCGTCTTTATTACAACTACTTGCGTTTGAGTCCAAGTTATTTGGCTGGTTGCATTCATAGACTGCGCAAAAGTCGCCAAAAATTGAATCGACATGGTGGCAAGGTTTTGGCATGTGTGGATAAATATCGAGATGTTCATGCCACTAGCTTTGATGACTGGATTCGAGGACCTGGAAAACTTCGAATAACTTGTTCCTCTGTGATGCCGGAATTTCTAAACGTTCAAACTTTGAAAGTTGGACACCAGTCCGACCTGTTTATTCGGTTTCCTTGCGGCCTCAATGCATTGCCTCAACTTGAACTGCTGGCAATGATCTCTGACTTAATTCCTTCTGTATCTCGAGAAACGATTCCTTCAAGACTAACCCCCGTCATGCACAAAAATCTTTGGCGTGATGTCTATCTGGCTTACTTAATCAAAAATTACCCAGATACAGAACTTTGGCGATTAGGAGCAGAAGCCATGCTGGTCGATCGATTCATCGGCAAAGTGGCGCCAAATGGCCGAAGGATGAATTCCAGCCAGGACTATGAGCGTCGTTTATTGGTGGCTACAGTGGTCAGGCACCGAGCTTGGGCAAACAACATTTCAGAAAACGCTGCCATAGATGAGTTCCCCTGCAAAGAGGTCAAGCCATATGGGCAGCAGTGCTTGGATTTCCAAGCGGTGGCCTTACTGCCGCACCTTTCAAAGCACTCGTTGAATGAGGCAATGCATGCCCGAGAGCAGGTCATTCTTTGTACTGGTTCAAGGGGCAGGGTTTCGGCAGAACCATCGCTTAGTCATCAAGGTGTGTTGTTCTAGGCTTTGTAAATAGGAAAGTTAATTTGCAAAGAGTGGTTAACGGCTTACGGGGCGACTTCTAGCGTGAAAGATGTTACCGAGTGTCGGTCAAACCGACACTTTATGGTGTGCCCAGCATGTTGGTGTGATCTGACAGCAAGTTGGACTGATATCTAAGTTGGTCTATTTGCGGTGACATAAACAAAGAAACTTTTCATGAACTAGGCCCGCAACAGAAATGCTCGGCTGTGCGCCAACTTGAATTGAGCCGCCTGCAACTTCGTGCGTTCTCCGCCAATCACAGCACAGCACAGTCTTCGCCCCAGTCGAACTGGAAGGCCTCGCTAGGTGCAAATGTGAGGGGTGCAAATGCCCCGCGCCCAGTTGTCTTGGTGGCTTCGTGTTTGTTTTGAAGCCAATTACGAGCAATGGCAGCGACTCGGTCATACGAGCCCTCAAACCCCAGTACTACCAGATCATTGAAGAGTTGGCGGGTGTTGCGACTATGTTTACGGCCTTTCTTAACCTCGCTCTTGAGCCAGGGGTCACCAAACTGCTGTTTGATTCACCGAAAGCGCATGGGTACGGCAAGATCCTTGGCGGCGGCCTGGTCGGCACGCATGCAAGCGACATGATTGGCGAGATCGCTCTGGCCATTGAGTTGGGCGCTAACGCGGTGGACATCGGAAAGACGATTCATTTGCATCCTACGCTGGGCGAGAGCATCTGCATGGCGGGGTAAGTGGCGCATGGCAGCTGCACAGATTTGCAGCCGGCGCAAATAGCCTTTGAACAACTGAATACACTGCGCATTCCTACGAGAGTGCGCGGTTTCTTTTTGCCCGAATCAGGCGGGTGTTGTCACTTGCTCAAAATGAAATTTGGAAACCACAAAACTATGCCCGGGAATACGGCAATCAGAATCACGAAGCCCATCATGATGAACAGGTAGGGCAAGGTCACACGGGTCAGGTAGGCCATGCTTTTGCCCGTGATGCCTTGCAGCACTGACAGGTTGAAAGCTACAGGCGGGGTTATCTGGGCCATCTCGACGACCAGCACCATGAAAATGCCGAACCAGACCTTGTCGAAACCTGCAGCTTTGACCAGTGGAAGCACAACCGGCAAGGTGCAGGCGATCATGGAAAAGCCTTCCAGCGCAGTGCCTAAAAGAAGGTAAAGCGTCATCAAGGCGACGATCAGCATCAGCGGTGAAAGTTCCCATGATGTGACAACCTGGGCCACAGCATCCGGCACGCCCAGCGCGGCCGTGACGTTGCCCAGAATGGACGCACCCAGAATGATCATGCCCATCATGCTGCAGCTTTGCACCGTTCCGATGGCAACATTACGCAACGTTTCCCAATTCACCCCTGTCTGCACATACGACACGATGAAAGCACCCAGCACCCCCAGCGCAGCAGCCTCTGTGGGGGTTGCAATGCCGGCGTACATGGAGCCGATGACGCAGATGATCAGGAACATGGCAGGGCCAAGCTCCTTCAGGGCGGCCAGACGCACGCTGAGAGGGACATGCTTGAGGGCCTGCTCGGACTCAGGAATCAATTCCGGATGCAGCTTGGTATCGATCATGATCCAGCCCATGAAGCAGCCGGCCAGCAGCAAGCCGGGGATCCAGCCAGCCGTGAACAGGCGCAGTACAGACTCTTCAGCTAGAACGCCGTAAATGATCATCACCGTGCTGGGCGGTATCAAAAAGCCCAGCGTGCCGGCGCCCGCCAGGCTGCCGATGGCCACGCTGGAGCCATAACCGCGGCGTAGCAATTCCGTCAGGGTCATCTTGCCCACCACCTGGGTGGTGGCTGCGCTCGAGCCTGAAATCGACGCGAAGATGGAGCACGCAATGACGTTGACGTGCAGCAAACGTCCCGGCAGAAGGCCTGCCCATGGGGCCAGGCCGTTGAAAAGCGTGCGCGAGAGGTTGGTGCGGAAAAGAAATTCCCCCATCATGACGAACAAGGGCAGGGCGACCAGGTCCGATGTAGTGAGTATGTTGAAGGTGTGTTGCGCCAGCAGCCGCGTGATGGGAATGTCGCTGAAAAATGCAGCCAGCAGCATGGCGGTGATGGCCAGCGACAGACCAATACCCACACCAGACGCGAGGATCGCAAACAACAGGCCGAAAAGGTTGACAAAAATGGCGGTCATTGTGGCTTTTTAAATCTTGTTATTCGCTGGCAGAAGCCACTTTGAAGTCGTCGTTGTCCAGTGGCAGTCCGGCAAGGCAGGACAGGAGTCGTGCAAATGCCTGCAAGGCAAAAATGACAGTCCCCAGCAGCAAAACACTTTGAGGTATCCACAAGGGCGTGAGCGTATCGCCCGATACCTGCGCTGTGTTCCAGGATTGCAGGGTGAAAGCCGCCAGACTCCAGGCAAGCATGCCAAGAAAGACCGCGCCAACCAGCGAAGAGAAAATTTCAAGCGGACGCTCGAAACGCCCTTGGCCGGCGCGCAGTAGCAACTCGACGCGAATCTGCATGCCCGAGCGCAGGGTGAGTGCGCCGCCGAACATGAAGGCTGAACCCATCAGGTAGGCGCTGTATTCCCAGGCAAACCGGATGCCGCTGGGCATGGACGGAATCACACGGGACAAGAGACCCGTGCTGATCTCGGCCAGCACCAGCAACACCATCGCCGTAAGGGACGCCGCTGCAAGATAGGCCCCCGCCAAAGCGAGTGCGTCTACAAAGCGCTGAAATGCGGCAATGGTGCCGGCAGTCTTTAAGCTGCCGGAAGCCTGACCTGATACATCAGTCATTTCAGGCACGACCCATGCTGGTCATGTACTGCTTGACGATGGGTGCTGAAGCTGGCACGCGTTGCAGGTATTCCTGCTGCAGTGTGCCGGCGCGCTTACGAATGTCGGCCATCATGGCGGGCGACACCGGCAGCAGTTCCATGCCGTTTTCAGTCAGTTTCTTAATGCTGTCGCGATCTGCCTGCGCCGAGACTTCCCAGAAATCAGGTTCCATCTTGGCGGCCAGTTCTTCCATGGCCTTTTGTTGTGCCGGTGGGATTTTTTTCCACACATCTAGATTAATGTTGACCATGTTGCAGGCCCAGGTGTGGTTGGTCGGGTAGACGTATTTCATGAATTCCCAGAACTTGGCGTCCACGCCGGTGGTGGCGGAAGTGGCTACGCCGTCAACGCGGCCCGAAGCCAGGGCGGGGATCAACTCGCCAAACGGAATGATCACGCCGGCCATGCCGACAGCATTGCAGATGTCCACGGTGTTTTTGTCGGCGCCACGGATCTTGATGCCCTTTAGTCCGTCAGCAGACGCGACCTTGACCTTGAGGAACATGTATTGCGCCGGCGAAGGCACCATGTAAAGAATTTTCTGGTTGAACTTGGCCGCCAGTTTGTCGAACTCGGGCCGCAGGAACTTATGCAGGCTGCGCAGTTCGGCTTGGGACGCGACCAGGAACGGAATGCCTTCGGTGCCGAACAGGGGCTCGTCACCAATTTGCTGGCTGGTCAGAACATCAGCCATGGGTACCAGGCCATCGCGCACAGCGCGCAGTTGCTCTGGACCCTTAAAACCCAGAGAGCCACCCGGGCGCAGGTTGATATTGACCTCGCCGCCTGTGGCCTTGGCCACTGCTTCGGCGTACTTGCGGGCGTTTTGCACCATGAAGTTACCGTCGGGCAGGACACTGGCAAGGTTGAGTTGCACAGCGGCAAAAGCCGAGTGCATAGGGCTGGCCATGGATGCGACGGCGCAACTGGTGACAACAAACTGGCGGCGGTTGATGGTCATAATCAAAATCTCCTGATGTAAGTGTTGAGAGGCACGGGAAAAATCGTAAGCGGGTCACTGCCGGGCGGCAAAGAGGCTTTTCGTCTGGCTGGATAAGTTTCGAGAATGTCTCGTGGTGAGGGTCAGTTGGCGCAGCGCGCTTCAAGCGTTGCGATGAAGGAACGGTCCCAGCGGCCCTCTTTCATGGCCAACATGGTTTCTGCCTCTTTGAGGGCCTGTGCCTGGGCTTTGGCAATGACCTGGGGGGCCTCGGAGGGGTGAAATGCCAGCAAACCGTCCTGATCGCCCACGATGATGTCGCCCGGGTTGACCACCATGCCGCCGATAGACACAGGGACATTGATTTCGCCAGGGCCGTCCTTGTAGGGGCCCCGGTGGTTGATGCCGCGGGCATAGACCGGAAAGTCCCGTTCCCGGATTTCAGCCACATCACGGATAGCGCCGTCGATGACCATGCCCGAGAGCTGGATGATGGCGCCGTAGTAAGTGAGGATGCCGCCCACGACGGCGTTGGTGATGTCGCCGCCGCAGTCGATCACCATCACATCACCGGGGCGGCAGTATTCAAAGGCCCGCAGGATGGTGAGGTTGTCGCCGCCACGCGCACGTACGGTGACGGCGGTGCCGGCCATGTGTTTCGGGCGGTGGTAAGGCTTTAGTCCGACACTGCCTATGCTGCGATGCAGATTGTCGCTTAAAAGCGCAAGGGCAATGCCGCGCAATGTTTCGAGGATGGCTGCATCGGCCGGTGGGGCTGATGGGTTTCTGCTGGCGCCGTTGGATGGCATGCGTTTTCTCCTTGTTTATTTTTTAATGCGACGGTGTGTCGTCGCGTTTGACGGTGGTCAGGCCGCCGGGGACCTGCAATGTGGGCAGAATTTCCATGTTCGAGATATTCATGGCCCGTGGGGCGGAAATGGCAAAGGCAATGGCGTCTGCAATGTCACTGGCCAGCGGCAACTCGAAGCCGTCGATGAATTCCTTGCGCGCCGCTTCGATGTCACCCAATACATGCCCGAAGATGTCCGTGGCGACCCGCCCCGGGCAAATCTCTGTCACACGCACGCGCTTTCCGGTGACGTCAACGCGCAGTTGGCGTGACAGCGTGTGCAGACCAGCCTTGGTGACGTGGTAGGTGGTGTTGCCGCCAAAGTTGTAGATGCCGGCGATCGATGTCACATTGACAACGTGGCCGCAGTCGCGCGCCACCATACCCGGCACGATAAGCCGGACCAGATGCATGGCGGCTTGCAGGTTGACATCCATTTGCAAGTCGATGTCGCTGGCTTTGGCCGTCAGGATAGAACCCGGCTGGTTGACGCCGGCGTTATTGACTAGGATGTCGAACTGGACTTGCTCCGTGAGCCGAGTTACGGCCTGCAGGTCGGAAACATCCATTACCTGGGGAATACAGCCGGTGCGTGAAGCCAGCTCGTGTAACGCGTCTGCGCTGCGGGCCAGCGCGTGGACTTGCAGGCCTTCGCGGCAAAATCGATCGACGATGGCGGCTCCCATGCCCGATGAGGCGCCCGTCACCAATGCGGTTTTGTAATCTGAAAATGGCATGTCTAGTCTTTGGAGAGCTGGGGTCAAAGGACCTGAATTTGAATGTACTGTCGGGCTTAACGCGGAGCAAAGACGGATTGAGCCTGCCGCGATAAGTCCTGCTTATATTTGAAGCCAAAGGCCATGGTCATGCCAGCAGACGCGACAAGGGAACCACGCGCCCACCACCGACTTCTATGGCGCGGCGAACTGTTTTGGCTAACGAAACCGCGCCTGGCGTGTCACCATGCAGCAGAATAGAAGAAACCCGCATAGGCAGTTTTTTGCCGGTGATGCTGGTGACGCTGCGGTCTTCCAAGACTTGCAATACACGTTGCAGAACCAGCTTTTCGTCATGAACGACCGCGCCTGGTAATTTGCGCGATACCAGCGCGCCGGCGTCGTCATAGGCACGGTCGGCCAGAAAGCTTGTCGCTACGCGCTGGTTCAAGGCATCGGCAGCTTTCTCGATTGCCGTGTCGGTTGAGACGCTGATGATCAGGGCAGGGTCAAAGTCTGCAACGGCCCTGACCAGAACCTGAGCCAGCGACAAGTCTGCAGCCGCCATATTGCCCAGTGCGCCATGAAAACTCATGTGCGTCATCACGCAGCCCGCAGCCCGGGCGATCCCAGCCAAAGCGCCAAGCTGGTAAATCACATATGTGGCCAGTTCTGCCGGGTCGGTCTGCATAGGGCGACGACCGAAACCCATCAGGTCTGGAAAAGCCACGTGGGCACCAATGTCGATGCCGCGTGCCTTGGCCATCCGCACCGTCTGGTTCATGAGCACCGGGTCCCCGGCGTGGTAGCCGCAGGCAATGTTGGCCGACGAGATGACCTCCATCAGGGCAGCATCGTCTCCCATGCGCCAGGGGCCGAAGCCTTCACCCAGGTCGGAATTGAGGTCAATGTCCATCATGCGTCTCCCGCCAATATCTCGAACAAGTGCGCACCATAACCGGCTTGTGTGCCTGAGGCCTGCAGGCAGCGTCCGAGCGTGCCGCTGACTGGTGCCAGCACGGGTGTTAACAACAGACCTGTTTGCAGCAGTGCCAGCAGTTCGCCGGCCTGTAAGCGATCGCCTTGAATGGGAAATTTACCGCCGCCCGCAGGATGCCGGGTCAGAAAAATACCAGCCATATGGGCCGTGACCACCACCGGGCCGGCAGGGACAAGGGTGGGTGCAGTTGCGCTGGCACTTGTTGCTTGCAGCTGGTAACCCTGACTGCCGCGCGCCATGCGAAGCGCTACGCTGCCGGTTTGGATGTCGATGCAATCAACGTCCGCCGCAGCCAGCCAGGCGGCAATCTGCGGCCAGACGTGCGCTGGAATCAGGTTAGATGTTTCTGGCCGGGTTTCAGTCATGCAATTGCCTGTAAAGAGCGCAGAGATGCCGTACTTTGCTCAGATAAGCCTCTGTGGGCTTCAATGCCGCCACGGCTTGCTCGTAGGTGCAGGGCACAAAACGAATATAGGAGCCGGCGCGTGCCTGGCCCAGGCGCCAGAGGTCGGCTTCAATGACTGTGCCAATTTTGGGGTAACCGCCCGAGGGCTGTGCATCCCGCATCTGGATGATCGGCTGGCCGCTGTGCGGCACCTGGATCACGCCGGGCACGATGCCATGAGAGCGGGTTTCCATGGTCTCTCGCAAAGCCAGCGCAGTGCCGGACAAGCGGTAGCCATAGCGGTCGCTTTGGGCGCTGATTTTCCAGTCGGTACCCCAGAAATTCTGCATGGAGGGTGCGTCAAAGTTGTCGTATTCGGCGGCTGGAATCACGCGCATAGCCGTCACTGCTGTCTGCGATTGCGCTGCGAAAAATTCACTTTGCGGCAAGGCCAGATCGGGTGGCATAAGGCCAAAGCCGGCATCGGGACCGCCTGGCAGTGCCAGCGCCGGCTGGCCCGGCAAGATATCGCCCTTGACCAGTGCCCGGCCATGGTGACCACCGAACTGGCCGCGCAATTGCGTACTGCGTGAGCCGAGAACAACAGGGACATCAACGCCCCCCGCAAGCAACAGGTAGCTTCGCGCGCCCGTACGAAAGCCCGGGCCGGCGCCTCCCAATGTCAGCACCTGGCCGGCCCTGGCGCGTCGCGTCCACCAGGGCGCAAGCGCAAGTCCGTCCAGCTGGGCAGCGGCGTCTGCGCCGGTAACCGCGAAAACGACATCCTTGAGAAACCGCACCTGAAAAGGCAGCACAGGCACCTCAATCCCGGCCGCCGAGGCCGGGTTGCCCAACATCAGGTTGCCGGCTTGCAAGGCCAGCCGGTCCATGGCTCCCGAAGTTCCGACGCCAAAGCGCAAGTGGCTCAGGCGCCCCAGGTCTTGCACGGTGCTGAGCGTGCCTGAAGACAGTAACTCGATCACGCGTCAATCCTCAGGACGGTGAACCGTATCTGGTCACCCGGCGACAACAGCGCCGGTGTTTCGCTTTGAGGGTCAAAAAATTGCATGGCGGTTTGACCTATGGTGTTCCAGCCACTCGGGCCGTCAGAGGCAGAGACGCCGGTTTGGATGCCGCCGATGGAGACCGATCCCCCGGGTAGATGCACAACAGGAACTTTTCTGCGGGGCGTCGCAATGCGGGCGTCCATGCCGCCTAGGTAACAGTAGCCAGGGTGGCTGCCCAGTGCGTACACGGTGTACAGGGGCTCGGTGTGAATGCGGACAATGTCGTCAATGGGCAAGCCGGTATGCGCGACCACATCAGCCATGTGCGGGCCTGCTGCGCCGCCATACACCACGGGCAGCTCGAAGATCCGGCCGTCGAGTGACAACGTGTAGCCCTCATCCCAGGCTTGCTGCAGTAAGGCCCGTAGTGGGGCCAGGTCTGGCGGTGGCGTGCTGAAGGTCAGCATCAGGTTGTTCATGCCCGGCACCGCTTCCTGCACATTCGCCCAGTTGCTCGCCAGCCGTGCCAGCGCCCAGATGCGTCGTTGCTGGGGTAGGTCCATCTCGCCGGGGGCTTCAAACAGCAAGGCGGTGCTGCCCAGCAAGCTGATGCGGGGTTGTAGCAGCTTGTCGATGGGTGGGCTCATGGGGCGTGGCGTGCGGCAAGCAGGCGTTCAAGGTGATGGTTGTCCACACCGCCCGCCATGAACCCGGGGTCGCGCAGCAAATCCTGGTGCAGCGGAATGTTGGTCTTGATGCCCTGGACCACCATGTCTCCCAGCGCTATCTGCATGCGTGCAATAGCTTGCGCACGGGTGCTGCCGTGGGTGATCAGTTTGCCGACCATCGAGTCGTAGTATGGCGAGATGGTGTCATGGGCCCGAACATGCGAGTCAAAGCGCACGCCCACGCCGCCCGGCATGTCCCATCGGGAGATACGGCCCGGCGAAGGGATGAATGTTTGTGGGTCTTCCGCGTTGATGCGGCACTCCATCGCGTGCCCTTGCTCGATGATGTCGGCCTGGCCAAAAGACAGGGGCTCACCGCGCGCCATCCGGAGCTGCTGCTCGACGATGTCGATGCCGGTGGTCATCTCTGTTACAGTGTGCTCGACCTGCAGCCGGGTGTTCATTTCAATGAAATAAAAATTTCCATCCTGGTAAAGAAACTCGAATGTGCCGGCTCCCAGGTAGGCCATGTTCCAGCAGGCCTTGACGCAACGCTCTCCCAGTTGTGCGATCAGTGCTTGAGAGATACCGCTTGCCGGCGCTTCCTCGATCACCTTCTGATTGCGCCGTTGCAGTGAGCAGTCGCGCGAACCTAGCCAGACAGCCTGGCCATGTGCGTCGGCTAGCACCTGGATCTCGATGTGGCGCGGATGTTCGAGGTATTTCTCCAAATAAAGCGTAGGGTTGCCGAATGCACGGCGTGCTTCTTCGCCCGTAACTGCGATGGCCTCAGACAACTGACCGGCCTCGTGAACCACGCGCATGCCCCGCCCGCCGCCGCCGCCGGCTGCCTTGACGATAACCGGGTAGCCGATGTGTTGGGCAACTGCCAAGGCTTCAGTCGGGGTGCCAGTGAAGGCAGCGTCCGGACCCGGCACGCAAGGCACGCCGGCCAGCAACATCGCCCGCTTGGCAGCTACTTTGTCGCCCATGGTGCGGATGGTGGCTGCCGAAGGGCCGACAAAAACCAGCCCTGCGTCTTGCACCGCGCCGGCAAAGTCTGCGTTTTCAGATAGAAAGCCGTAGCCCGGGTGGATGGCCTGCGCGCCGGTGAGCTCGGCAGCCAGCAAGATTGCAGCCTGGTTGAGGTAGCTTCGCGTTGGCGTCGCAGGGCCAATGCAGACAGTTTGGTCAGCCGTCCTAAGGTAGCTGGCGTCGGCATCGGCTTCAGAATAAACGGCCACGGTGCGCAGCCCCAGTTGCCTGCAGGCCCGCTGGATGCGCAGGGCAATCTCCCCCCGATTGGCGATAAGGACCGTGTCGAACATGCTTTATTCCGCGGCCTTCAATTCAAACAGTGCCGCGCCCGCTTCTGCTTCTTCGCCGGCAGTGGCAAGGATGGCCGCAACGCGTCCCTTGCGGTTGGCTTTGACTTCGTGAAACATCTTCATGGCTTCCATTACGCAAAGGGTTTGTCCGGCCTGAACGGTGTCGCCCAGTTGTACAAAAGCAGCCGCATCCGGCGATGGCGTGAGGTGCACCACTCCATAGAGCGGCGCAGTAACTAAATCGCCGGCTTCGGTGTTTGAGTTCGAAAGTGCTTGCTGCGGGGCAGGCGTTGGTGCGCCGGTTTCAGGTTCTTCATTTGCCATCACAGGAGCGGCTGTCGGCGCCGGGCTCAAATAAGCACCGGCCTCCGTGTGCAGGCGCTTAATCAGGCGAACCCGGTGTTTACCCTCGACCAATTCGATTTCTGCCAGATCGGAGGCTGCCAGCACATCGATCAGTTCTTTGATTTTTTGTAAGTCCATTCGCACGCCTATGGCCGGGACAACAACGTCCCAAAGCTGAGTGCAATGTACGGCCGGTGCAACGCGCAGGCAAAGACGGAATGAGCCTGTAGCAATAAGACGGTCTTATGACGAACCGACTCACGCCGGATTGTTGACTGCAGCGAGGTCGCCCACCAGCTCCATCAGGATCTCTTTGACCGCAAGAGCGGGTTCAGACATCGGCAGGTGGTCAGACACGCATAGCGACAGCGGCGCCTCGATCACCGGGTTGACAATTCGGCATAGCCTTGCTTTGCATGCAGCGCCTATCACCCGCGCGGCTGAGCCCGGCAGGATGGTTGCGCCCAAGCCGTCCGCGATGGCGGCCACCAGGGTGGAGGCCGATTCGATTTCAGCCACCACATTGGGGGTGCGGTGGATGCCGATGAAGGCTTCATCGACCAGTTTGCGCACAACGTTATAGGGGCGCGGCAACAGCAATTCGACGTCGAGCAGTTGCGCCAGTTCGACCTGGGCTTCGGGCAGTGCCATATCAGCCGGGCCGACCAGATAAAGCTCTTCCTTGAGCAAGGGTACAAAAGACAAGCCGTGCACGGGTTTGCTTCCATAAAGCACCGCCATGTCCATGCGGCCGTTCATGATCAGCTCGCTCAACGTGGTGCCGAAGTTTTCATTCAGGTAAAGCAGGACGCCCGGATGACGGGCACGCACAGCCTTGAGCAGCGGCAGGGACAGGGCAGATGCGGCCGTACCCGGTGCCAGGCCCACCGAAACCTGGCCGGAAAGCGTCTGCCCCGAATTCTTGACATCATTTTGGGCCTGGTCAAACTGCCGCAGGATGATTTGGGCATGCCGGTAAAGCACCATGCCAGCTTCGGTTGGTGTGACGCCGCGCTTAGTGCGCACCAAAAGTTGCTGGCGGAACTCGCCTTCGAGGGTGGCGAGTTGCTGGCTCAATGCGGGTTGGGCGATGTGCAACACGTCAGCGGCCTGGGTCAGACTTCCGATGTCAACGATTTTGACGAAATATTTAAGACGGCGAAGATTCAAGACAGTGGGCCGGTTGCATAAAAGAAGAGTGAAATCATCGAGCAAGAGCCGCACCCGGGTCAATCCGTAGATTCCCGTGCCGCATAAGAGCGGGTTATGCCGCAAGACGAAATCGGTCTTTGCGCCGGCAGTGTAGTTGCTCTAAGGTAGCAGCTTGCCTATGTCTGTCAGGAGCGCCCCTTGAGTTTGTCCCGAATTGCCGCACGCGTTCAACGCATCAAGCCATCCCCCAGCAGCGCTGCCCAGGACAGGGCCAACGAGTTACGACGGCAAGGCCGTGACATAGTGAACCTGGTGGTGGGCGAGCCGGATTTTGACACCCCCGAACATATTCGCCGCGCTGCCTGCGAGGCGATAGAGCGTGGCGAGACGCGCTACACCATGTCTGCCGGCACCCCGGCCCTGCGCCAGGCTGTCTGCAACAAATTGCTGCGCGAGAACGGGCTGAGCTATCAACCACGCGACATTGTTGTGACCTGCGGCGCCAAGCATGCCATCTTCAATGCCCTGTCGGTGACCCTCGAGCCGGGGCATGAAGTCATCATCCCGGCACCTTACTGGGTCTCTTACCCGGACATGGCGCTGGCCTGTGACGGAACCCCGATGGTGTTGACCTGCAAGGAGGAAGACGGCTTTCGCCTTCAGGCCGCCGCACTCGAGGATGCCATCACGCCCAACACGCGTTGGTTGTTGCTGAACTCGCCGACCAATCCGACCGGTGCCGCCTATGGCGCACCAGATTTGCGAGCCATTGCCGATGTGCTGCTGCGCCATCCGCAAGTGATGCTGATGACCGACGACATCTACGAGCACATCCGGTTTTCAGATGAAGCCAGTCCGCATATTCTGGCCATCGAGCCGGCACTGCGCGACCGGACTATGGTGATTAATGGCGTCTCCAAAACCTACGCGATGACCGGTTGGCGCATCGGTTATGCCGCGGGGCCGGCAGATCTCATTTCTGCCATGGAAACCTTGCAGTCGCAGTCCACTAGCAACGCTTGCTCGGTCAGTCAGGCGGCGGCCTTGGCGGCGCTGGAAGGGGATCAAAGCTTTATCAGTGGTTTCATGGCCACTTACAGTTTGCGCCGTGACACGGCACTAGCCAAGATCAATGCCATCCCCGGGCTTCATTGCCGTGCCCCCGGCGGCGCTTTTTATCTCTTCGTCAATTGCAGCGGTTTGATCGGCCGTCAAACCGCGCAGGGTGAGGAATTGAAAACAGACGTTGATGTGGTGCTTTTCCTGCTCAACACGGTGGGTGTAGCCATGATTCCCGGTTCGGCCTATGGGGTTGCGCCGTACTTTCGCATGTCGATTGCGACGAGTCTGGACGTGATCGCAGAAGGTTGCCGCCGGATAGCCTCGGCCGTGTCTCAGCTGCGCTGAAATTCACGCCGCCGGGTGTGGATGTGGCCACGCAGTCTTGCCCGACTTGGAATTTTTTTTCGACTACAACGGTAGGGTTCACCTTTCTGAGACAGGGCGCAGGTTCGTGTTAACTTAGAAGACTTCTTTCACTCACCAACGCAAGCTGCACCATGCCAACACTCCAGGAAGTTTCACGCGTTGCCGAAGACGTCGCGCGCCTGCAGCGCTGGTGCACCGTCGGCGAGGGCCAGTAGTACTTGAAGATCGTGGGGAAGGTCTTGTACCGGCTTAAGACATTGAGGCCTATGAAGAAGCCTGTCTGATCCGGAAAGTGATCTAGGAGCGGGCCCAAGGAGGCCCCGAACGGGCTGTAAATTGTTCGAACGACTTGGAATCAGTTCTAAATAGTCTTAGTGGACTAGAAGTTACCAGATCGCAAACCGCCTAAATTTCCCAAGAGCAAGCCGATCAAGCACTTGGGGTTCGATTCGGTATCTTATATGTTGAGACATTTTCTTGTACCGAGAGTTTTCAGAATCTCTGTGCTGAGGGCTTCGGAATTAGAACCTGCTAGATTGCCCCACTGTGCCCCTTCGACCCATAGCGGTCATTACCTGCAATTATTGTGTAGCTTCCACTTTTCTTCATGACCCATCGCTTTGGCAAAGTCAGGCACCTTGCACCGCTCCGCTTCTGCGGGATCGACAGCAACGGCAGGCTGTGAGACTGCCGAAGGGGGCAATTCATTCACGCGCGTGGGCGCAGTGTTGTACACCCATTGCGCAACGGCGAACATTGCAGCGGCAAAGACAAACAGGATCAGCGTTTGAGCCATGGATATCTTTGGAATTTGGTCGGACGGAATCTCACAAACTCCACCAGGGCAAAGTTGCGCTTTTTCCTTGTTGAACCAGTTGTAAATGTGGCAACCGACACAGATGCCAAATGCCGTCTCGAAGAACAACAAAAGCAGGCACAACGAACACACAATCAAATTGATCGGACCAACGACGTTCTTGAGCACCACCAAGTACAGCATGGTCAACGCCAGCGCGAACCCGATGCTCCAGGCAAAGCGTTTTTGAGGTGCACCGGTCCATTCTGGTATTTGCTTGCGCACCATCCATTCGCCCAGAATCATCACAGGTGCGAAACGCGGGTTGATAAAGATGCGAATGGTGAACTCGATTAGAAAGCTCACGACAAACACACGGGTCGGCTGAAAATTCCCCATCAGCCAGGCATTCATGAAGCTGATCAAGGCCAGGAAAAACAAAATTCCCGCAGCGGCTCTGACTGCCCGCTCATTCAGAACGGAAACGGCGTACTCAGGCCGCACTTGGCCAAATTCAAAAATTTTTGTGGACATCAAACCGGACCTCATTGACTAACTCGGCACCAGCAATACAGAAACTGCTGGTCGGTTCCCATGGGAGTATGGTGCATGGTCAGTTCATCGCCCTGCAAGCTAAACCCCTCTCCAAACTCATTGTGCAAGCTCTGCGCATCGTACCGAACCACGTCCAGGCCACTGCATTTCAGAGGTCCATTGGGGCCAAAGGTTGCCATGAGTACATAGCCACCAGGCTTGACTGATCGTCGGACTAATTCGATGTAAGCATGTCGCGCAGCTGGATCGGTCAAAAAATGAAACACGGCGCGGTCGTGCCACAAATCAAACTTTTTGGAACCGAAATGGTACTGGGTGATGTCACCAACATGCCAACCCACTTGTTCTGCTTGTGCTCCAAGACGTTGTTTGGAGAAATCAATGGCGGTAACGGAAATATCTAGTACTGACAAGTCAAGGTAGTGATGATGCAACAAGTCATCTACCAAAGTAGACTCCCCGGCACCGATGTCGACTATAGCTGCCGTCTTATCCGGAGCCAGTTGCCTGATCAGTCGCAACGACTCAGCCAAATGAGGGGCATACCAGCTCACCGCGTCAAAGTCTTTGGTGCGGTAGACATTCTCCCAGTGCTCAGCCGTCTGCATAAAGTGCTCCAGTTAAATGAAGGTTCGTCGATAATATCAGCCATTACTTATTAAATCGACGATATGAAAAAACAGTTCTACTTCACCTTGGCCCTGCTTTTTGCGCTGACGCCCTGCATGGCAAACGACAAAGCTAAGCTAATGGATGAACTTTCAGGCTATCTTGAATTTGTGGACTACGGGGGCGGCACCATCTTTGCCGAGCAGATTCCAAAAAGTGAGTATGCCAAGATGGTGGTGATTGACGCACGCGATGCCTCTCAGTTCGCCAAAGAGCACATTCCCGGCGCCGTCAACATCGAGTGGCGTCAGATCTTGGCCAAAAGTGGTGACATCCCTAAAAATAAGCCGGTTCTGATTTATTGCAACACGGGCACTCTGTCAGCGCAAGCAGGCTTTGCACTGCGAGTATCTGGCTGGGAAAACGTTCGCATCTTGCAAGGTGGCTTTTCCGAATGGAAATCAAAAGGCGGGCTTGACGCCAACGCAAATGCTTCTGGCGCCGCACCAAAGCACTAAAACAAACACCTAGGCAGACTGCTGTTTAATTGGTCATGCCTGTATTTGGTTGCCTAAATCTCACAGCTGTGGCGTTCAGCTTGGCCTTGCACGGCATGGTGTTCATGCTGACCAGCAGCCTCCAATTTTCCAACCTGAGCAAGCCCAAGCCCCCGGCCAAAGAACAGATCATCCTGCTTCAAGTCCTGCCTCCGTCGCCCAAGGCTGTACCGGCTCAAGTAAAAAATACTTCAGTCACAAGTAGCGCCCTGACCGCAAAGTCTCAAACGCCAACTCTCAGCGCTGACAAACCAGCTATAGCTTCCACGACCGTAAAACAAGCTGTCAGCATGGCAGCACCGCCCCCACCGACGGCTGAGGAATGGGCCTTTGCGGGGAAGTACACAAACAAAAACAGCAAAGGCTATCGGTACAACTGGGGTCAACAAGTTCGCAGCATGATGGGCACTGTTGTCGAAGGGCCTGATCAAGGTTACGTTCGTTTCAGAATTGAAATTGCATCCGACGGGACACTGGCCAAGTTGGAAACCATTTGGACTACGTCCGTAGTGGCTGAACAACTGGCGCGCAAGGCGGTAGAAAACATGTCTTCACTGCCACCGACGCCAACTGGGAAACCGCTTATTTTTGAGAAAACGATTTCGTTCACGCCCTTCGCATCAGATGATCCGCCGAGCTATAAAGATGACTGCCTGCCGGATCCACCTGTTTTCCGAAATCCGTTTGCGTGGGATGGCAAATCACCTCAAGTGCGGTCAGAGCATCCAAAGGCTGAAAAGCTCGATCCACA
>JACCDS012398558.1_pt1 | contig 18867 bp, 12 predicted proteins | sample 7446441 | NCBI WGS metagenome assembly JACCDS01 (sample SAMN15323445, study PRJNA562643) | freshwater metagenome | isolation source: river surface water | place: USA:Blue River Watershed | collected 2017-08-17
GCGAGCACGGCTGCGAAGTTCACCATGAATACGAGGCCGCGCAGCCGCACGTTGGTGGTGAAGACGTGGACGGCGCTGTGCGCGATGCGCCCGACAACGAAGAGCCACGCCAGGCCCACCTGCAGGGAGTCGACGGCCTGCATCGAAAAGAGCATCAGGCAGGCGACGTGGAAGAACAGAGGCCACTCGAACTGGTTCGACAGGTTCGCACTGATACGACGCTCCACCTGCGCCCACGGGTTGCTGCCGTCGATTCGCTTGCCCAGCCCCCACACGGCGGGTGCGCGGGCGCCGGTCAGCAGCACGTACAGCGCGGCGACCAGCGCAACATGCGCGGCCATGGGAATCAGCAAGGGGTGGGTGGTCATGGGGGAGGTCAGTCGGATGAAGAGCGCTGGTGCTCAGGTATAGCCTTCCCCTGACGTGGCGGAGGTCGTCAGGCCTTCTTCTTCTTCGTCGGTCCTTTCAACAGCGGCGGGTTCGGATGGCGGTTACGCAGCCACTGGGCGAATGCGTCGTCTTGCAGTTGGTAGTCCCCGTAGTCGAACTTGGCCACAAGGTCTGAGGCCTGCAGCCGCTTCAGGGATTGGCCCGGCAAGTGCGAGCCCACTGGCTCAGGCCGCTTCGTCAAACGGGCCAGTTCCTTGCGCGCCGCTTCGCTCTGCACGTCCTTGACGCCGTGCACCAGCAGCTGGAGCACCGCCTGGTCGATGGCCACCAGCTTGTTCCAGCGCTCGAGGAAATTCGCGTCGCTGAACACGTGTTCTTCGGTGTCTGCGAGCGCGGCGGGCGCGCCCAGTTCGGCATAGGTGATGTAGCGGTTCAGGTAGCGGCGAAAGAACTCCGGTGTGCGTTGCAGGGCCTCGAACGCAGCCAGAGCGTCCTTCTCGGACAGCGGAAACTTCGACAGCACGTTCACCTTGGCCGTCATCGCCTTGACGAAGTCCTCGCCCAGCAATTCGAAGGGCTCCAGCGGCGCCCAGTTGTAGAAGGGCTCTGTCGAGCGTGCGAACATCCTGCGCAGCGTCGGCTCGGAGCTGCCCGCAAAGACGACCTTGATGTTTTGCTTGCGGCTGTCGAGGCCCGCTCGCAAAGAGTGCGCGAGGTTGCTGTGGGCCGGGTCCGCGAGCACTTGCGCTTCGTCCAGCACCAGGAGAAGCCGCTTCTTCGGGTTGTCGAAACCGCGCAGCAGCTCGCTCAGCGGGGGTGCCGATTGGCCTGACGGGTCCGTCAGCTCGGCCTCCAGCGCACCCTCGGCCAGCCCGGGCACCTTGCCCGAGGCCTTGACCTTCTTCAAGGGCGTGTTCAGCCGCTGGACGAACTTGGCCCAGCCGCGTGGCGCCATCGCCTTGCCGAGCACCCCCACGAGCGCCGGCAACGGGTTGTCGCGCGCGTCCCAGAGGTTGAGGTAGGCGGTGAGGTAACCTGCTGCCTGGGCCGCGGGGATGAGGTCTTTCTCCAGGAACTCGGACTTGCCCATGCGCCGCTTGGCGAACAGGCCGCGGGCCGAGGTGAGCCCGATGTCGAAGACCTTGAGGTAGCTGGCAGCCAGCTCCGGTCGGGCATAGTGCCAGGGGTCGGCCGAAGCCACAGGCTGGGACCGAACGTCGGGGTGGTTCGAGGCCATCTTCGTACATCTTCGCATCAGTCATGCTAGTTCGCATTCTCCATGCGAACTTGTGCGAAGTCCAGGGGCCGGCCTGCGGCCTCTCTGCTGTGTGCGCCTAGGCCACGAAGCCCTTCACGTTGTAGTAGACCGGGGCCTGGTCGGATGCGAGCCAGCGTTCAGCTTGCTGCGATGCGGCCTCGTCCTGGCCGTACCACATGACGCAGACGGTGCTATGGCCGTTGGGGGCATGTGACCAGCACAGGCCCATATGGTGGCCGCGAGCCTGGACGTGGTAGCGCTGTGTCGTGCCGAGGTCACGTCGGTTGACGAGGGTGCAGCGGGGCTTGCCGTTGTAGTCGACCAAAGGGTTCCAGCGGCCGTCGGGCGTGAACCACGACGAGAAGCCTGAACCCAGCGGCTGGGGCGTGGCACGGTAGCCGAGCACCGAGGCAACCAGGTCCATCACCCGGCGATGCTGCATCGATTCCGCCAGGGCGCTCTTGGCCTCCGCGCTGGCCCAATAGGCGCCCAGATGCTCGATGAAGCGGCCCGACGCTTCCTTGTCGAGCGACTCGAAGGCATGGAGGAACGCCTCTTCACGTTCCCAGTCGTAGCCCTGCTCAGCGCAGAACTCGCGCAGGACATCCGGAAGGTTGCGGCCAAGGGCCTCGTAGTTCTTGTCGTATTGCATGGAAAGCACCGCCGGCGTGGCGTTGAATCATGTCATTTTACGACAGACAGCTCCTGTTTACAATTCCGAGCTGAGTCTAAAGTCCGGCTGGGTTTCGGTTCGCCTCAGCCTTGGAGCAAGAGCGCTCCGCCGGTGAAGTGGCCTGTCTTGAAGACCGACACGCTCTGCATCAGCCGTTCCGCTTGAGCCTTCAGGCTTTCTGCGGCGGCGGCCGATTCTTCCACCAGGGCGGCATTCTGCTGCGTCACCTGGTCGAGCTGCTGGACGGCGCTACCCACCTGACCGATGCCTTGACTTTGCTCCTCACTGGCCGAGTGGATGTCGGCCATCAAGCGCGTGACGCGCTCCACGCTCTGAAGAATGTCTTCCATGGTGCGGCCGGCTTCGCTCACCTGCTCGCAACCAAGCGATACCTTCTCGGCGCTCGCCCCAATGAGCGATTTCACCTCCCGTGCGGCCTGGGAGCTGCGCTGGGCCAAGGCACGGACCTCGGCGGCGACCACCGCAAACCCGCGACCCTGCTCGCCGGCACGAGCCGCTTCCACGGCCGCGTTGAGCGCGAGGATGTTGGTCTGGAAGGCGATGCCGTCGATGGTGCCGATGATGTCCTGGATGCGTTGGCTGGCCGCGCTGATGTCGGTCATGGTGGCCATGACCCGGCTGACCGCCTCGTTGCCAGCCGTGGCCGACTGGCTGGCACTGCGAGACAGCTGCGTCGCCTGTGCGGCGGACTGGGCGTTGGACTGGACGGTGCCTGTAAGCTGCTCCATCGAGGCCGCCGTCTGCTGCAAGTTGGACGCCTGTTCTTCCGTGCGCTGGGACAGGTCGGCGTTGCCGGTGGCAATCTGCGAGGACCCGGTGACGATGGAATCGGCGCCGGCGCGGATGGTGGCCACCACGCTGACCAAGCTGGACTGCATCTGCGAGATGGCATAGAGCAGGCTGCTGCGGTCGCCCTCGCGAACCACCACCTGCGCGGTGAGGTCGCCTGCGGCAATGCGGTTGGCGACTTCCGTGGCGTAGCCCGGTTCTCCGCCAAGTTGGCGTACCAGCCCGCGTGTGATGACCACGGCCACGGCGGTGGCCGTCAAAAAAGCCGCGGCAACCAGCAACAGGGTCCAGTGGCGGGCAGCGGCATAGGCGGCCTCGGCTTCTTGGGCGGCGTCCTCGTTGAGCTTCTCCTCAAGGTCTGCCAGTTCGCCGAGCGACTTCAGCCAGACGGCCTGCGGCGTGCGAACCTCCTGCATGAGCACGCGCGTTGCGGCCTCGGTCTGGTTGCGGTCCCCCAGCTCGATGACTCTGTTGTTCAGAGGCCGTACGACGTCGCGCTGCTGACGGATGCGCGCGAAGAGGTCATGCTCTTGCGCCGAGGTGCTCGCGTCCTTTTCAAACATGGCTGCGAGCGTCTTTTCGGCCTGGTCGTAGGCTTCGCGAGAGGCCTGCAGCTGGCGCTTCTCGGCCGAGATGTCGTCTTCGTCGCTCAGCAGCACGATGTTGCGCGTGGCCGTTGCCACCTGGTTGATGGCAATGCGCATGGCCACCGCTTGCCGCGACTGCTGGTTGTTCACCTTGACGATGGCTTCCAGCCTGTCCTGCACCTCGCTCAGCGAGTACAGACTCAGTGCGGCCACCGCCGCCAGCAGTGCCAGAGTGACCCCAAATCCCAAGGCGAGCTTCTTGCCCACCGTCATGCGTACCGCGCTCATCCACGTCCTCGATTGAACCTACTTTCACCGCCGGCCGTTCGCAAGCGCTGACTCGAAAATGTCTTTTCGGCAGACCGCGGCGGCGTTCGAGGTCAAAAAACACCGAATCTGGAAACGGGATGCTCCGATGTGGTGAGCAGTTGTTTCGGCGTGGTCGTGAACTATTGCTGAGGATTCGTTGACGTGCCGTGCGTCAAGTCGGTGAAGCGTCGAAGTTCAGGACACCCATGGACTGCAGCGTTTCCTGGGTGCGTCGCAGCGCAGGGCTGGGCGGCCCGACGACATCGTCGTTGCGGGAAGCGGCCTGCAGCCGCTCCACCGGCACCGAGCTCGAGCTTCGCAGTGGGAGAACGTCCTGCCGCGCGAGTTCGTCTGCCACGCCGGCGGATGCGCTCTTCGCGGTACAGGCCACCAGCGGCTCAGCGGTCAGCGCGTCCACCAGGGTCTCGGTCATGTCCAAGGTGCGGACGGCTTCTCGCTCGGCGACGCCGAACTTGACGACCAGACGCGTTGCGCGTTCGACAACGTCTTGGTGCTCGGCGAGCTGTGTGAGCAGCCAGGCATGCACATCCGCCTTCTTCAGCAGCCGGCGTAGCTGCGATTCGAAGGAGTTCTTCCAGGTCGGACGCATGATGCTGCGAGGCGGCTCCATCCCGAAACTGACAAGTTCTTCACGGTTGAGTCGCCCCAAGGCCAGCAGCGCCGGCGCTTGGCCCTCCGGGGTGGCGGCCAGTTCGAGCAGGCAGTCCACCCAGTAGTCGGGCTTGTCCTTGGTCGAGGGCTTGCCGTCGGGCTGAGTCGTCCCGGAGGCCGGCTCGACCGTGGCCGCAATGGACTGGACCAGGGCGGTTCGAGCCAGCGCCAGCCAGATGAAGGGCAGGACGCCGCAGTCGTTCTCCCACATCTCCAAGGTGAGCACGGTCTTGAGCACCGGCTGGACGTCGGCAATGACGCAGACCACGTAGGTCTGGGAGCCCAGGCAGTGCACGAGGGCATACCACTCGCCATCAACGCCGCGGCGCGGCAGCCACACGCAGGCTCGCGTGTTCAGGCGCTGCAACAGCTGACCGCCCGACAGGTTCGTGCGCTCCAGCACGCGCAGTTCAGCATGGGTGCTGAGCACGTACGGGGTATCGAACAGGGGGACGGTGGCCTTCATGCCAGCGTCTAGGAGACGGGCTTAGCCCTGGGGGCAGGACCTAAAAAACCTGTGCGTGGACGCACAAATCGGCCGGGTCACCCCCTGTGCGGCACGCTTGCCGAAGTCGATACTGTGGGCACTGCAGACGACAACGTGCAGCTGCTGACGCAAGTCAGCTCAAGCGGCGAGTCGTCTCGACGAATCTAAACTTTGCGTGCGCCAGCCGCACATTCCTGAACGCGAGTCCACCATGAATGCCCTGTTGAACAGTCTCGAGACGCCGTACGACTACGTTTTCCTGCGCACCGACCCGGACCTGCCGGGCGAGCTGCACACGCTGGCCCAGGACCCCGAGGACTATGTTGTCCACCAGGGCTACGAGGTGTGCGCGGTCAACTTCGACAATCACGCGGCCGCCGACGTCGTGAGCACGGTCGACGTTCAGTTCGTGCGTCTGCAGGCGGCGCTCAACCAGGGTTTGAGCGAAGCCGACGTGATGCTCGCAGGCGGCGATTGCCTGCAAGCCCTGCACTCCTGGATGTATGACGACAACGGCGAGTACCAGGACTCCTTCATGGCGCAAGTCGGCGACACGGTCGAAAACGTCGACATCTGCCTGCTGGAGGAGTGCGACGACATCCTCGACCACCACTGGGGTTCGCAGGTGCTGCGCTCGCTGGCCATGCACTACGGCAGCACGAGCGGCTTCCTGGTGATGGGCGTGCTGGGCCTGAACTCCGACGACGGGGCCGAACGCCTCCTGGGTCATGAGCGCGCCGACAAGCTCGAGCGCATGGGTTTCGTCGAAATCGAGGACTCGGGCCTGTTCGCGCTGAACCTGGCCTACCTGGTGCCCGAGCTGCCTGAGGACCTGACCCTCTTCACGCCGGCGCAGCGCGATGCCCTGCTGGCTCTGGCCGAGGAAGTGGCGTTGCGCTACGAGATGGAGCGCTTCGTTCGCGCCTGAGCGCTGGAAAACAGATTCTCCTGAGGGGCCCGAGGTTTTTTACGGGGTCCCCCTGGGGTTGGCTCTGGCGCGTGGAACCGCCAGTTTCGGCCGCGTGCTCTGCGCAGTACGCGGCCTTTTTTTGTCTCTCGACTGCGAGAGACAAGCCCATGAGATGTCTGCTATTTTAGACAAAACCGAGAGTTTTGTCTAAAATGCCATACATCTGACCGCTGGGTCCAAGCCGGGCAGTCCGCTAAACCGACACGCTAAACTGCTCATGACCTTTCACACCCATCTCCCCGTCTACTGGCATCCCGACATCGCGCTCCACGACCTGGCCGCCGAGCATGTGGCCATGCACCCGCAGCGCCTGAGCCTGGTGGCCGAGCACCTGCTGAGCCAGCCTTGGGCGGACGAGGTGCGTCCGGTGAGCGAGGCGTCCCGTCTCGAACTGGAGCGGGTTCACGACGCCGACTACCTGGACATCCTGCAGGCGTCCGCGGCGCTGGCTGACGGAGAACACTTCGCGTTCGACCGCGAGACACGGCTGAACCGGCACACCTGGCGCGCGCTGCTGCTGAGTGCCGGCGCCTGGGTGGAGGCGACCGAGAACGCGTTCTTCAATGGCGCACCGGCTTCCTTTTGCATCAGCTACGCAGGGCATCACGCGCGCCGCGCCCATGCCGCGGGCTTCTGTTTCATCAACGGAGCGGCGGTTGCGGCGCACCATGCCCTGTCGCTTGGCGCGCAGCGCGTGGCCGTGGTCGACATCGACACCCATGCAGGCGACGGCACGGTGCTGTCGGTGCTGGACGAGCCGCGGGTCTTCTTCGGCGAGACCTACCAGCCGGGGTTCCCCGGCGGCTTCCTGACCCGGCCGACCCGCGAAGGCATCCTGCGGATGAAGACCGAGTCGCCCGTCAAATTCCGCGAGTACTGGGAACGCATCCTGGCGCGCCTGGAAGCATTCCAGCCCGAAGTGCTGCTCATCTCGGCCGGCTTCGATGCGCACGTGCAGGACCCGCTCACCCGCATCGGGGTGCCTGACGGCACTTATGCCTGGCTGGGCGAGCGCTTTGCGGCGTTGGAATGCCCGGTGGTCTGCGGGCTGGAGGGGGGCTACAACCTGGACAGCACGCGGCGCAGCGCGGCGTCCTTCTGCGCAGCTTTGGCGGGGTGCAACTGCAGCGCATAAAGCGCATCGCTACCTATAAGTTGTCTTAACACTTGCCTTATCCCCTCTCATGTCGCCCCGTCGTGTTCCTGCCTCCCTGACTCAACTTGCCCTGGCACTTGGATTGAGTTTTCCTTGCCTTGTGCTCGCACAAGCCAGCACCTATGAGATGAAGCAACTTGTCCGGGACCTGCGCGTCACCGCGCCGACGTCCGGCTCGAGTTCCGGCTCGTCGTCTTCGGGCTCGCCGTCGTCCGGCACGTCCACGCCGACACCGCCGTACCGCGCCCAGCTTTCAACCACTTCGTTGAGTTTAGACGCGGTGGTGGGCGATACGGTGGCCAAGAACATGAGCTTCATGAACACTGGCACCAATGCACTGAGCTTTGCCAGCCCGGCGGTGACCGTCACCGGCGAAGGCCTGCGCGTGTTCACGAATTGCGTGGGCAGCCTGGGCGTAGGTCAATCCTGTGAAGCGCAGGTGCAGTTTTCTCCGCTGTCTGCCGGTGAGGTCACCGGTCTGATGAGCTTCTCGTCCAACGCGCCGGGCTCGCCGCACACGGTTGCGCTCAGCGCAACCGCTCGTCAGGCCTTCGGCTCCCTGGTGGCGAACACGAGCTCGGACTACGGCTCGCAGACGGTGGGGGGCTCGACGTCACGGACCTTCACGTTCATGAATTCCGGCACGGCCGCTGCCACGGGGGTCTATCCGCTGGTCAGCGGCGCGGGCTTCAGCGTGTCGTCGTCAACCTGCGGCACCCAAGCATCGCCGACCACCATCCTCGCCAACAACCCCTGCACCGTGACGGTGACGTTTGCGCCGAGCGCAGCGGGCAGTGTCAGCGGACAGCTGTCGATAGCCAGCTCGGCGTCCAACAGCCCGTCGACCGTGAGCCTGACGGCCACGGCGGTGGCGGCGTCGCCGGTCGGTGACGGGACCTCGACCACCGGCGCGTGCGCAAGCGGCGAAGCCACGGGTTGCGCGGTGTGGAACCAGGCCACCGCGACGGGCGTGACCGTGCAGGCCAATGCGCGGCTTGCAGCGGCCACCATCAACTGGGCAGGTGTCGACTCCTCCGTGTGCAAGTCCAGCGGCAAGTGGTATGTCGAAGTGCGTCGTACGACGCAGTCTTCGCCGAGCAACTACTTCGAGTTCGGCATCAACAAGGTGGGCGCCAGCCAGACTTACGAACAGCCTTCGGAAGTCAACCTGTTCGCCTATGACGGCACGGTCTATCGCACCGACAACAGCGCTGTCCTGGGTTCGCTCGGCGGCGCAGGCACGCCGTCTGTGGGCAGCTGGGTCGGCATGGCGCTGGACCTGGACTCCAGCCCGAAGAAGGTCATCTGGAAAACGGCCAGCGCGTCGGTGACGACCGACCTGCCGAGCAGCTCGGGCACCTTCTGCGTGTCCTCCGGCTTCATGCACGGCGCCAGCGTCGAAATCAACGCGGGCCAACAAGGCTTCCAGTTCGCGCCGCCTGCCGGATACGTGCGCGGCTTGTACTGAAGGCCCGCGCCGGGTTGAGCGCGCGCAAGCTTTCCAGACCAGCAGGCCCCTTCGAGGGGCCTGTTTGCATTTGGAGCTTGGCGGGCGGACGTGGCGGCCTCTTTCTTGTCAAAGCGGCCGCATTCTCGTCAAAAACTTGTCGTGCTTGACAAGAAGCCGACGCAAAGGCAATCCGCGCGCTTTGCCCAGAAGACGACCAAGGCCTTCGGCTCCATTCGCTATAGGCGCCAACGACCCTTTGACTGCGCCCATCGAATGAACTCGTCCACCACCCCTGCCCGCGTTCGCAGCGTTGTAGCGATGCTGTGTGTGGTCCTGTTGTCGCCAGCGCAGGCCGCCTACGAATACAAAGCCTCAGCGCTGACCTTGCGCGTGACGACCCCGGCCACTGCGCCGGGACACGTGGTGGTACCGCCACCCGATGCACCTGCCGCGCCGTCGGCGGGGCTTTCGTCGTCATCCCTCAGTTTTTCGAGTGTCCCGCTCGGCTCGTCCAGGACGCTCAGTGTGTCGGTGCTCAACACCGGCACGGGTAGCATCGACCTGCAAAGCTTGTCCGTCACGGGCGATGCCGCCTACACGTCCGCGTTCAGTTGCGGCAGCACGCTGGCGTCCGGCCAGAGCTGTCTCGTCAGCATCCAGTTCCGCCCCACGGCGCTGGGTGTCGCCACGGGGACGCTGAACGTGCAGACGAGCGCCTCTGCCGTGCCCCTGTCGGTCGCCCTGCAGGGCGTGGGCGCCGCGGCAGGCGCCTACGCCGCGTTCTCGCCGACCAGCATCGATTTCGGCGCCGTGATGACCGGCTCCTCGGCGACACGCACGGTGACTCTGTCCAACCAGGGCACCGCAACGGGCAACTTCTCCGCCATCCCGAGCTCGGAGCCCTCGTTCAGTGTCGACGCCTCGAGCTGCCAAGCCGTGGCGCCGGGCAGCAGCTGTGCTGTCGCGGTGACCTTCTCGCCAACGAGCAATGCCTCGGTCACGTTGACCGGTCTGGCTCCTTCTGACATCAGCACGGCGCAAGCCCTGTCTGTGCAAGGCCGCGGCTCGGACTCTCCGGTGGATGTCTCCACGACGGCACTGTCCTTCGGGCAGGTGGCGGTGGGTGCCGCGTCGAGTGTCAAGAGCGTGCAGGTGGCCAACTTGGGCACAGGGCCGGCCAGCCTCGGCGCGCTCGAAGTCTCCGGTCAGTTCGAGGCAGGCAGCAACTGCCCGGCTTCACTGCCTGCGGGCGACACCTGCAGCGTGAATGTGACGTATCGGCCTGTCGCCGGCGGCGCAGCGTCCGGCTCGCTGAGCTTCGAGACCTCCGGTGGCGCCCGTACGGTCAGCCTGAGCGGCTACGGGGTCGTCCCCTTGACGGCTCAGTTGTCCTCGACGTTCCGCAGCACGGTCGTGACGCCGGGCGACGCCGACATGGGCTCGACCTACGTCGGCCAAGCCTCGGACTACGTGGTGTACGTCCGCACCTCCGGCAGTGTGGGGGCGGTGGCAGCCAGCGCGACATTGAGTGGAGATGCGAGCTTCAAGCTCGTGAGCTTCTCCAAGCTTTACCCCTACTACATGGGCGGCATCGGCTACCAGTACAGCACCGCATCGTGCGGAGCCACCACCACGGCCACTGCAGCCACGACGTGCACAGGCGATGCGCTGGATGCCAACCTGGCCGTGCCTCACCACGACCTGGTGCTGCGCGTGCGGTTCACCCCCACCGCGGAGGCCGCTCAAGCTGCTACGCTGGCCATCTCCTACAACGGAACCACCGCCCAGACCGAACAGCTCACGCTGACGGCTTCGGGCGTGACCCCTGTCGAGGTCATCGGCTCCGGGCACAGCGGGGTGCCGACGCAGGACTTGTCGCTGACGGGCACGGGCCTGCAAAAGGTGACCGCTGCCACCTTGGCCGGCGTCGCGACGACCATCAAGGGCCAATCGGCCACCCAGTTGGTGCTGACGCTGCCTTTGACGGTGACGGGCAACGTCATGCTGAACCTGACGTCGAGCACGGGTCAGGTGGTCTCTGTGCCCGTGTCGGTCGCGTGGCCGGCCTTGAGCCTGAGCTCCGCTCTCAGCCCGGCGCTGGTTCGTGTGGGCGCGAACAACACGCTCACCGCATCCGCCACCGGCATCGTGGGCAGCCCGATGCTGGCCATCAACGGCACGGACTATCCGGCATCGTGGACCGGCACCACGCTAAGTCTGGTGCAACCCGGTTCGCTCGCCTCGGGTGATTACGCCGTGACGCTCAAGGCCTTGGGTGGCCGCAGCACGGCGGCCGGGACGCTGGCCGTGCGCGAGCCCTTGACGGTGTCCTCGCTGGCTCCGTCATCGGCCACCTCGGGCACCTCGGCGCAATCGGTGACGCTGGCGGGCACGGGCTTCCATGCGGCCGATACCGCCGTTCTGACTCTGGGCGGACAGAGCTACTCGCCGACGTCCTTCACGGTGAGCTCGGCCACGAGCGCTGTGGCAGTTTTCAACCTGCCTGTGGCCACGGGCACCGGCGTCATCACGGTGACCGCGCTCGATGGCGCCACGTCCAGCGCCAACTTGACGGTCATCCCCGCCACGGTGGGCACCTCCACCCATTCGGCCAACGGCTTCACCGCCCTGCGATGGGCCGACGGCACGTACGCCAGTTCCTGCTACAAATACCTCGTACCGACGGCAGGCTACAACGCACAGTCGACCAGTGGGCTGTACTGGATTCAGCCCTCGGGTCAGGCGGCCACGGCTGTCTACTGCGACATGACCAACAACGGTGGCGGTTGGACGGCGGTGATGGTGAGCCCCAATGACAGCGCGGTGACCGCGAACTGGGCAACCGCCAACGCCGTGAACTGGACATCGTCTGCCGTCAGCAATCCGTACGCGCAAGGCGGCAGCAAGTACAAGCTGTCGGACGCCTTCATCAACGCCATTCCGGCATCCGGACTGGGCGGCGCGCGGTTCCGCGTCTACGTGGCTGACAGCACCCGCACCGCCACGCGCTTTGTGGCGTCGCGCACCTATTCGTCGACCTCGTGCGGCGCCGCTTCCGCGGTCACCAGCTACAGCGACCCGGCCTTGAGCGCCGGGGCATGGGGGCCCAGCAACACGGTCTGGAGCTCCACCTGTGGTCTGCACGACGACCACAACAACGGCTCGACCTACAACTCGGGCTACTTCGTGCTGGTGCAAAAGAGCAGCACCTCCGGTCAGATGATGGGCTCAACCTACGGAGCCTACGGCGCGGCACAAGCCGTGTCGGCGGCAAACCGAGTGGCACTGTTTATTCGCTGACCGGCCATTCGCCTCTGGCCTGCGGTGAAGCGGGAGAGACAGACCCTGTGCCGCGTACTCCGGTGACCATGGAAAAACCCGCCAGGCGCACGAGAGTGCGGCCGGCGGGCGGAAGGAAAGAAGGGGTGAGGCTGGCGGAAGGTCAGGCGTACATGCGGCCGTCTTCCATCTCGCGGGCCATTTCCTCCTGGTAGTACTCCTCGTCGAGGCGGTCCTGTTCCTTGCGCTGAGCGCGGGTGTCGAGCTTCAGGCGGTTGATGTTGCGCTTGAGGTAGCGCTTCATCTTGGCCAGGTGCAGCTCTGCGCGCACGGGGTAGGGCTCGCTGGAACGCAGCACCGGCATGGCGACGGTGATGAGCCGGGCGATGCCGGTCTTCAGCAGTCCAGCCTGCAGTGCCTGGATGTCCACGTTTTCCCACGGCAGCACGCCGAGCGAGGCTTCGTTCTTCAGGAGGTACTCGAGAACGAGTTCTCGCAGCAGTCCCGGTGCCCAGTGGCGCTGGCCGTCGATGACCAGGCGCTGACCGGCGCGGCGAATGGTGCCGTTGCGGCGGCCCTTTGTCACGTCGCTGAACATCCGAGCCAGGGCGTCGGTGTCCTGGGCGAACACGAGCGGCCCGCTCGAGTGCGTGATGACGCGCGTGGCATGGTGCAGGTTGATGGTTTGCGGCAGTTGGGTGACCGGGTTCAAGCCGGTGTGCTCGCCCTTCTCGTCGACCCAGTGGCTGAACTCGACCAGGAAGTTGCGCGGGCCATAGACCCGCAGGCAGGCAACGGTGCCCTGCACGGGCTTGCCGGCGAAGACCTCGAACTCCACCACGGCGCCTTGACGGCACTGGTGGAACGGCACGGAAGCGATGGCTGATGTCATGGGCTTTAAAGCGGGGGTTGTTGTCCTTCGTCGTGTAGCCATTGACCTGCAGCGTCCGCTTGACGAACCCGAAACCGGGGGCGCAAAGCGGTGCCTATAGGTCTAAACCCTCGGCGTTCAAACGCTGTTTGAGCCAGGCGCGAACCCCCGTCGGGCGACGCGGTCGCCTGGGGCGAACGGGGCCCGCTGAAGAACCACTTCTCTATGACTCGCCACTCCTTTCTTCTCTCGCTGCTGGCCGCGGCTGCGTTAACCGGCTGCGCCGCGGTGGGGCCGGACTACCAGGCTCCGGACGCTCAATCCCTCAAACTGCCGACCGCCTGGTACGCTGCCGCGCTCGACGAGTCGGCGCACGGACCCCGCCAACAGGCTTGGTGGCAGGAACTGGCCGACCCCGCCTTGAATGCCTTGGTCGAGGCCGCGTTGCGCGCCAGCCCGACTGTGGAGGCCGCGACAGGCCGCCTGGCGGAGGCTCGTGCATCGCAGCTGCAGGTCCTGGCCAGCGGGACACCGACGATTGCGGCCACCGCCGGCGACGTCCGTGCGCAGCAACCCACTGCGCTGATGACAGCTTCCAGTGCTGCACTCAACGCATCTTGGGAGCTGGACCTCTTCGGCGCGGTGCGTCGAGGCACCGAGGGCGCGCAGGCGCGCGTCGAGGCGCGTCAGGCGGACCTTGCCGATGTCCACGTAAGCCTGGCCGCCGACGTCGCGGACGCCTACAGCGTGCTGCGGCAGTGCCAGGCGGCCGTCCAGCTGGCACAGCAGGACTTGGTCTCGCGCCTGGCGACGGCGCAACTGATGGCCTTGAAGGCAGAGGCCGGTTTCGTGGCGCCCTATCTGGCGGCGCGGGCCCAGGCCACCGCAGCCGAAGGACAGACTGCGCTGGCGGGCTTGGGCCTGCAGTGCGAGCGGACGACGCTCCTGTTGGTCCGCCTGACCGGGTTGGAGCGCAAGGCTCTGCAGTCCTTGCTGGCCGGCACGCGCGCCATCCCTGCACCTGTGCGCTTGGACGTGGCCCTGCCTGAAGAAGTGCTGCGCATGCGGCCCGACCTGGTCCAGGCCGAACGAAACCTGGCGGCGGCCGCTGCCGATGTCGGTCTCGCGCAAGCCAACCGCTATCCGCGGCTGAGCTTGAGTGGCAGCTGGGGCTACAACTCGACGCAGACCTCGATGGGCACTGTTTCCGTGGGCGTGTGGTCTGTGGGTCCGACGCTGTCGGTGCCGGTCTTCGACGGCGGCGCCCGCAAGGCTGGTGCGCAGGCTGCACAGGCCCGCTACGAGCAGGCCTTGGCCGCATACCGCCTGAAGGCGCGCATCGCGGTGCAGGAGGTCGAGGATGCCCTGACCCGCTACGCCGCATCAATCCAGCGACAACGCACGGCGCAGGAGGCGGTTGACAACTACCGCCGCAGCTTCGCGGCCATGGACGCCCGATTCCGCGAAGGCGCGTCGAGCTTGTTGGAGCTGGAAGACGCCCGGCGGGCTCTCTTTGCGGCGCAGCAAACCGCCAGCACCGTGCAGCTGGAAAAGGCGCAGGCCTGGATTGCACTGCACCGGGCCACGGGAGGCGGCTGGCAGCCAGGCGCTGAACAGGGCAACGCCCTCGCCAACTCCCTCGCCAACTCCACCTCCTCGCGCTGAATCTCGAACTTTGCATCAGGCCCGCCCCCGGCAGCCTGACCTACCGGACCCTCTTCATGAACAAGACTTCTTCTCTGGCGCTGACCGCACCGCTACTGCTGGCCGTCGCGCTCACCCTCAGTGGCTGCGGAGCAAAACCTGGCGACCAGCCCGGCTCTGCGAGCGGTGCGGCCGCACAAGACCCCAAGCCGGCGCTGGCAGTGAGCCTCATCAGCCCAACGCAGCAGCTCTGGGCGCAAACGCTCCAAGCCTCGGGCAACGTCTTGCCTTGGCAGGAGTCGAGCATCGGCACCGAAGTCGGCGGCCTGCGCATCTCGCAGGTCCTGGTCAACGTCGGCGACCGTGTGCGCAAAGGCCAGGTGCTGGCCCGGCTGAACGCGGCCAGCGTGCAGACCGAACGTCTGGCGGGGGCTGCCTCCGTGGCGGAAGCCGAGGCCAACCTGGCGCAGGCACAGCTCAACGCCGAGCGTGCCGCTCGGCTGTCGCCCACCGGCGCCTTGTCCAAACAGGAAGTGGTGCAATACGACACGCTGCGCAAGACGGCCGAGGCCAAGCTCAAGTCGGCCCAGGCGCAACTGGCTTCTCAAGACCTGCGGTTGTCTTACGCGGCACTCCTGGCGCCTGATGACGGCGTCATCTCGTCGCGTACAGCGGCCGAGGGCGCCGTGGTATCCGCGGGCAGCGAACTCTTTCGCCTCATCCGGCAGGGCCGCCTCGAGTGGCGCGCGGAACTGAAGGGAGAAGCACTGCTGCAGCTCAAGCCCGGGCAGTCCGTGCGCGTCGCTCACCCGCTGGGCCGTACCCTCGAAGGCAAGGTGCGGCAGCTCTCGCCCACGGTGGACATGACCAGCCGCAACGGCATCGCGTATGTCGACCTGCCGGCTGATGCCAATCTCAAGGCCGGCATGTACGTCGCTGGCACCTTCACGCTCGCGCAGTCGCCCGCGCTCAGCCTACCGCAGTCTGCCCTGGTCTCGCGTGATGGCTACGACTATGCGCTCAAGGTGAACGCCAAGAGTCGCGTCGAAGCGGTCAAGGTGAAGACCGGCCGCACGGTGGGTGTCGACGTGGAAATCGTCGAGGGCCTGGACGCTCAGGACCGGGTCGTGGCCAAGGGTGCAGGCTTCCTCAAGAGCGGTGACCTCGTCCGGGTCGTGACAGAAGACACGCCAGCCTCCGGCACGGCCCGCGCTGCCATGGCCTCGCGCCCGTAAGGAGCTGAGCACCATGGGAATCAACATCTCCGCCTGGGCCATCAAACGCCCCGTGCCTGCCTTCATGCTGTTCGTCGTGCTCACCCTGGCGGGCTGGTACAGCTTTCGGCATCTGAGCGTCCAGGACTTTCCGGACATCGACCTGCCCACCATCACCGTCAGTGTCTCTCTGCCTGGCGGCAATCCGTCCCAGGTGGAAACGGAAGTCACGCGCAAGGTCGAGGACGCAGTGGCCTCGCTGGGCAAGGTCGAGCACATCCGCTCGACGGTGACCGACGGCAGCTCCAGCACCAGCATCGAGTTCTCGCTGGACAAGAACTCGCAGGAGGCGCTCGATGAAGTGCGCGATGCGGTCTCGCGCATCCGCTCACAGCTGCCCAATGACGTCAAGGAGCCCCAGGTCTCCAAGGTCAATATCGGCGGGAGGGCCATGGTCACCTTCGCGGTCGAGGCAAAGAACCTGTCTGCAGAGGACTTGTCCTGGTTCGTCGACAACACGGTGGCCAAGACGCTCTTGGCGGTGAAGGACGTGGCCAGCGTCGTGCGTCAGGGCGGGGTGGACCGCGAGGTGCAAATCCGGCTCGACCCGGTCAAACTGAAGTCCTACGGCGTGACCGCGGCGCAGGTCAGCCAGCAGCTCAAGGCCACCCAGCAGGAAGCCTCGGGTGGCTCGACTGAGCTCGGAGGTCTCAGCCAGAGCGTTCGTACCGTGGGCACGGTGGCCGACGTCAGGGCGCTGTCCCGTCTCGACATCGCCTTGACCGACGGCAAGACGGTGCGGCTGTCGGAGCTCGGGCAGGTGCTGGATACGCATGCGCCAGTGGCGCAGACCGCGCTTTTCGACGGCCGGGAGGTGGTCAGCTTCCAGGTGTACCGCGCCCGGGGCGCCGGGGACGTCGCGGTGGCTGCGAAGGTGCGCCAAGCGGTCAGCAAACTGGCGACGGCACATCCGCAGGTGAGCATCCGCGAGGTGTCCAACAACGTCGACCGCATCCAGAAGTCGTACACCGGGTCGATGAGCTCGCTCTACGAAGGGGCGGCACTCGCCATCATCGTCGTGTGGCTCTTTCTGCGCGACTGGCGCGCCACGCTGGTCTCCGCAGTCGCTTTGCCGCTGTCCATCATCCCGACCTTCTTCGCCATGGACGTGCTCTTCGGCTTTTCGCTGAACACGGTGACGCTGTTGGCCATCACGCTGGTGGTCGGCATTCTCGTGGACGACGCCATCGTCGAAGTGGAGAACATCGTGCGGCACCTGCGCATGGGCAAGGCGCCGCTGGAAGCGGCCACGCAAGCGGCTGCCGAAATTGGTCTCGCAGTCATTGCCACGACGCTGGCGCTGGTGGCCGTCTTCCTGCCCACCGCCTTCATGGCTGGTGTGCCCGGCAAGTTCTTCAAGCAGTTCGGCTGGACCGCCGCGATTGCCGTGCTGGCCTCGCTGCTGGTGGCTCGATTGCTGACGCCGGTGATGTCCGCCTACTTCTTGAAGAACCATCCGGCCCAGGAGGGCCCGGGCCGGCTGATGGCGCCATACCTGGTGCTGGTGCGCCGGGTCCTGGAACATCCGAAGAAGACCTTGGCCGCCGCGGCGCTCTTCTTCGTCGCGTCGCTCGTGCTCGTCGCGCGCATTCCGACCGAGTTCATGCCGGCCTCGGACACCGGCCAGGTGACACTCAATATCGAGACGCCGCCAGGTACGCTGCTGGAGGAGACCGCGCGGGTCAGCGAACAAGCTCGACGTCGCATCGCCGACATTCCGGCGATTGCTGGCATCTACACCGCCATCGGCAGCGGCACCGCCGCGCGCGGCATGGCCGCGGCATCGCCCGAGGCTCGCAAGGCGACGTTGACCATCGCACTGCAGCCTGAAAACGCACGCCAGCTGAGTCAACGTCAGGTCGAGTCCCTCGTGCGTGAACGGGTGGCCGACATCCCTGGTGCGCGGTTCTCTCTTGGCTTCGGCGGGTCGGGCGAGAAGTACTCAATGACGCTCGCGGGTGACGACGCTGCGGCGCTGATGAGGGCCGCCGAGGCGGTCGAAGCGGACCTGCGCACCGTGCCGGGTCTTGGAAACGTGATTTCCAGTGCCAGCCTGCTGCGCCCTGAACTCGTGGTCACCCCGGACGCGGGGCTGGCGGCCCAGGCCGGGGTCACCACCCAGAGCATCGGTCAGGCCCTGCGGGTGGCGACCTCGGGTGACGTGGACACGGCGTTGGCCAAGCTGAACCTGTCCGAACGCCAGCTCGCGGTGCGTGTGCGCTTGGACGAAGCAGCGCGCACCGACCTCGACACGCTGGCGCAGCTGAAGGTGCCGGCTCGCGGGGGCAGCCTGGAGCTGAAGAATGTCGCGCGTCTGGAGCTCTCCAGCGGCCCGGCCCAGATTGACCGGCTGGACCGTCAGCGCAACGTTACCGTCTCGGTCGAGCTGAACGGCCAGCGTCTGGGAGAGGTGGCCCGGCAGGTTGCCCAGTTGCCGTCCATGAAGCAGTTGCCCGCCTCGGTGAAGGTGCTGCCCTCGGGCGACCTCGAGCGCATGGGTGAGCTCTTTGGGAGCTTCGGGCTGGCCATGGCGGCCGGCGTGTTGTGCGTCTATCTCGTGCTGGTGCTGCTCTTTCACAACTTCAGCCAGCCGTTCACCATCATGGCCGCCTTGCCTTTGTCGGCAGGGGGCGCGTTCGGCATGCTGGCGCTGTGCGGCTACTCGATGTCCATGCCGGTGCTCATCGGCCTGCTCATGCTGATGGGCATCGTGACCAAGAACTCCATTCTGCTGGTCGAGTACGCCATCGTCGCGCAGCGCGAGCACGGGCTGACCCGAACCCAGGCCATCCTGGACGCCTGTGCGAAGCGCGCTCAACCCATCGTCATGACCACCGTGGCGATGGCCGCGGGCATGCTGCCCATCGCGCTGGGCTACAACGGGGATGCCGCCTTCCGCAGCCCGATGGCCACGGCCGTCATCGGCGGGCTCATCACTTCGACGCTGCTGAGCCTGCTGGTTGTGCCCGTGGTCTACGAGATGGTCGACGATTTCACCGGGTGGGTGCGCCGGCGCGTCTTCCGACGTCCGGTCTGA
>JACCDS010063843.1_pt1 | contig 18865 bp, 10 predicted proteins | sample 7446441 | NCBI WGS metagenome assembly JACCDS01 (sample SAMN15323445, study PRJNA562643) | freshwater metagenome | isolation source: river surface water | place: USA:Blue River Watershed | collected 2017-08-17
ACCTCTTGCATCGGCCGGCCCGCCGCAATGCCACGACGCAGGTCAGCGATCAGCACCTCGAAATAGGATCGCAACTTGTCCAGCGGCGCCGCCTTGTCTTCCACCAGCGGCCCGTGACCCGGCACCGCGCGGACGGCGGGAATCGCCTTGAGCAAGTCGACTATCTTGATCCAGCCACGCGCATCGCCTTCCAGCGATGGCGCACGGTCGACGAACAGCAGATCGCCCATCCACAAGGTGCCACTGCCCTCGTCCAGCACGGTCAGGTCATGGTCGGTATGCGCGGTCGGCCATGCGCGCAGCAGCAGGCGACGGCCGCCGAGGTCGAGCGCCAGTTCAGTGGCAACCTCACGCGTCGGCAACACGATGCGGCTGCCTTCGGCGGCCTCGCCCAACATGGTTTTCAGGTTCGACTCATAACGCTCGGCACGGATGCGCATCGCGCCTGCCAGCTTCGCATGGCCGATGAACTCAGGCTGGTCCTGCTCGAAAGCGGCGTTGCCAAAAATGTGATCGGAATGCACATGGGTATTGATCACATATCGGATCGGCAAGGCCGAGCGTTGGCGGATCGCCTCGCGCAGTGACTGGCCGATGCGAAAGCTTCCGCCCGTATCGACCACGGCGATCGACGCCTCACCGATCACGAAGCCGATGTTGGCGATGTCACCGTGATAGTCCTCGCCAAATTCCTCATGAGCACCGGTGTGCATGAACACGCCCGGCGCAATTTCCGTCATCGGCAGCGGCGCGGCAGCCGCCACCTGTGCGGCCAGTGCCAGGCCGATCGCGCAGAACAGTCGCGCCAGCATGTCAGGCCGCCGCTGCGACCTGGCGCAGCGCCTGTTCAAACGCCTCGACCGGCTGGCCGCCCTGCACCAGATAGCGATCGTTCAAGATGACCGATGGCACCGAATGAATGCCCTGCGACAGATAGAGTTGCTCACGTTGCCGTACCACGTCGGCATAGTCATCACCCGCCAGAATCTCGGCGGCACGTGCTTCATCGAGACCGGCCTGCTGTACGGCCTGCAGCAACACGGCCGTGGCCGACGGGTCAAGACCGTCCGTGAAATAGGCCGCCAGCAGTGCGCGCTTGAGGCGGTGCTGCTGTGCCTCGCTCTGCTCGCCTGCCCAGTGCAGCAGACGGTGCGCATCAAAGGTGTTGTAGGTGCGCGTGCGGCCCGCCATGTTGAAAGTGAAGCCGACGGCGGCGCCGCGCTCGGCGATCTGGCGCTGGTTCTGCTCGACCTGCTCGGGCGTGATGCCGTATTTGCGGGTCAGATGCTCGACGATATCCTCACCCTCCGGCGGCATATCCGGATTCAGTTCAAACGGCTGGAAGTGCAGCGTGACACCGACCTCGGTTTTCACGCGCTCAATGGCCTGCTCGAGCGCAGCCAGCCCGACGGCGCACCAAGGGCAGGCGATATCGGAGACAAAATCGATCTTGATCTGGTTCATGTTCAGGTTCATGCGGAAATTTTATTGCGGCAGACGTCGCCCCCATTGACGAATGACGATGATTCAGCCAAGGGGTTCAGCCTTACGTGATGGCACCCGTATGTCAGCGGTGGCGGGCCTTGCGTGCGGCCAGCTTTTTGTGCGACTCGTCGAATGCACGATCGAGATAGGCATCATAAAACTGATGGTCACCGCCCACCAGCGGCTCAGTCAGCATCTCACCCGCGCTGTCGACAAACACCAGTGTCGGCGCCACCATGACGTTGTAGCGTCTGGCAATGGCCGCCGGGGTGGTCGGGCTGCCGTCGTAATCATGAATCGACTGCCGGCTCGTCATGGTCAGTTCACGGATCATCGGCGGATTCGCCTCACGCAGCATCGGGCCCAGGTAATTACGCCGCACGACCTTGCAGTAAGGGCAATCGGGCAGCGAGAACATCAGCACCAGCGGCTTGCCCGCCGACTGCGCGTCAGCCCCCAGCTGCTGCAGGTTCTCGGCCATGGGCAAGGTCACCGTCTGGGCCTGCACCGCGACGCCTGCCGTCAGACTGAGAAAACACAGCAGCACGGCAATGCGTCGACAGAAATATTGGGTGATCACCTTCATGGCCGGACCTCGGATTCTTTGCAGGCCAACAGGCCATTGCTTTCAATGACCGTGCCCGAGCGCGGATCGAAGCGCCTGCCGGCCAGCGTCATCCTGCCGCTGTGGCGATCAATGCTGAAATCCATCGACACCTCAACGCCGTCGCGCGATATCCCCAGGCTGCGACAACGAATGGCTGTGGACGTCACCTCGCATCCGCAGACTTCCACCGTCGCCTCCATGCAGCCGGCCGCGAGTTCCGGTGCGCGGCGCACGTAGCCACCCTCGACGCTGGCGATAAGGTGCCATCGGCGTTCGCTGGTGCCACGACCGCCGCCATCGAACAGATCTTCGACGCTCACCTGGCCGGCGCAATCAAAGCTGACCGGACGCGCCGCCAGCGGCAACGCAAAGCTCAGCATCAGCACGGCCGCGAGCGTGCGCATCAGCCGTCGACCACACCCTGATCGGTGCGGGTCTCGCCGAGGTTGTCGTGCCAGGTGACCGTGATCGGATCACCTTTCTTCGCGCCGCGGAAGTTGAACGCGATATACGGGTTCTCCGACACCGCCATGCCGAGGTGCGCGTCCAGGACCACGCGGTCATTGCACTTCACGACCAGCGTATTGATGTAATGCGCCGGAATGCGCTTGCCTTCCTCATCCTTGCGCAGCCCCGACTCCATCGGGTGCTTCACCATCAGCTTCATCTCGACCACGTCCTTCACCAGGAAGGCGCGGATCTTCATTGGTTCACTCATGCTGGGTCTCTCCTAGCGGTAGCAGGTTGGCGTCCGTTCGACGGCAAGGCGGACGGCGCCGGTCGGCAGCTGGATGTGGGCCATCATGCCAACAGCCAGCGGACGGCGAAACGCCCACCGAAGTAGTGCCTGCGGCTCAGCCGCAGCCGCCACCACCGGCGCGTACCTTGATCATCGTGTTGCCCACGTAGTATTTGCCATCGGCACGAGCAATACCGTAGATGGTCGACGTTTCACCCATCTTGATGCGCGTATTGATCATCGGGTCGGTACCGGGCGGTATGACGAAAGCCGCCGTCACAGGCAGCGGATTTTTGTGCACCACCACCAGCATGAAATCGGTGTTCTCGATCTTGCTTTCCATCGACAGCGGGACGACGAAGCCGCTGCCGACCATCTCGGGCCCGGACAGAAGCACCTGGTTGCTGTTGACAGCCACGTCGCCGCCCATGGCCCAGACAGCCTCGGATACGGTCTTCGCGTCAAACAGCTTGTTGTCCCACTCCGCACCGAACACCTCGGACGGCTTCAACGCGCCTGCGGCGAAGGCCAGCGACAGCGCGGTTCCCACTTGCAGGAAATCCCTGCGATTCATTTGCTGCATGCCCGTGTCTCCTCGGGATACATTCGTTATCACCCCTGGGCAGGGGCACCTGCCGGTCTGTTTAAAACCGTTGTAACGAGTTTACATGATGCGACCGCATAAATACCCAACCGAAATAGATATGAATGTAATAACGGAGTAAAAAAGACAACAAAGCAGACGGGCGTGCGGGACTCTGCGCCTGTCGTGTCAGGTCGGCGGCATCAAAAGACTTGGCGCGAAAACGAGCGCCCAAGCCAAGCGGCTGCCCGCCCGGCCCGGGATCGCTGAATCAGTACAGCGTGTCCAGTTGACTCACCAATGACTCACTCAGGGCAAGTAACTGGGGTAAACGCTGCCTCAACGCCTCGGTCTTGCCCTCGCGCTTGAGGGCGATGAGCTGGCCCGCTGTGTCATGCAAGGTACGGTGCAATGCATCCAGTGCCGCCACCTTCCGAGCCGAGGGACCTGACTTGTCGCCTTCACTATCGAACCAGCGGTCGAAATGGCACTTTTGCGCATTGAGTTCGCTGGATGCCGACGTCTCGCTGCTGAGATAGGTCACGATCCGGTTCATCCAGGCGCGGTGCTCAGCAGCGGCCATCAGCGCTGGCAAGCGTTCCCGGCTCACCGGCGTCAGGTCTCTCCAGGCATCAGGCGTCCGCCAGTTTGCCAGCCAGTGGATCAGCTCGTGCGCAGGCATCGGTCGGGCGATGGCATAACCCTGCCCCTGTTCGCATCCCAGCCGCAACAGGACCTCGCCATGCGCCAGCGTCTCCACACCTTCGGCGATGACGCCGCGCCGGAATACCCGGCTTAAACCCAGCACACCTTCCACGATGGCCAGGTCTTCGGGATCCTCGAGCATGCCTCGGACAAAACTCATGTCGATCTTGAGAAGTTCAGCAGGCAGTTGCTTCAGGTAGGTCAGCGACGAGTAACCCGTCCCGAAATCATCCAGCGCGAAACTCACGCCCATCGCCTGGCATTCCTGAATGAGCTGGGACGCCGTCGCATGCGCATCAATTGCACTGGTTTCCAGCACTTCCAGCTGCAGCGATCCCGGCTGGAGCGAGGGATATCGATCCAGCAGCCCGCGCAGTCGCGTCACAAAATCAGGATCCTGCAACTGCATGGAGCCCACATTCACGCTCACGGGCACGGTCAAGCCCGTCCGCTGCCACGCGTCCATCTGGGCCAGTGCCGCTTCAATCACCCACTGGCCGACCGAGACAAACAGCGGATGGTTTTCAATGGCCGGCAAAAATTCGCCCGGCGGCAGCAGCCCCCGCTCGGGATGCAGCCAGCGAATCAGCGCTTCGGCACCCATGAACTGGCCGGTGCGCATATTGACCTTCGGCTGGTAGTACAGCACCAGCTCGCCATCCGTCTTTGCGCGCCGTATACGCTCGACACGCTCAAAGCGGCGACGGACGTTAAGGTCCTGCTCCGCATCAAACACGTGGTAATGGTTCTTGCCGGCCTGCTTTGCCTGATACATCGCCTGGTCGGCCTGTCGTAACAGCTGGTCAGCATCCACCGGCTGCTGCTGCGGGAAAAACGTCACGCCCATACTGACCGTGACCTGCACCCTGCGGTCCCCCACCGCCACCGGCTGCGCCGCGGCCTCGATAATGCGCGACAGCACGGGAGCAGCCTGCCCCACATTACCCAGATCGAGCAGCACCACGACAAATTCGTCGCCACCGATCCGAGACACCGTATCGCCCTCACGTAGCACCGCTTCAATACGCTGAGCAATCGTCACCAGCAACTGGTCGCCGACTTCATGGCCATGGCTGTCGTTGATGCTTTTGAAGTCATCGAGATCGAGGTAGGCGACGGCGAGGCTTTGTCCGCGCCTCGGGGCCTGTGCCATCGACTGCCGCAGACGGTCCGCCATCAAAAACCGGTTCGGCAGCGAGGTCAGTGCGTCGTAGTGCGCCATGCGCTCTAGCTGGTCCTGCTGCTCCTTGAGCGCGGTGATATCCGAGAACAAGCCGATGTAGTTGCATACCTCTCCCTGCGAATCGCGCACGGCGCTCACCGTCAGCAGCTCGGCGATCTCGCGGCCATCCTTGCGGCGGTTCCAGATTTCGCCTGACCAGTGCCCCTGCGACAGCAATTCTTCCCACATGGCCGCGTAAAACGCCGCATCCTGCCGGCCCGAGCTCAGGAATTTCGGGTTACGTCCCAGCACCTCCTCGCGCGTGTAACCCGTGATGTCACTGAATGCCTGATTGACCTCGACGATACGCGCTTCATGATCCGTGATCGTGATGCCTTCATGGGAGAAGGTGAACACATTCGCGGCCAGCCGCATGGCTTCCTCGCTCTGCCGCCGCACCGTCACATCACGGATATAGCCGTGCCAGACCACGCTACCGTCGGCCTGTGCCTCCGGCGTGGCTTCGCCTTCGACCCAGATCGTGCGGCCGTCCGGGCGGCAGACGCGGTACACGTCATGCCACACACCGAGGGTATGTGCTGATTCCATGATCCGCTCCGACACCCGGCCAAGGTCATCGGGATGCAAAACTTGGTAGACCGCAGAGGCATCGTCGGCAACGGCTTCGGCGGTGACACCGTAAATATCCTGGATACCCTGGCTTGCGTAGGGAAAATGTGAAGAGCCATCGGCCCGCAGCCGGAATTGGTACAAGACGCCGGGCACGTGTTTGGCCAGGCGTTCGCGCTGGTCGAGCGTATTCTGCAAGCGCTTTTCGATAGCCACGCGTTCGGTCACATCGCGACCAACGCTGATGTAGTGGGTGGCCTTCCCCGATTCGTCAAGCAAGGGCGAGATGCTCTGCTCGAGATGGAAATGCGTGCCATCCCGGCGCCGGTTGACAAAATTTGCCTTGAAATTTTTACCCTGCTTGAGCGTGTCGTACAGGCGCTGATAGAAGACCCTGTCGTGCTTGCCCGACGATAGCAGCCTGGGGGTTTGTCCCCGTAACTCCGCAAGGCTGTAGCCGCTGACCATCGTCAATGCAGTATTGGCAAAAACAATTCTGGAATTCAGATCGGTGAGAAAGATGGGATCGCTGGTGACATTCAGGGCCTGGGAAAGAATGCGCTCGCGTTCGCCCGCCTGAACGACCTCGGTCATGTCTCGCTGCACAGACACGAAATGGGTGATCTCTCCTGATCCGTTCAGCACGGGAGAGATATTCCATTGCACGATGTACGGGGTGCCATCCTTGCGGTAGTTAGTGGTCTGCCCTTCGAAGAAACGTCCCTCGCGCAAGCGGATGCGCATCTCGTTGAGCAGCGCAGGATCGGTCGCCGGACCTTGAAGCATTTTCAGCGAGTTACCCCGCAGTTCCTCCAGCGTATACCCGGTCATCCTGCAGAAAGCCGGATTGGCGAATGCCACCGGATAGCCGTTCGCCGCATCTGCATCGGTGATCACCACGGCATTCCAGGCCTGGGAAATTGCGGTGCGCAACAAGGAAAGTTCAGAGGAATCCATGGGTAACTTGTGGCACTTTCAAGTTTTTATAAGAACGTCACTGAAATGAATTTCGCAATGAATGCCTGGACCGCTGGTCGCCCGAATCAACATTGAAGTCAGAAAACGCTCAAGCAGAAAACGCTAATTCAGACCGGGGTCATTTCCGGCCACAGGATCAGCCACAGGATCAATATGGGTCGCTTGTGAATCAGCGCTTGCCGATGCCCTGGGTTGAAGGAACCGCTGCTCAAAGCGATCGACCGGGATGGGCTCGCTCACCAGATAGCCTTGCGCAAGATCGCAGCCCAGACGCAGCAATTCCTTGCGCTGAATATCGTTTTCCACGCCCTCAGCAACCGTGGTGTGCCCCAGCTTGCGTGACAGCGAAATCATGGCCTCGACCACAGAATGGTTGCTCGGGTCATCCATCATGTCGTGGATGAAACCCTGATCGATCTTGATGACCGAGATCGGCAGGGACTTCAGGTAGGCCATGTTCGAATACCCGGTGCCGAAGTCATCGACGCTGAGACCGATGCCGATCTCGCGTAATCCGTTCAGGTTGGCGAGCGTGGTGGGAGTGGGCTGTGCGAGCGTGTCTTCAGTGAGTTCGATTTCGAGTGTGCCCGGCGGGAAGTCGACCTTGGCCATGTGGTCACGGATCAGCTGCAACCAGTCAGATCGCTGAATATCGCTTGCTGCCTGGTTGACGGACAGCGTCCATCCGGGCGGCAGAATCCCCTCCTGATACCAGCACTGCAGCAGTGCTACACATTTATCCAGCATCCAGCTGTCGACGGCCGTGATTAATCCAGCCTTGACAACCGCTGGCAAAAACTGCTCCGGCCCCAGCAGCCCAAAATTCGGGCGCTCCCAGCGCAAGAGTGCTTCGGCGCCAACCACGGTGCCGTCGTCAATGCGGAATTTCGGCTGCAGATAACAGCGCAATTCGCCATTGGCAATGGCGGGCAATATCGCATTGCTGATTTCAAAGAACCGTTCGGCATGATCACTCAGGCCATGCGAATACCCCACCGCTCGGTGGCGGCCTTCGGCTTTGGCAGCGTACATCGCAATGTCGGCGTTCCTGAGTAATAGCTCAGCACTATCGCCATCGGTCGGGAAGACGGCATAGCCGATCGACGCATGCGGCCGGTATTGCAAGGTCCCGCCGAGACTGACCGGCTGCTCCAGCGCTTGCAGCAACTTGTACGCAATGGCGCCTGCCGCCACCGCACTGGCTTCGAACAGCACCAGCACAAACTCGTCGCCGCCGAAGCGGGCCACGGTATCGTCGGATCGCAAGTTACTGCTGAGACGGCGAGCCACCTCTCGCAGCAACTCGTCGCCGACCTGATGACCCAGGGTGTCATTGACCTCTTTGAAGTGATCGAGGTCCATAAACATGACGGCGAGTGTCTTCTGACGTCGACGTGCAATGCTGATGGCCATGCGCAGGCGATCAAGCAGCACGGTCCGGTTCGGCAAGCCTGTCAGGGCATCATGGGTCGACAGCTTCTGCTCGGCGGCTTGGGCGCGACGCAGTTCCGTCACGTCGGTCTGAATGGCCATGTAGCCGACGGTGGTATGGGACTCGTCATATAGCGCACTGATACTGCACCACACGGTATACAAATCACCATCAGCATTACGGTTCGTCAGTTCGCCGCCCCAGTGACCATGCTGCTGCAGTTCGAGCCACATCTCGCGGTAGTACGCACTGGTGTGACGGCCCGATCGCAAAACACTGATACGGTGCCCAACCAGCCGCTCCTGACTGAAGCCGCTGAGGCGCTCGAAAGCCTTGTTCACGCGACGAACACAGGTCTCGACATCGGTAATGACAATCGCATCCGAGCTGTGATTGAACACCAGCTCGCTGAGCTGCAGCATCTCGCGCTGGGCAACGTCCGCCGTGACATCCCGGGCCACGCCACCCACCGCCAACAACTGGCCTTGACTATCGAAGACGGGAAATTTATTGACGCTCAAGACACGCCGCTGCCCGGGGACGGGGCCGTGCAGCTCTTCACGTACCTCGATCGCATGTCGCTCCCGCATGACCGTCTGATCATCCGCGATACTGGCGATGGCGTCCCGCAGCGGCATCACCTTGTCGCGCGTGCAGCCGAGAATATGCTCCCGCCGTAACTGCAAATTCCGCTCCATCGCACGATTCACCAGAAGAAAGCGTCCGTCCAGATCGACGGCGAAGATCGCGTCTTCAGTGCTGTCAATGAGGGAGTAGAACAAGCTGCGCTCCTTGCGGCGCTCAATCTCGTGAGTGCGGTCTTTGATGAGCACAACCCATTGAGCAGGACGACCTTCCTCCGGTGGCATGCGCTGGACTTCCGCGTCGACCAGCAACGACTGGCCGCTCACGGAAGTCATGATCAAATCGGTCACCTCGGCAGCGGCCAGTTCGGTCGCTTTGCGCATGCCGTCGAGAAATCGGGGTCGCGATGCTCGATCGATGGCAGCAACGAACTTACGGCTTGGCAGCTGAAACTCGCTGCTCAGACCAAACCATGCCTGGGCCTTGAGGTTGGCGCGCTGAACCAGTGCTTGCGAGTCGACCAGCAACAGGGGCACCGCCAGTCGCTCGAACATGAGATTCCAGCGTTCGCCGACCAGAGTGGCGTGGCGCTGCGCCTCACGCAATTCTTCGTTCTGGATATCCAGTTCGGCTTTCAGACTGCTTAATTCGTCGGCCTGGTCGGCCAGCAGGTCGTGCTGCGCTTCAGCGTCTGACGGGTGTTCACCCTCGACAGGGCGTTGATGTTCAGATAGCGGTCTCATGACATATCAAGGCAATGGTTGAGGCCGGATTCAACGCAAGTTGTCAGTACGCGGCAATCCCTGATGGTGCCAGGGAGTGATATCGATATGGCTCACGACCACACCCGGGTTCTCGCCACGAAGGCGGCGCGCGTGCATCACAAACCATCGCTCTTCGGTAGGCGAGTGGCAAGGGTATTCCAGCGAAAAATGATCCTGACGCCCATCCAGAACACTGCGGAGCCCATCAGCAGCGGACATGGCAAATTTCGCGTCAGGCGCGCCCGGCGGCGTAGTGCACACCGACAGGTAACTGACGCCGGGCCCGCTGTACTTCATGTCGGGGTCGCCGTTGTTGCGCGCAAAGTGAGACCAGGCCGCATTGACCAGCACGATGCGCCCCTGTTCGTCCAGCACCGCCACATGCTCGGCCAGCCCATCAAGGATGTCCTGTAAACGTGAAGCCTGATGCACGGCGGTCATGTCAATGAAGCTGATCACCACACCGCGAGCCGATGAGGACGGTATCTGGTACGGCAGCATCTTGACGAGGAAATGCCTGCCGTCGAGACCTTGCGCCGCACGTTCAATCATCCGGGTTTCCGACAGCGATCGCTCAAGCTCCTCCATGAAATTGGGGAAGTCTAGCGCGTGGGTCAAGTCGCCCAGGGGTCGACCAATGTCGACGTCACGCAACCGGAAAATCGACGCCGCATCCGGGCTGAAACGCGTGAGCTGCAGATGGTCGTCGACGAAGACGGTACCTGCCGAAACAACGCGCGCCAGATTGTCCAGATCCGCATTGACGCGATTCAGGATGTCGATCTTCTCTTGATATTCAGCGTTGACGGTATTGAGTTCCTCGTTGACGGATTGCAGCTCCTCATTTGAGCTTTGCAACTCTTCGTTGGAGGCCATCAACTCTTCATTGGTTGCCTGCAGTTCCTCATTGGAGGTCTCGAGTTCTTCAATGGTGGCTTGCAAACTTTCGCGGGTGGCCGCCAGTTCATGTTCGAGTACTTCGAGCCGTTCGGCACTTTCGCTATCGACATTGATCGTGACCATCGCATCAGGACGGTCGGCCAGATTCACTTCTTCAAACACCAGCAACGAGAGCCGCTGGCCTTCGACCTCCCCGACCGGCCAGCAGCTGACGCACACATGGCGATACAAAGGACGGCCATCGGCATCGCTGGCACCGGTGGCCAGACGCACGACGTCGGATTTGACATTGCTTCCCTCGCGCATGGTTTTAAAGAGCAGTGCAGCGACAACAGGCACCAGGGGATCGGGCAACATCCGGTTGATATCGAGCGTCGCCTGCCCCTCTTTCCATTCGAGGAAACGGCCGACATCGCCATACGAGTGAACCAGTTCATGGCTGGCATTGACCAGAATCGCAGGCGGGGGCCCGAAGGCATTGAGCAAGACAGAAAAGCCCTGCTGCACCGCGGTCTCCGGCATCTGCCTGGGCTTGCCTGGCGTGGCCTGACGGCGTGCCAGCACCATGCCTGGTGGAGCTGCCGGTAGCGATTGACTCAGGTTCAGCGGCAGCGAGGCCGGCCGGATCAGCGTCCAGATTTTATGGCGGGCACTGAGCGTCTGAAAATCTGCCTGCAGATCGCCCAGCGATTCGCTGGAGCCGAGGAACAGGCATCCCATGGGCGCCAGCGCATACTGCAGTCGTCGCATGACGCGATGTTGTGCTGCGGAGCGAAAATAGATCAGCGTGTTACGACACACCACCAAATCCATTTTGGTGAACGGCGGATCGACCAGCAGGTTGTGGCGTGCGAAAACGATGCACTGACGCACTTCGCTCTTGATCACGCACTGGTTGCCGCGCTTGATGAAAAAACGCTCAAGCTGCTGGGCCGACACCTCGGTCATGATGGATTCCGGGTAGCTGCCGCTGGAAGCCGCCTCGATGTTGGACTGCTCGACATCGGTCGCAAAAAGCTTCAGCAATGGCCAGCGCTTGAGACGCTCAAAGGCCTCGAGAAACAGCATGGCGATCGAGTACGCCTCTTCACCGGTGGACACGCCCGCGCACCACACGCGCAGTGTCTGTCCCGTTTCCCGACTGGCGACCAGCGGCTCAATGACCTGCTGCTGCAAGGTTTCAAACGCATCGGCATCCCGGAAAAAACTCGTCACGGGGATCAACATTTCGCGCCTGAGGGTGTGTAACTCGGTTCGATCGTAATTAAGCAGCGCGAGGTAGGATTCCAGACTGTTGATCTGGCGCACGGCCATGCGCCGCTCGATCCGACGGGTCACGGTGCCCGGTTTGTACTCCTCAAAATTGATGCCACCCACTTGCGACAGCAAATGCAGAATGCCGCTGAACGCCGACTCGGGCGCCACCGGCGACCTTTGCAGATGTTTGACGACCTCTTCCGGAATCTGACCGGGCTGGTTGGTCAGATGCGCAACGATGCGTGCGGAAATCTGATCAACGGGCAGTACGGCATCGACCAGTCCGGTCGAGATCACACTGCGAGGCATGCCATCGAACTTGGCACCCTCGGGCTCCTGCGCGAGTAAAAATCCGCCGGCTTCGTTGATGGCACCCGCGCCGCGGGTGCCATCCGAGCCTGTGCCGGAGAGAACCACGCCGACCGCATGGTCGCCATAGGACGTGGCCAGCGACTGGAAAAATACATCCACAGGCAGGGTCAGAGCGCGCGGACTCTTGGGTGTGAGCCTGAGAATCGCGTTCTCGAGATGCATGATCGAGCCGGGTGGAATCAGGTAGACGTGATTGGGTTCAATCGGCATACCATCTTCGACCATCAGCACGGGCATGACCGTGTGTCTTGCCAGCAAACTGGCCATCATGCTCTTGTGATCGGGCGACAGATGCTGGATCACGACGAAGGCTGCATCGGTATCCGGCGGCAGAGTCGCAAACACTTTTTCGAGGGCATCCAGGCCGCCGGCAGAGGCGCCAATCCCCACGACGTACTGGCGGGGTACCACCGATATGGCATGGTCGACCGATTCACTCGAGGCCATCGCGTCGTTTTGATTCCTGCCGATCTCACTGTTCTTATCGGATTGCATCACTTTGACAAAACATTTTTTTCATTTTCCACGTGTTCTGAAAATAATGTCCCCCGGCAAAAACCTTGAGGCTTTTGCTGCAAGGCAGAACATGCAATCGGAATCACGGGCACAGAGCTTGTTTGAACAGTGCAGGTACGCGGCCGTATCGGTATCGGTTTGCGGCCGGTTTGGCTGATGTCAGCGCAGAAATGGAATGAATAAAACTAAATCGTCCAACATGCCGCCTCATTCGATTGATCAATGACTCGGGATACCCAAGCACCCAGAACTTGCGGACTTGAGGACCCAAAAAATCGGTAATCAATATACTTTTTTCTCGAACACCGAAAAAATAATTCAATGCAGTCATTGAATAACCCAGTAGGCCGATCAATATAATATTTATTACTTATTCAAAAAAACAGACGAACTGTTTTCTTCAGGAAAGCTTCCCCTAACCAATCATCAATTAGCCAAATTCTATGGCGGCAGATCGGGCAGATTCGGCAAAAAACCTTGCCTCATCAAAATTTGTAACCGCCGAATTGATACGAGGGAATTATGCCGCACGCCTAATTCAATTAAGCCCAAAAACTGACTAATCTGTGTGGAAATTAGCAACGGGTTGGCAGCCTCGAATGAGTCTTCGACGATGATTAAAGAAATAAGCTTTCGCGGAGAAAAATCATCGCTAATGATGAGGTCTTGCCGTTGGCTCAAAGAAACTTTATAGCGAGCCAAAAATCTACAGAAAATTGAATATCCCTAATTTTCGAACGGAAATTGCCATCAAGAATTACTTGAATTACTAAATAAAAATAACCTTATTTAACCTACGACTATCTCAGTTCACCCGCGAGCTGTGAGCTGATCAGTACTCAGTTCTGTCGGCCTCATGGTTTTCTGACCCGTCCACACCAAAAATTTCGGACACGTCACGCCGCCTATGCAGGCCCGGGTTCTCCACAATTCCCCAAAGGTAAAAAGCACACCTGAAACACCACCGGGTTTGCACGCCGGTCGTCATCATGGTCTTGCGAACAGACGGTTTCGATAATGGTTCAACGGCAGCATCGGCTTGAAAGCCACAATGCAACGAGCGTTCATTGACTTGATGAGAACGGGTTTCACACACAAACGGTGCGACCTGCAACTTCAGCGAAGGCATCTAAGCGATTCAGTGCCGGGATGGATGAGAGGGCTGGTTCCGAGGCTGCGATTTCTCGCTTGTTCAAAGACCCGCTTGCGCAGTGCAATGCCTGTCTTTCACACGAAGCGCCCATTTCGTTATGTTCGGTGGCATGGCGGCAGCGCCGCAGGCAGTACCGACGTACAAGTAAAGACGTACAGCAGGGTGAGGCCAACGCCCGTTCAATCGTCGATTGCGGGAAATCGTACGTCAGCGTGGCACGTGCCGGGTTGCACGACGAATGACTGGCGCAGCAACTCAGTGTTCAGAAGGCAGAAAACAGAAAAGATATAAAAAAACGAGCCCACAAACTACGTGGACTCGTCTTGACTGCCTGGGCGCCTCAACCAGCGCTTAACGGGTGAGCGTCAGGCGATGGTCGTCATTTTCTGGCGCACCGGGATTAACGCTTACTGCAGCTGGTCGACCGCAGTCGCCAGATACTCAACCGTGCGATCCACATGGTTGAGCTTTTCGAGACCGAACAGGCCGATGCGGAAGGTGCGGAAGTCCGCGCGTTCGCCCACCTGCAGCGGTACGCCGGCGGCGGTCTGCAGACCAAGCGACATGAATTTCTTACCGTTCTGAATATCAGGATCACTGGTGTAGCTGACGACTACGCACGGCGCCTGGAAGCCCGGCGCGGCCACACTCTTGAAGCCCTTCGCCTCGAGCAATCGACGTACCTTATCGCCCAGCTCGACCTGCCTTGCCTGCAGGTTGGCGAAACCGTCTTCGCGGGTTTCCTTCATCGTGTCACGCAGGATGCGCAGGCCGTCGGTCGGCATCGTGGTGTGATAGATGTGCGAGCCCTTTTCATAGGTTTCGACGATCTGCAGCCACTTTTTCAGGTCGCACGAATAGCTGGTGCTGGTGGTGGCATCGATACGCTCACGAGCGCGCGAGGACATCGCAATCAGTGCGCAGCAAGGCGAGCTGCTCCAGCCCTTCTGCGGCGCGCTGACCAGCACATCCACCTTGGACTCCACCATGTCGACCCACATCGCGCCGGAGGCGATGCAGTCCAGCACGAACAGGCCATCGACAGATTCAACGGCTTCGCCCACGGCGCGCAGGTAATCCGGCGGCAAGATCATGCCGGCCGAGGTCTCCACGTGCGGCGCGAACACGACGGCTGGCTTGTGCTCCTTGATCCACGCAACGACTTCATCAATCGCCGGCGGTGCATATTGCTGCTCAAAGCCCTCAACCACCGGCTTGCCGGTCATGACATGCAACTGGTCGGAGATACGGCCCATTTCGAAGATCTGGGTCCAGCGATAGCTGAACCAGCCATTGCGCAGCACCAGGCACTTGCGGTCGGTGGCGAACTGACGCGCGACGGCTTCCATGCCATAGGTACCACTGCCCGGCACGACCACGGCGGACTTCGCGTTGTACACCTCCTTGAGGATGCTGGAGATGTCATTGATCACGCCCATGAAGGCCTTGGACATGTGATTCAGGGAGCGATCGGTATAGACGACCGAGAATTCGAGCAGTCCATCGGGATCGACGTTGGGGAGCAAGCCGGGCATAGGAATCCTGTCTGGGTAAATATGTGCCGCAAAGCCGGTTTGGCGGCACTGCGGCGGGAAAAATCGAGAGGGCGAGTTTAACAGGTTAATACTCTGTCCTCTATGCACGGCGCAACCTATGGCAGGAATGACAAGTTCGCGTGGCGCAGCGAAGGGCTATAGAATCGCGTCCTCTCTTTAGTTCACCCAGTTATACGGAGACCCGATGGAAAGCGATATCGAAATTGCACAAAAAGCAAAGATGAAAAAAGTAGTCGATGTCGCTGCGACGCTCGGAATTCCCGAGGACTCGATCGAGCCTTATGGGCATTACAAGGCGAAGATCGCGCTCGACTATCTCGACACCCTGAAAGACCGTCCCGACGGCAAGCTCGTGCTCGTGACGGCGATCAGCCCGACGCCGGCCGGCGAAGGCAAAACCACCACCACGGTCGGCCTCGGTGACGCGCTCAACCGCATCGGCAAAAAAACCGTGATCTGCCTGCGCGAACCCTCGCTGGGCCCGGTGTTTGGCGTCAAGGGCGGCGCCGCCGGCGGCGGCCACGCGCAGATCGTGCCGATGGAAGACATCAACCTGCACTTCACCGGCGACTTCTCCGCCATCGCGCTGGCCAACAACCTGCTGGCCGCGATGATTGATAACCATATCAACCACGGCAATCAGCTCGACATCGATCCGCGCCGCATCACCTGGAAGCGCGTCGTTGACATGAATGACCGCGCCCTGCGCGACATCGTGATTGGCGCTGGCGGCACGGCCAATGGCTTCGTCCGTCAGGATGGCTTCGATATCGTGGTCGCGTCTGAAGTGATGGCCATCTTCTGTCTGGCGACATCGGTACAGGATCTGAAGCAACGGCTGGGCGACATCGTGATCGGCTACACGCGCGACCTCAAGCCGGTGCATGCGCGCGACCTGAATGCGCACGGCGCGATGACGGTACTACTCAAAGATGCGCTGAAGCCGAACCTGGTGCAGACGCTGGAAAACAATCCGGCCTTCGTGCATGGCGGTCCGTTTGCCAACATCGCGCATGGCTGCAATTCCGTGATCGCAACGCGCAGCGCGCTGAAGCTGGGCGACTACGTGGTGACCGAAGCGGGCTTCGGTGCCGACCTCGGCGCGGAAAAATTCATCGACATCAAGTGCCGCAAGACCGGCCTGATGCCCTCAGCCTGCGTGCTGGTGGCCACCATCCGCGCGCTGAAGTATCACGGCGGCAAAGATGTGAAGGAACTCAATACCGAAGACCTCGATGCGCTGAAGCAGGGTCTGGTCAACCTCGAGCGCCACGTCGAGAACGTGACGAAGCATTATGGCCTGCCGTGCGTGGTGTCGATCAACCGGTTCACGGCCGATACCGATGCGGAGATCGCGCTGGTAACCGATCGCATGAAGGCGCTGGGCGTGAACGTGGTGCTGGCCGAGCACTGGGCCAAGGGCGGCGCCGGTGCGGAAGCGCTGGCACATGAGGTGGTGCGGCTGGCCGAGCGTGGCGCGCAGGGTCAGTTCGTGTATGACGATGGCGATTCGCTATGGGAAAAGATGACCAAGGTGGCGACCAAAATCTACGGTGCCGCCGACATCAGCGCGCCGGCCAAGGTGAAGCAGCAGCTGAAGGCGTTTGAAGATGCGGGCTATGGCCGTTACCCGATTTGCGTGGCGAAGACGCAGTCATCCTTCAGCACCGACCCGACGCTGCGCGGCGCACCGAGCGGCCATGTGGTGAATGTGCGCGAGGTGCGGCTGGCCGCTGGCGCGCAGTTCATCGTGATGATCTGTGGCGACATCATGACCATGCCGGGCCTGCCGAAGGTGCCGAGCGCGGTACGCATCGACATCGATGAGAACGGCAAGGTGGTCGGGTTGTTCTGATGCCGAAGGATAGGCCATGCCCTGACACTTGCTGATATCGGTCAGGGCAAAACCTCATGCTGACGTAGCGACGACCGTTGAAGGCAAGGCCTGTGACTGCCCGAAACGGGTGTGGTAATGGCGACGTAGCGCGTCCAGCATATCTTCCTGGTGAGCACCCGCCAGCGCATCGCTCCAAGCGACATGCCGGTAAATCAGGTCCATTTTCAGCGAGTCGGGTCGCTTTGCTGCGTCTCTTTTATTCAAAAACATCTGGCGCTTTTCATTGAAAGGCTTGTTGCCATATTCTGAATTCATGACGCGGGAAACCAGCGAAAGGTTGCCGAAACGGTTGAGCCAATGCTCGGACACGCGATTGGTGTCCGCTTCCTGAGGATTTTGCGGCGAGATGTGCTCCACCGAGTTCTTTGCAGTAAAGCGAAAATTCTTCCAGCAATCTTGATGGCGTGTCTGGTCAGACCACAAAACGAAATCAAGTTTGTAGAACCAGTAATGAGCGAATCCCGTGCCATCCGCTTGTTGCAATGCTTCCTCGAACGCGAGGACCGATGCCGTTCGCCATGGGTTATCCATGAAACTTCGGCTGCGCCTGACCAGCGTATCGTCGGTCACTTCGCCCAGCAAATGATTATCTAGATGGCAAAGATAATCGTAGAACCGCCCGACTTGATCGCGCTCAGCACGAACTGCCTTTGCGTTCCGATGAATGAAATAAAGAAATGGCGTCAACCAGTAATGGGTCGTAATTTCCTGTGAGTGATACAGCATGCTCTGCAGCAGCGACAGTCCCTGGTGCATTGCATTGCTCTGACTGCGGTTGATATAACGTTTGTCGTCGTCAGATCCGACAGAGGTTTGACAAATCTGATGGACTTCCTCGTCACCCTGATCAACCCACTTGATCACATACTCATCCCAAATCACCCGCATACGCCAGAGAAGATCGATGAATTCTTCTGATTGCGTGGCGCCCGATACGAGGTCCGTCGGCGCAGCGAATGCGCCTTCAAACAGGGCCAATAACTGCCGATCCAGCAGTCGAGGTACATCTTCGTGCTGGCGATCTTTTAGCCAGACACGCAATACGTGCTGCAGAAATAGCGGAAAGCCAATAATGCTCCGGGCCCAAGGTGCCTCCTCCTGAGGACCTTTCAAGTTATCTGACCCGCGTTCATCCTCCGTCGTTAAATCGTCCACGATGGCTTGAAGGGTGAGTCGCCTGTCGACATTATCTTCAGCTTCGTTTACCACAGCGTCCTCATCGGACATTGAAGCGTCCACACTGCCCTGAGGCATCGCTCGGTCTGCAGTTTTGCTGTGCGAGGCATTCATCTTTCGACGTAACAGTTCATGGATCGCGCTTGCCTCTTGTAGCCGACCGGTCGCATAAAGCTCGCCAAGCTGGTGAGCCTCCAGCCCTGTCTCGGCGCATAAATTACGCTCGACAAATCCACTCATGTCGGCGCAGGCATTCCAAAGCGCTCCATAGCGCTGCCGGCTTTCAGAGGGAATACCGCTCAGCAGCCTGGCCTTGAGGATCTCGTGATGCTGAAGCTGAACGCCGCGATTATTAATGACCTCAAACA
>JACCDS010919531.1_pt1 | contig 18865 bp, 16 predicted proteins | sample 7446441 | NCBI WGS metagenome assembly JACCDS01 (sample SAMN15323445, study PRJNA562643) | freshwater metagenome | isolation source: river surface water | place: USA:Blue River Watershed | collected 2017-08-17
CCAGAGGCTTGTTGGACAAACAATTGTTTCTTTTGTCCAGTCGCACCCCCTAAATAAATATCATCCAGTCCATCTCCATTAACATCTCCTACCGCCATGGCTGGACCTTGCGTCGATAATTTTTGCTTCAATAATACATCGCGATCCCAGTCATTGAAAAGACTTTCTTGATGTGTGTATTGCAAGGTTTTGGAAGTAACATCAGCAAAAATCGGCTTTGCTACAAATGGGATGTAATTAAATTTACCGGTTGCCTTCGCATAATCGAGTGTCAATACCTGATCAGTTTTAACAGATTTCAACACTTGCATTTTATCGTCTGGCCAAATGATTTGCAAGGAATCGATTTTCCCATTTTGACCTAGGCCAAAGACCATTTGATGATCACTTGATGATTGAAACCCACGATTAGGCATCTGCTGCAATACCTTAATTTTACCTTGTTGGAACAACGTCACCTTCGCCCCAATACCATTTAAGTTGCGAGCTGTTCCTTTTAAGTGAACCGTCAAATAATGGTTTTTCAATTTCTCATTGGTCTTATTTTTATAGACCGAAAGTGGCGAATTCACATTATTCACGACTAAATCCAGATCTCCATCATTATCCAAGTCGCCATAGGCAGAACCATTTGAAAATCCAGGACCTTCTAATCCCCATGATTTGGCTTGATTGGAGAACTTTAAGTCGCCCTCGTTTTTGTAGGCGTAATTCGGAATTGGAACCGAGGTAATCTTATCGGTAAACTCTTTGTAGTCGAATTTCTTTCCATTCAACATTTGCTGCATGGTATTTCTATCGCCTAAGAAATCGACAAAATCCTGATCCGTTAGATCCTTCGCAATGCCATTGGCAACAAAGATGTCTTTTTGACCATCGTTGTCCATGTCAAAAATCAAAGCACCCCAAGACCAGTCGGTGGCATGCACGCCGGCCAACTGACCTACTTCACTAAAGGTTCCGTCGCCATTATTCAGTTGTAAGTTATTGCGCATGTATTGATGCCAAAACCCACGTTTCAACTTCAAATCAACTAAATTATATCCTTCAAAAATGGACGTCGTTTTTAATCGTCGGTCGTCCCCAGGAAGCATATCTGTAACGAAAATATCCAGGTTTCCATCGTCGTTGATATCCGCGATATCTGCTCCCATTGAACTGAGGGAGATGTGCGGCATTTGATTTTCTAAATCTTCTTTAAATGTTCCATCGTGCTGATTGATGTATAAATAATCACGCTCGTAGAAGTCATTTGAAATATAAATATCTGGCCAATTGTCATTGTTGACATCGCCAACCGTAATACCTAAACCAAAACCAATTAAGCTACCATAAATGCCAGCTTTCTCAGACACATCCGTAAACATGATGCGCTTACCATCGGGACTATCGTTGCGAAATAACTTATCCCCTCCTAAATTGTCGCGCACATCGCGCAAGTTGGTATAGCCCAACTTATCTATTGGCGTAAAGCTGTTGTTCAACAAATACATATCTAAATCGCCATCGCGATCATAGTCAAAAAATGCCGCGTGTGTAGAAAGACCACCGTCTTCTAAACCGGCTTGTTTAGCCATTTCAACGAAATGAGGTAAACCGCCTTTTACGCCTTGATTGATGTATAATTGATTTCCACGTGCATCTCGTGAACCCGAATTACACACATAAATATCCATTAATCCATCGCCATTGACATCCGCAAATGTCACACCTGTGGACCAAAATTTCTTTCCCACGATACCAGCCTTCACTGTAATATCTTCGAAATGCATGCCCCCTTTGTTGAGGTAAAGTTTATTATCCTCGAAATTCGAAGTAACAAATAGATCGGAAAGGCCGTCATTATTTACATCGCCAATCGCCACACCGCCGCCATTATAGAAATTACGGTAGTTGAAAATATTGAATTCCTTTTTCTCTAAACTCCGGTTTACAAAGTCGATGCCTGTTTCGGAAGCTGGCAATTCTTCAAATAGCGTATCTTCTTTCGTGGAGCAAGCGAAGGCTAAAATTGCTGCGCTACCTAGGAGTACAAAATGCTTCATGGAACGTTCGAATAATGGACTGCAAAAATACAAAAAAGGGCTTGTTTATAAAATAAAAAGGCAGAACCAAATGGCTCTGCCTTTTTATCAAATTCAGTACGAATTAATACCCAGGGTTTTGTTTCAACAATGGGTTAGCATCGATACGTGGTTGTGGAATTGGGAACAACTCACGAGTCTTGTCTAATTTCTTCATGAACTTACGCTCTAAAGAGAAAGTACCGAAACGAATCATATCATTACGTCTCCATCCTTCCCAAGCGAACTCACGACCACGCTCAGCTAAGATATCAGCTGCAGTTAACGAAGTCAATGGATCTACACCTGAACGCTTACGGATTGTATTCACATCAGCTAAAGCTTCAGCTGTTTTTCCTAAACGGAAAGCAGCTTCTGCACGCATCATGATCGCATCAGCCAAACGGAAAACTACGTAGTCGTTTGATTGATCCCCGTTCGGGTTGTTCTTTTGGATCTCATATTTTTGAGAACGGATACCAGCAACTTGGAATTCTGGATCTGCATCCGTCATTTGATCCTTATTGAAGTCAGCGATAAATGCTAATGGAGCACCTTTAGCATCTTTCAATGCAGCACCAGAAGCAGCGTATTGCTGACCTTTGATCCACATTGCATTACGTAAATCTTTCGACTCAAATGAGTTGTAGAAATCCGCTAATGTACAGAAACCGTTCCAAGGTGAGTTACCCAAACCGTAAGTTTGTTGGTTTGCATAGTGCAAAGTTCTCATTTGGAAGTTCATACCACCTGCCTTGAAGCTATCGTAAGGGATAGTCCAGATGTTCTCGCCTGACCCTTCGTTAGCAACGATGAAGTTGGAAACGGTAGAAGAAGACAAAGAATATCCATTCTTCGAGTTGATAACTGCATTAGCAGCATCATATGCACCTTGCCAATCAGCTGTTCCAGAGTATACTCCAGCGTTCAACTTCAATTTAGCTAACAACATACGAGCAGCATCTTGCGTCATACGAGAATAAGCTTTTCCTGGTAATAAGTTAGGAATAGAAGCCTCTAATTCAGACTTAACAAATGCATAAACCTCAGCACGTGTTTTTGTACCACCTGCAGAAGCGTTGTCAGTTACGATTGGGACGTTTCCAAACGCATCAACAGCCATGAAGTAATAGAAAGCACGTACAGCACGTAACTCATCTACTGCTTTTTGGTTTGTCTTAACAACTGGGATCAATTGGTTAATCTGAGAGATGTTACCAAAGATGAATCCCCACATACCGTTGATTGGACCATGTTGTGGAGTCCATGTGTGGCGAGAATAAGCCAACCAGTCACCACCATCATACCAGTCACCACCACGTGTAGGAACGATCAACTCATCCGAAGATGCTTCACTTGGATTGAACCAATCCCATGTGATACCACGAAGACCACCATAAGCAGGTCCTAATGCCGCAGCAATTTGAGCGTCCGTTTTCAAGAATTGATCCGCTGGGATCGCATCGTAAACTGGCTCAGTTAAATCTGTACAAGACGATAGGGCTAACGAAGCGAAAACACCTACTGAAAGTACTTTATAGATATATTTTTTCATTTTATTAATAATTTATTTATTCGATTATTTAACTAATTGAATACGATTTTGTTTGCTTAGAACGAAAGATTTACACCCGCTGTAATTGCACGAGTTTTGTAGTAAGTCTCACGAACGTCAATACCCGGAGCAGCAGCACCGATAGCCAAGTTTTGGCTAACCTCTGGATCAACACCTGAGTATTTAGTAAACACAGCTAAGTTGTTACCTGCTACGTAGATACGAGCACGTTTGAATACACCTTTAACAGGTAAAGAATATCCAAGTGATGCGTTGTTAATACGTAAGAAGTCACCTGACTCAACATAGTAATCCATAGGGATTGTACGCTCATCGTTAATGATTGAAGTCAATGCAGATTTCAACGCACCTGATTCAGCTAAACGACCATCTTGACGACCTAATAATAATGCGTTCGTGTTAACGATTTTAGCACCTAATTGGCTAGTCAATTGGAATTGCAAGTCAAACGCCTTGTAACGAATGTTTGTAGTTAAACCACCAACGAAAGTTGGGTTAGGATTTCCGATATAAGTACGGTCTTTCGCGTTTGGATCAACAACACCATCACCATTCAAATCTTGGAATACATATTTTCCATTAGCGATTGAAGCGATTTTAGCACCATAGAATTCCCCTACTGGGTGACCAGCTTGTAAAACTGAGAAGTTTACAGCTGAAGTACCACGAATGAATGAACCTAAAGAAGTAGACAAGAATACTTGGTCTGGAGCAGCGAATGAATCATTTTTCAATGAAACGATTTCGTTTTTGTTGAATGAAGCAGCTAACGTAGTAGCGATGTTCCAATCAGTGTTCTCTAAGATTTGGTAAGTTAATGATAACTCAACCCCTTGGTTTTTCATCGATCCGATGTTAGCCAACATCGTTGGATATACATAACCTTTCTCTTGTGGTACGTTTACTGTGTATAACAAATCTTTTGTTGTACGTGTGTAAACATCCAAGTTACCAGTCAATTTACCTTTGTATAATGAGAAGTCGATACCACCACCGTAGTTTTCGTTAATTTCCCATTTCAAGTTAGGGTTCGGGTTAGATTGGATTGAGTATGCAGGCAAGAAATCGTTTGCACCACCATCAAAGTAAGAACCTGAAGCTCCGTAGAACGATTTAGATAACAACGGACGGATACCTTCCGAGTTACCAGTTTGTCCCCAGCTAACACGCAATTTCAAGTTATCGATTGTTGAATTTCCTTTCAAGAAAGCTTCTTCAGACAATGCCCAACCAACTGAAACTGAAGGGAAAAGACCCCACTTGTTGTTATCACCGAATTTCGTAGAACCGTCACGACGAACGTTAACCGTTGCGAAATATTTGTTCAATAATGAATATTGAGCACGAGCTAAGAATGAAACCAATTTGTACTCATTCTTGTAAGAACCTAATAAGCTAGGGTTAGTACGGATACCAAGACCTGAACCTAAGTTGTTTGCTTCGAAAGCATCTGTCAAGAAGTTGTTGTTACCTGCAGAAAATCCGTCAGCAACTACATCTTGGTATGTGTAACCAGCTAATACGTTCAATGTAGAAACATCGTTCAACTTCTTAGAGTAGTTCAAAGTTGTTTCTAATTGCTTATCTGTAATAGAGTTCAATTGACGGTTTGCAGCGTTACCACCCACAGTAGCTAATAAGTTACCTGGAGTAGATTTCGCGAAGTAAGAACCATCAGCCGTTTGCGTACGCAAAGTTCCTGATACGTTAAATACTAAACCATCTAAGATTGTATAAGCTGCAGAAGAGTTAAATAAGAAATCGTGTAAACGTTGCTTATTTGACTTGCTTTCGATTGTCGCTAATGGGTTAAAGTTAGCAAATGTACCAGGGATCTGGAAGTAAGTTCCATCCGCATTGTACACTGGATCTGTAGGACGCATGTTCATCGCGAAACCTACCGCACGGTTATCCGTAAATTGGTTGTCCGTTTGAGAAGCAGACATATTTACTTTCATCGCTAATTTACCATCTAATGCTTTCGCATCTAAGTTCAAACGACCTGTTAAACGCTCTTTTCCAGAACCTTTCAAGGTACCTGTTTGATCTAAATAACCAACAGATGCACGGTAAGATACGTTTTCAGAACCACCAGAAACACCCACGTTGTGGTTTTGTGTTAAAGCAGTTTGAGTAATTACACCTAACCAATCTGTGTTAGCACCTAAATCGTCAAATTTTTGACCATATTTAGCGGCTGCAGTACGGAACTCAGCACCTGTTAATAATTCAGGACGTTGAGAGATTGACTCAGCACCTACATAATTTGAATAATCAACTGTTGGAGTACCTGACTTACCACGTTTCGTGTTAATCAAGATAACACCGTTCGCTCCACGAGAACCGTAGATCGCTGCAGAAGATGCATCACGTAACACGTCCATAGATAAGATATCTTCTGGAGCAATGTTTTCGATCGGCGCACCAATCACACCATCAATAACGTATAAAGGCTCAGAACCAGCGTTCAATGAACCCGTACCACGTAAACGAACTGTTGGACGTGCATTAGGATCACCTGAAGCTTGCGTAATTACCAAACCTGCAACTTTACCTTGAGCAGCAGCTAATGGGTTAGTTACTACACCGGCGTTGAAATCACGAGAACCTAAACTTGTTACAGTTCCAGAAATCTCTTTACGCTTTTGAGTACCGTAACCTACAACAACTACTTCTTCCAAAGACTTGTTGTCAGCAGCTAAAGCAACGTTAACAACAGACTTACCGCCTACTGAAACTTCTTTAGTTGAATAACCTACAAAAGAAAACACCAATGTCGCGTTCGACCCAGCGTTAACTTTATAAGTACCGTTTGCATCTGTTTGAGCACCACGAGTAGTACCTTTAACAGCTACAGAAACACCTGGGATACCTGAGCCATCAGCGGCATCAGTAACTTTTCCCGTTACTACATCTTGAGCAAAAGCACCCAAGGAAATTAACAGTGCAACAGCAACACTAAAAGCATGTTTAAAGCCTAGGTTACTAACACTTGATCGCACAAGGCGACCCACTCTTTTGTAAGAATGAATCATAAGTGAAAAATTAAGGGTTAAAAATAATTAATGATTCTTTGTGGTTTTGTTTCTTCTTAAATCGGTCAAAATGCCAATGCAAACGTTTACGGTTTAAGCCGAATTTCAAAACCGACACAAAAAACGATAGAAAAAATTGAATAAAAAAATGATTTAAGGTAAGGAATCAATGATTTGCACTTCAAAAATTGTACGAAATACAGATTTTCTTGATTTGTAGCACAGTGTAGGACAGGTTCTCAAAATAATCTAATTATGCTCCTATTTTACCTCTTCCTCATATTTCGAACACAAAAACCGCCCAAACGCCTCAAAAACGATTGTAATTTTTCAAGAGAAAATTTTTTTTAAAAAAAATGAAATATTTTTCGGCAATAGATTACATGCTAAGTAGCAAGTCATCAGCGGAATAATCCTATTTGTTGGAAAAAATGGACAGTGCTAGTCTGTTGCTTAATCAAGGGAGCGGATCATAACCACTTCCGCCCCAGGGATGACAGGAAGCAAGCCGACGAACTGTCAATCGGAAACCCTTGATAAATCCATACTTCTCAAAAGCTTGTTTCCCGTATTCTGAACACGTAGGCTGATATCTACAAGAATTTGGCAAAAAAGGAGAGACCAAAATTTGATAGAGTTTGATCAGAAAAATGAACAGGTATTTCATGAGATTTGCAGGAAGGCCAACAAATTAAATAAAAGATCTCCAATTCATTGATTAAAATTCTGAATTGAATTAAATTGCTTGTAAATGCAGCGCTTAATCGAATACATGAATCAATTACCCAAACGATCCAAGATCCTAGGACTTGTTGGCATCACACTTTTCATCGGCATATTAATCCTGGCCAGCTCACATCCATCACAGAGCTTTTTCCACGTCAAAACAATCGCTGAAAAAAGAAATGATAGTTTAGCCAATTTATTTAACCCACAAGTAGCCCAACAAAAATCGATTAAACTAGACACCTTTTTCAATAAGCTTCGTGAAAAATCAGGATTCAATGGGGCTGTATTAATTACCCAATACGGTAAAATCATTTATAAAAAAGGATTTGGCTATTCGAATTATTTCACCAAAAGTGCGATTAATACCCACACCCATTTCCAATTAGCATCCGTATCGAAGCAATTTACTGCCGTAGCTATTATGCAGCTTAAAGAGAAAGGGCTTTTGAATTACGATGACGCCATTTATAAACACATCCCAGGATTTCCATACGATTCTAGCCTAACGATTCGTAGTCTACTGACCCACCGTTCCGGCCTATCCGACTATGCCTATAATATGGATAAGGTATATGACAAAAAAATACCCCTAACAAATCAGAAGGTCGTAGAAATGATGATTCGCCTAAAGCCACACATCGACTACCGCCCAAATGCTAAGTTTAGTTATAACAACACAAACTACATGTTGCTCGCTTACATTGTCGAGAAACTTAGTGGCATGGGATTCAGAGAATACCTTAAGAAAAACATTTTCGAACCAGCAGGCATGTCTGAAAGCTTTGTATACGACCCCATGCACCCTGAGATGCTTAAAACAGCTGCCACAGGTTATATTCCGCGCCGAGGTGGTCCTGTAGTTTCAGAGTTCAATCATTTAGATGGGGTAACCGGCGACAAAGGCATCTATTCTACGGTAGAAGACCTGTTTCACTGGGACATGGCGTTGAATGAAGAGAAATTAGTTAAATATTCAACCTTGGAAGAAGCGTTTACGCCCCAACATACCACCCCAAAAGTCCTGCCTAAAAACTATGGATTTGGCTGGAGGTTAACCCAATTAGAAAATGGAGATTGGTTAACCTATCACACGGGCTGGTGGCACGGTTTCAAAAACTATTACCTGCACAACCCCAAAGACAATTCAGCCATTATCATCTTAGGCAATATGGCAAACCATGCCTTAGCCAAAGTAAATATTGTTCAATCCATATTATACCCAGAAAAATCAGCCTTATTTATGAAGGGTGAACCACTTCCTTTGGAATTCACCTCAGGAGGAAACTAACACAAACCATGAAAAAACTACTTTCCATTTCATTGTTCCTATTTGCGAGCGTTGCTGCATGGGGCCAACAAACTGCTGATGATGCCATCAAAGCAACCGTGACTAATTATTTCGAAGGTGTTACGACGGGAGATGCTGCCAAACTTAACAAGGCATTTCACGAATCAGCCATCTTACGAACATTCAATGCGGCAACAGGCAAAATTCAAGATATACCAGTAAAAACATTTATCAGCAAAACACCTGCTGGTGGCGTAAAAGCTAGTACCAAATTAATTTCCTATTCCTATGCAGGAATTTCGGGACTAGCAGCCGTAGAATTGCAGTTCGACGAATTCAAATACATTGATTTACTTTCCTTATTACAAGTAAATGACGAATGGAAAATTGTCGCACGTGTGTTTAGCCGCGTTGATCTGGATACGCAATTAAAAGGTTCAGGTGGCGCTACAACGACTAAAGCCTCTACAAAAGCACCCGCAGCAGCTCCAGCTAAAAAGAGCACTGCGAATATCAAGCCTAAAAAAGATGATGGATGGTAGGACTCTAGACGTCAGACTCTAGACGTTAGACCTTAGACTTTAGACATCAGAACTAGGAAAACTTCTAGCGTCTGACGTCTAACGTCTAGCGTCTATTACCAATTGATTGGTCCCTTACCTAAATACTTTTCTACAATTGGCTTGTAGTAGGATTTCAATTCTTCAAATACAGGAACAACAGGTGATTTGGTATACAAATCATATTTATTGAAATCACGAATCCACTCTAAATATTGTTCGTCTTTGGCAGTCATGAATTGACGGTAACTTCCGCCTGAATGCCAAGGATAAAATGAATGATATCGAATCATCGCCATGCCAGCTTCAGGAATTTTATTTTCCGCGTGGTTCGATAATACTTGATACAAGTACTCATCATGCCCCCAAGCTAAATGCACATTATCCAAGCCACAGCCTTCCGAATAAACACCTAAATCTGTATTATAACGCGAATCAGCCATATCTGGATTTAACGCATTGAACTCGGGATAAACACAAGAATCTGGTAATTTGCAACCCACCACAAACACATCCCCTACTAATCCCCACTGTTCTGCCTGGCTAGTGCCATCTTCATCAGATCCAAATAAATACATGGCTTTACCTAAATCATGAATCAAGCCCACTAACTGCATCCAGTCCGGACGACCTTCCGCACGAAGTCCCTCAGCCGATTGTAACAAGTGAATAATGTTAGGCAGATTTAAATCAGGATCAGAAACGTCAACCAAGACATTTAACCGTTCCATCATTTCCCAGATGTCCATTGGACGCTCAAAAGTTAAATACTTCTTTTTCATTCGAAGTACATACTCATACGTTTGACGCGAGCGCATCTTACGGTAATGTTCTTTTACAGCAGCGGTGATATCGCCCTGCTCGTAATTACGAAATTCAGATTTTTCTTTGCTGATCGTTTCCATCTCGAAAAAGGTTTAGAGCGATGAAATTACAGAATGATTCTTAATGCTGCAAGAAGGATAAGATAATCGAACTTAACAACATCAATATACCCAACACAAAAAAGACTGTCGGGTTTAATACAGGCAAATTAGACTCACTCAAAGATGCTTCGTACGGATTATCCGTTAAATAACGAACCGGGATTTGTTGGCCTATCTCACAATGTTTCGCCAAACCCTTCTCTGCCTCCCGCCGAAACTCAGCGCCATTTACATAATATGAAACAATGGGGAAATAAATTGGGAATCGTCCAGAATGATCATCGCGTGCGTACCGACGTGAAATCTCAACAATTTTACCGTAAGTAGTTTTGGAATGCGCAATCCAATCTTTTCGTTTATTGTACAAATAGATTCCTACCCCAATCAGCGCAAAAGCGATGAAGGAAAACAACACTAAAAATAGTGTCATCGATCCTTGAAAGGAACCGGTAGGCCGACCAGAAATCAATAAAACACCAACTAAATTCATTTGTAATTCGTACAGAAAAGAAACCCTTTCCTGAAATTTTCATCAAAAGACGTACAAATAAACCTGAAAATCAAATACTTAGCACGAGCTACAAAACAGTGCTCAAGTCGACATTTTAAGCACTTTTTGGCATTTTTTGTCAATTCTTGAAAAATAGGATTTGAAATTGGCCCTTTCATAGAAAAAATAAGAGAATTTTCAGAAAATAGGTTTTCAAAATCGAGTCAAAAGTCCAAAAAATATATTTTTCTAAAATTTGATATTTCTTTCAAATTCGTATTTTTGACCTGCAAGAAACCAAAAACTATGAAACAATCGACTAAAATTCAACTCATGACCATGATGTTCCTGATGTTCTTCGGATGGGGAGCCTGGTATGGACAAATGAGTAAGTACCTATTAAGTACATTACATGCCACAGGCGATCAAGTTGGAAATGCTTACCTCACTTTCGCCATCGCATCCTTAGTTGCTCCTTTCTTTGTAGGATTAATAGCAGACCGTTTTTTTGCGGCCCAAAAAGTAATGGGCGTTTTAAATATTATCGGAGGTATTCTCTTATATCTACTAAGCCAAACCACTGACCCAGAGGTTTTCTTCTGGTACATCTTGGCCTATACGATGTGTTTTGCGCCAAATTTGGCCCTGTCTAATTCCATTGCCATGAAACAAATGCAAAATCCTGAAAAGGAATTTGCCAATATTCGGGTAACCGGAACCGTTGCTTGGATTGTTGTAACGAATATTATTGGATTTTATGCGCTTGGAGACAATGTGGCCATATTTCACATAGCCATGTACAGTTCATTTGCCCTAGGAATCTATTCCTTTTTCCTACCAGATACTCCACCGAAAGCAGATAAAAATGCATCCATCGCGCAGATCGTTGGCCTAGACGCACTCAAACTCTTTAAAGATCGCTCGTTCTTAATTTTCTTTATTTCATCAATCTTAATTTGTATCCCGCTTTCCTTCTACTATGCCATGGCAAATCCATCATTGACGGATTCGCATATGACGAATGTGGAAAACAAAATGTCTTTAGGACAAGCATCGGAGGTGATTTTCATGCTTTTGATCCCATTTGCATTTACGAGATTAGGTGTCAAAAAAATGCTGATTGTTGGCCTGGTAGCCTGGATCATTCGCTTCATCTGTTTCGGTTACGGCGATGGAATTTCCAGCGAATGGATCTTATATATCGGAATTATCCTTCACGGCGTTTGTTATGATTTCTTCTTTGTAACGGGTCAAATTTACACTGATCAAAAAGCGGGACCACACATTAAGAATTCAGCGCAAGGGTTAATTACACTGGCTACCTATGGCGTGGGAATGGGAATCGGATCCAAGCTTTCTGGCATCGTATTGGATATTTATACATCCAATGGCGTGCATGACTGGCAGTCCGTTTGGATGGTTCCTGCGGGAATCGCAGCATTAGTCTTGGTATTGTTTATACTATTCTTTCACGAAAGGAAACAAGTAGCCTAGGTATTTTTAATTTTTAGAAGCATCCAAGGTAACACGGACGGAAAGAGTCTTTGCACCAAGAGTCCAAATTTTTCTAAAGCACCTCCCACAAAAAAGTAGTTTTTGCCCTGATAAATGGCATGAACTATTTTTTGGGCTGCAATCGTTGGGTCTAATCCTTTAGCCTGATTAGGATCCATTTTGCCATATTTTTCCCCGTTTTCATTCATAGCATGCAACGAAATTTCGGTGCGTATATAACCTGGTAATATGGTCGTAACTTGAACACCATGTGCATGTAATTCAGCCCGAACGGAATCAAAAAAGCCAATTAAAGCATGTTTGGTGGCACCATATGCTGCCCGACGAGGTGTTGAAATTCGACCTGCCACAGAAGCAATTGGCACAAAAACGCCAGCTTGTTGCTTTTGAAACACCGGTATAACTTGTTGGACTAAATGTACAATAGAGAAGAAATTCACTTCAAACAAATTGCGATAAACATCGAATTTTGTGTCTAAAACAAAAGATCTTTGGCTTACTCCCGCATTTAATACCAACACATCTATCCGACCAAATTTTTGAATTACTTGAGTGACTTGCTGGCCATGAACCGCCAAATCCACCATATCAAACGGTAAGACTAAAACGCTTCCTCCATGTGCCTCACAGGCCTGTGCGACCCTTTGCAATTCCCCTTCCCTGCGTGCTGATAATACCAAATTTGCCCCTTTTGATGCAAATTCATAGGCTAAAGCCTCGCCAATTCCGGAGGATGCTCCTGTGATCCAGACAATTTTGTTTTTGAATTCCATGATTTCAAAGATAGGAAAAATGTTGAACGTAGAGACGCGATACCTCGGCGTATAAAAACAAGACGCGAAATATCGCGTCTCTACAAAACAAAAGGATGCAAGTTTCGCGTTGCTACAATTGCTCTAATTCCCGAAAGAATTCCGCCATGGGATTAACCTCTAAAAGCTGAAGTTTCTGCCACAAACGAATGGCCTTCGTCATCAATCCACTTTCAATTAAAAATCCGTCATGACCATAAAGTGAATCGATCACCTGAAATGAAGCACCCGGAATGTGTTTGGCTAAATATTCTTGCTCGACAATTGGAAAGAGCGCATCGGATTTAATTCCGATCACCAATGTATTCGATTTAATTAGCTTTAAGGCAGGTATAATTCCGCCACGGTTGCGACCCACATCCTGAGAATCCATCATTTTAGATAGGATATAATAGGAGTAGGCATTAAATCGCTGAGCCAGCTTTTCTCCTTGATAGCGTTGGTAAGAAACTGCACGCAAGGTTTTCTCTAAGGAATGATCTTGGCGAGATTGGGTGATTTGATATGTTTCGTAGTTACGATATGAAATTAAGGCAGTTGCCCTGGCAGCTTTCATACCCTCAATTCCGGCTTTTGGATGCGATTCTTCCCAGGTTTTATCCACTTCAATCGCCATCCGTTGAGATTCATTAAAAGCAACTCCCCAGGGAGAATGCACCGCATTTGTCGCAACTAATATTAAATTCTGGATTAAATCAGGATTAATAATTCCCCACTCCACGGCTTGTTGGCCACCCATCGAACCACCAATACAAGTCTTAATTGTATGAATACCCAAGTCTTTGCGCAACAATTCAAGTGCTTGAACGACGTCGCGAATACTAATGTCCGGAAATTCATGAAAATAAGGTTTGCCTGTCAGTGGATTGATTGATAATGGCCCCGTGGACCCATAATGCGAACCTAATATATTGGCACAAACAATGAAATTATTCTCTGGATTGAACAATTTACCTGGCCCAACAAGTCCTTGCCACCAATCAGCGACATCCTGACTTCCTGTAAATGCATGGCAAATCCAAATGACATTATCACCCGCTGCATTCATTTGACCCCATGTTTGGTAAGCCAAATCAATTTGAGGAAGCGAAGCTCCACTTTCTAACGGAAAGGTATGGGGATAGTGATAGTGTCTAAATTCTGCTTGCATCATCAAAGCTTTATATTTCCCTAAACAGGCAATCGCCTGGGGTAGGAATTAGCACCGGGGTCAAAATTTTGACGGGTTGCCAGAAGATCAATGAGCCTAGTCTCTCCCTTCTTCTTTATAATTCAATGCTTCACAGCGACTGAATGAGGGCACAAAGTAAATCATGAAATCAGGAATTTCCAAAATTCTAGTGATATTTGCCTTCATGAAAGAGTTGATTTTATTTTATATCGCCTTCGCAGGAATATTATTTTTGGTTCACCTAAGTCCCTGGACACACCTTTTACACCCACAGTTTACTTTCATTTTTGCATTTCTTGCCTTTCAATCCTATTTAACTTTTAGTATTGCACAAATTGGGCTGAAAGATGGAAAAGAAAAATTCATCCAATTTCAGATGATTAATCTAACCATACGCTTCATTTTAAGCATTTCATTCATTGGTTTTTTCGCCTATTCTGGAACCCCAGAAATATTCTTGTTCGTTGTCAACTTTTTTGTACTCTATTTATGTAGCGCAAATTTTGAAATAATTGGCTTGCTTCGTAACTTGCGACGTTTTTAGAAAAGAGTGAATATTTTTTTCCTTTTTTTCTGCCCAAAACTCAGTTAATCAACGAATTAACAAAACAAGATCAAACATTTAAGTAAAAGCAAGAATTACGATGCCGATTAAGACTTTTTTAAAGAAAATGTACTTTTCAAATATAATCCTCGGATTATTATTCAGTTTTTCAAGCTTTGCGCTGTTGGCGAATGAAGAAGTAGCACATCATGATTCTACCGAAGCACATGCAGATACCGCAGCTCATGCAGCGGCTCCAGCAGCACATGAGGCGGAATCGACTAAATTCGATCCAGGTAAATTAATTTTACATCACATTGCAGATGAGCATGATTGGCATTTCTTTACCATCGGCCATTTTCATGCGACTTTACCTTTGCCATGCATCGTTTATACAGCATCTCAAGGGGTTCAAATATTCTCTTCTTCTAATTTCAAAAACGAACACCACGAGGAAATCCCATACAATGGCTTTGTTTTAGAACATGGCAAGATTCATGCAGAGAACGGTGAAAAAGTTTACGATTTCTCGATAACCAAAAACGTAGCGTCATTAATTCTTTCAGCCGTATTATTGTTGACCATCTTTATTGGCATTGGAAAACGTTATAAAGAAAATCCTCATCGCGCTCCAAAAGGTATTCAATCGATGTTCGAGCCGATTATCATTTTCGTACGTGATGAGATTGCCAAAAACAACATTGGCGAAAAACACTACCGTCGTTTCATGCCTTATTTATTGACTGTCTTCTTCTTTATCTGGTTCAACAATATGTTGGGCTTGGTTCCAGGAGGTGCCAACTTAACAGGTAACATCGCGGTTACTTTGGTATTAGCAATCATTGCATTCTTTGTAACCAACTTCAATGGTCGTTCTACGTATTGGACGCACATTTTTGCCATGCCAGGTGTACCGAAATGGATGTTGGTGATTTTAACTCCGGTAGAAATCGTGGGTATTTTCATGAAGCCTTTCTCGTTAATGGTTCGTTTGTTCGCAAACATCACAGCGGGTCACATTATTTTATTGAGTTTAGTTTCCTTGATTTTCATTTTTGAAAATGCGGCATTGGGTCTAGCAGTAGTACCCTTCTCGCTTTTCATGAACGTAATTGAGCTGATTGTTGCCTTTATTCAAGCGTTTATCTTTACGATGTTGGTTTCAACTTACATCGGAGCGGCGGTTGAAGAGCATCATCATTAATAATTTGTATTTTTTTTTAATTTATATAAACCCAAATCGTATGTCTATTTTATCGATTTTATTAGAAGTTTCTGTAGGTCTTGGTCTTGCAGGTATTGGTGCTGGTTTAGCTGCTTTAGGAGCTGGAATGGGTATCGGTCGTATCGGTGGTTCTGCTATGGAAGCTATCGCTCGTCAACCAGAAGCTTCTGGAAAAATTCAGGGTGCGATGTTGATCGTTGCTGCCTTCGTTGAGGCGGTTGCGTTATTCGCTGCTGTAATTTGTCTATTGGTAACTTTGAAATAAGAAACCAATCGAGTAATCCGAGGGGTTAGCCCTGGAAATCTTACTCAAAACATTTGAAACGCAATTTGGAAAGCAATAGGCGCCAAATTGCGTTTTCTAAAAAACGAAATACTGTAAATATTTATATATCATGGAGTTAATTACCCCAGACTTTGGACTTATCTTCTGGCAATTACTTGTCTTTGGAATTCTATTTTTCCTTTTAGCCAAATTTGCTTGGAAACCAATCATTCAATCGTTAGCTGAGCGTGAGCAATCCATCGACGAAGCGATCAAATTGTCAGAAACAACTCGTGCTGAAATGGCGGAGTTGAAGGCAGGCAACGAGCAATTAATTGCTTCTGCACGTGCAGAACGCGATGGACTAATCAAACAAGCGAAAGAAGCAGCAGACGCGATGATTTCGCAAGCTAAATTAGATGCTCAAACAGCAGCCAATCAAGAAATTGAAAAAGCTCGTGTTGCATTTGAACAAGAGAAAGTAGCGGCAGTGGCAGCTATTCGCAAAGAAGCAGCAAGTTTATCTTTAGACTTAGCTGAAAAAGTATTGAAGAACCAATTGAAAGACAAAGCAGCGCAAGAGAAATTAGTTTCTGAGTGGATTGCTGATGTTAAAATCTAATATTAACCGACAACCATGTCTGAATTAATCGTAGCCCATCGTTATGCCAAATCTTTGCTCGACTTAGCTGTTGAGAAAAAGGTAGTGGACGCCGTGTATGCGGATATGCAAAGCTTTCAAGAAACCTGTGACGCAAGTCATGAATTGGTTTCTGCTATGAAAAGCCCAATTATCAAGCACCACACGAAATTAACGATCCTAATCAAATTATTTAAAGCGAATTTCAATCCGGTTACTTTTTCTATTTTTGAAATCATTACGAACAAAAATAGAGAGATGCTTTTACCTGCGATTGCATCCGCTTTTGTAGATCAGTATAAAGCATTTAAGGGCATTATTAAAGCTGAAGTATCTAGCGCTAGCGCCCTGACTGCAGATCAGAAGAAACAAATCATCGGCATTGTGAAAGAATCACAAGGAAAAGATGTTGAACTAATTGAGAAAATTGACGAAAGCTTAATCGGCGGATTTATTCTGCGGGTAGGTGACCAACAAGTAGATGATTCCATCAAACGGAAACTGAATGACTTAAAAGTTTCGTTAGCATCTTAACACGAAAGGCCTTGGAAACAGGGCCTTTTTTATTTCAATCAATTATGAAAAAATTCTCCTTGTTTACGGGTTCGATTATCGCAGGTTTATCTGTAGCTATTGGTGCTTTTGGAGCACATGCATGGAAGGACTATTTACGTGCAATTAATCGGCTAGATACATTCGAAACAGCGGCTCAATACCAAATGTATGGCGGATTAACTTTGCTTCTTTTGGGAGTTTGGCAGATTCAGGTATCGAACCGATTGTTAAAATCGGCCGGCTATTTGATTTTCAGTGGCAGCCTTATTTTTCCTGGATCACTTTATTTGATTTGCTTGACTCAAAATACGTTCTGGGGTATGATTGCTCCCATTGGCGGATTGGCCTATATCACGGGATTCTGTTTTATGGCGTATGGGACGCTGAAACAATAATTAGTGACGCATCACTAAATCCAAACTATTCCAAACAATCTCCCCCATCGTCTTACAATGTAAAAATCTCGGATCATCGTAATGCTTGGCGAGCTCCGTTTTTAATTGATCCACATTTTCCTGGGGCGCTATTTCATCCTTTGCCATCACGGTCATTAAATCAGAAACACGCTGGCTCTCAGATTTCAGTCGGCTGGCAATCATCGAACGTTCTTCAATTTGATATTGCCAAACAGACTCTGGCGTCATGTATTTCATTCCCAACTCAATCAAGGAATTGTTCTGTTTGAAGTACTGTGGCATGTAAACGGAGCGTTTTCCTTCAAAACATTGTTGGTCAAAATCAATCGGTCGAATCCGATAATAGATTTCCTCAAAATCAGGATTTGTAATCACCACAAAGTTGGCACTATGCATATCACCCAGCAATTGTACCAGACAACGCTCATTAAACTTGACAAACTCTTTGGCTAAACGAATAGGCGATTCTAATTCGGCTTCTAGATCTTGCTTCAAAAAGGTATCACCAGGTATTCCAGCAATGTGCTCTTCGACTAAGGTATTGTCATAGGTCACATAATTGATCCGATTGGGTGACAATATATGTTCAAGCTCTAAGCCATACACCCGAGAAGCGTCCGCAATTTTGATATAGAAATAGTCGAAATTATCGTTTACCCGATTAACAATTCGTATCCGAAATGGGTGTGTGTTTCCATAGGTACAATAATCCACACGATCAATTACCAAGTGCTTGATTACTTCCTCATTCCCATCCGTTTTCAAATCCGCATAGATATGCTTCAGTGCCTCATAGACCTCCGGCTGATCAGCAGGAGAGTAGAAAACCGTCTCCCAGAGCGTATCTGCACCATTTTTGTCGTAGAGTACGATCGCATTATCATATCGCAATAAATCCTGATAGGATATATTCATCTCATGCTCCCGATTGTATTTATGTAAATACCGCCGCAGCTGATTGTTGATCCGATAAAGTATCTTCTTCTTCGAGATTAATGCCATTATTCGACGAAATCTAACGATTTACCAAAGGTATCCTTTAGCTGACTGATGGC
>JACCDS010182112.1_pt1 | contig 18862 bp, 15 predicted proteins | sample 7446441 | NCBI WGS metagenome assembly JACCDS01 (sample SAMN15323445, study PRJNA562643) | freshwater metagenome | isolation source: river surface water | place: USA:Blue River Watershed | collected 2017-08-17
AGGCAAACGTACCAGTTCACTGATTTTTTTCGTGGATTTATTCAGCACCATAATGACGGGCTGCTGTTCAGGCAAGCGAACCGTAGCCGCTACCACGTACTTTTCAAGTTTCCCATTTTTAACAGGAATTTCCTCTCGCCAGTCGAGCAATTCCGCCGGCGCCGCTAACGCGGCCAAAGGCGTACCATCGGCATTCAACCAACTCACGCCATTTTTTCCATCAACTGCCAAATATCCACCTCCACTCAGAGGCGCGAGCATCGATGCCTGAATAGTTTTCGGCAAGGCCTGTATGGAACTGCTATTCCGTTGTTGTTCGGTTGCATAGGCTGGTAATACAAATGCTGCCCCCAACAGCAAAGCGATGCTGACTGCTTTTTTTAGATGCATAATTTTAAGATACATATTTTTAAGATCCTGAAAAACTTGAAACGATTAACTACAACCAGACTGATCTGCGAACGCGCAAAACCATGGGCGCGCCGGTGTTAACAAGGCGCGCAATGTTTCAGCAGATTAAGCGCAAGCACTTAATCATTCCTTAAAAACTCATAAAGCTAATGCCAAGTTTATAAGTCGCACCGTAGGTTTCGTATTGCGCGTTATAGCGCGCATTATTTACGTAGGTGTAGTAGACCTCGTCAGTTAAATTCAACGCTTCAAAATGCACTTTGATGGTATCAGTCAGGAAATAACGCAATGAAAAATCCAGTTGCATCTGGTCATCCACATAAGCATCGTAAGTGGACTCCATTGGCTCCAACACTTCCAATAAATAGCTGGATTTATAATTCGCCGATAATCGCATACTGATTTTATCAGACTCATACCCCAGCATCAGGTTGGCGGAAGTGTCGGACTGGCTCGGCATAGGGATATCACGCGCGATAAACTCGCCGTCATCATAGCCGCCAATGTCAGCCGATGAATCGACAAACGTGGCATTGCCGCCAACTAACAAACCGTTCCAGGGCGCCGGCAAACTGGAAAACTGTTTGGACGCTGCCAACTCAATCCCCGTAATTTCTGCGCTACCGCCATTTACAAAAGTTACCGCGTGATCAAACACTTCATAACCGGTGGTGCCTCCCAAATCGGTTTGATACACAAAATTATCAATCGATTTGTGAAACGCAAATGCTGATATGACACTCGCAACACCGGGGTAATATTCAATACCCACATCCAGGTTGCTGGATTCCAATGATTTTAAATCCGGATTGCCAAACTCGGCTTCAATATCGCCATCATCCTCTTCAATCAAACGTCCTGGCGACAATTGTGCAAAACCCGGCCGCACAACCGAATTGGTCCAGGCGGCACGAATCTGGGTTTTGTCATTCAGGCTATAGCGAATATGTACTGCGGGCAAAAAATAATCATCCGAATTTTCAAAGTGTGTTGCAGTGCTCCCTTCAACAGCGTCGTCCCAGGAATAGCCTTGCGCGGTAAAACTTGTATCTTCATAGCGCACGCCGGTTAAAATACGCCAGGAATCGATATCGATGCGTCCCATTAAGTAAGCGGCACTGGTATCTTCAGTAATAGCAAAATCGCCGATACTGCTTTCCACTTCATCAAGTTCCTGATCAGCGATAGCTGCTCTTACCGCGCGCGTACTAATACTGGAGCCGAACTCGCCCAGTTGATAATCCACCACACCCTTAGCGAAACTGGTTAAGGCGGTATCGCCATTAAAATCTTCGCTAACCCACACATTTACATCGTTGTCTTTTTCACGTTCAGTGCGTTTTACACCAAACTTGATTTGCGCAGCATTGCTACCTAATTGCAAGTCGCGAGTAAAATCCAGGTTAACCGCATCACTGTCGTCATTGGTATTGGTGCTGCCCAATTCAACTTCGTCCAGTTTATAACTAGCGGATTGATAATATTCTGCTGGAGCAGTAATGCGAATTTTTCGTGCACCTTGAAACGCTAAATCGAAAACCTCATCGACAATCACATCATCGTCAATTTTAAATACTGCTCCGGCGATGTTTTGCGGTTCGTCTTCGTTAGATTCGCTGTGTGCCAAACGATAATCGACTGTCCAGCGCTCAAAACGGGTTTGACCGCCAAATGAGGTAGATAAAATTTCCTGGGTTTCTGTGCGATCTTTTAATTCGCGTTGCACTTCAGCACTGCCAATTTCACCTTCTGCTACGGCATCTTCAAATTCAATGACATTAGCGAGGCGAATTTCTGAATCTGTGTATTCGCTGTACAGATTGCGCCAATACAAATCGGTATTGGTGGTTGGTTTGAAATCCAGGTTCAAAGTAAGACCAGAACGCTCGCGTGAAATGCGATAATCGCGCTGCTCAAGCTCTTCCAGTTTAACACCCTCCTCAAAATCCCAGGCGCCCCCCGTTTCCACATTATCGGAACCAAATTCCCGTTTAAATGAGCTCACCCCGAAAGCAACACCCAGATTATTTTCATCACCACCAATGCTGAATTGATTGCTCGCCGTTGCAGCGAATTTAGGACTGGTTTGTTCGGTGTTATCGTCGAAGCTGCCTTCAGCCGTCATTTGCCAAAACGCACCGTCGCGATCAAACGCCGATAAACTTTGTACTTCAATACTGCCACCCAATGAATTGGCATCCATATCCGGCGTTAAGCTTTTGGTAACGATTAAATTTTCTAACAGGTCTGACGGAATGACATCCAAGGCTACCGCGCGGCGATCAGCATCCGGGCCGGGAACACCCACGCCATTAATAGTTACCGCGTTAAAGTCCGGCCCCATGCCGCGCACGCGCACATAACGGCCTTCACCCTGATCGCGCTCCACCGACAAGCCCGGCAAACGCTGCAGCGCTTCAGAAACATTAGTATCCGGGAATTGACCAATCGCATCGGCAGAAACAGCAGTGATAATATTTTCTGCGCTACGTTGTTTGTTGAGTGCTTTGTTCATTCCTGCCGCCTGACCAATCACTATCACGTTCTCGACTATTCCTGAAACACCCACTAATTGGAAATTGGTTTTAGTGGTTTGATTGTCAGTGACAACAATTGAACGACGCACCGGGTCTGCGCCTATATAGCTCGTTTCCAATGTGTAATTGCCAGCATCGACATCGAGAAAAACATAACGGCCATCGCGCTGGCTCACCGCTTCGCGATTTAATTCCGCGATACGAATTTTCACGCCTTGTAAGGCAACACCGTATTCCGCTGCTTTTACTTGGCCTTCGATGCGTCCATCCGCCAGCGCACCACCCGCGATTGTTGCTAGCGTTAATGACAAAATGCTTTTAATAAAGACGGTATTTTTTATAAAAGTATCTCTGCAATTTTTTTTTGCGTGTCTGCGTTGCGCCACAATGATTCTCCCCACTTTTTTCCAGATTCGTCGATGACCAGCACATAACGTGCGAGCCAAACAGGTTCGGAAGGCAAAGCTAGGTGCCACAGATGACACTCGCATGACAGCGGGATAGGTCCCAATAAATATGCGTTGAGCTATTTTGCCTCTTGCGCCGACAACCGGATCGGGAGAGGCAAAATAGCTCAATGATTCGAACGTGTATTCCTTTGTATTCACACAAGTGTCATACAGAGCTGGTATCGCTGCACACCGGCCAACACGCATGATGTTGGCGAATGATTTGTAGACTCATCGTGGGATTAACGCGCAGCATGTTGAAACTTCATCAATGGAAACTATTAGTGCTGGCATTGGCGGCCAACGTGACGCTCATCGCCAGCCTCGCCCAAGGCGATATTAAACGCTGGGCCCAAATAAATTGGCTCGATGTAATCAGTGAAGGCGGTGCGGCGTTACTCGCACTGGTATGGTTGCTATTAATTTTGCACAGCCGGCCCCATGGTCGCGTGACCCAATGGTTAAGCATTGGCTTGAGTTGTATTTTCCTCGCCAGTTTTCAGGATTGGTTGGATGAATTTATTGCCTTCCCTGTCAGCGCGTTTTGGGACCACTGGGTTGAATCGGGTTTAATGCCGATCGGTCTCGGCCTCCTAACCTTCGGCATTTACCACTGGCATCAAGAGCAGCTGACCATCAATGAACAGCTGCGCAAGCGTGAACGCTTATTTCGCGATCATCGCGGGCTGGATTTTATTACACAGCTCAACGGCGCGACTTACCTGCGAAAATTATTGGAACAGGAATTACATCATTCCCGACAAAATAATTTGACCCTCGCGCTGATCTTAATTGACATAGATTTTTTTGACGCAACGAATCGCCGCTATGGCCACGCGGAGGGCGACCGATTATTGCAGGCGCTCGGTGAATTAATAATATTAAACATTCGCCGCAACGATTTGCTCTGCCGCTACGCGGGCGATCGTTTTGCACTGGTGCTACCCAATACCACTCGTTCACTTGCCGAAACAATCAGCGAGGAAATTGCCCAGGCAATCCAGCATTTTGCATTTAAAACCAGCGGTCAAGGTGAATCGATTTTTCACAGCGCAAGTACAGGTATCGCAATAGCGGGTGATACACAGCAACAACCAGACACGACTGAAGACTTACTTCAGCGCGCTACCCGCAACCTTTTGCAAGCCAAGGAAAAGCGCCCCAACTTTATCGATCAGGTCGCGTAATGGATAATCGCTACCGACGCTACTTGCCTCAGCTTTACCGCGAACGCGACAGCGCGTTTATTCCTGCGCAGAGCTGGCCCAAAACCCTCATCGACCTGGCACTCGCGCGCGGTCAGCAAGAACACAAATTGCTGCGCAACACCGGCATTTTTTATGAGGATATCGCCCAAGGAAACATACTGCTCACACCGCAGCAAATCTTTCGTCTGCTGGACAACGCCACCCGCCAACCACAAGGTTATGAGTTAGTATTTTTAGTAGCGCGAGACTTGCTAACGCCTTATCAAGCAAACTTAAGCCAGGCAAACAACTTGGCGGAGCTGTTGGACTATTTCGTCACCTATGCGGGCACCTTATCGCCATTGCTTAGTTTGCACTTGCATTATGAGCAAGACCGCCTGGTTATCTATTGGCAGGATAATTTCGGAGCCGATGAGTTAACTCCCTTTTTGCTGGTAATGATGGCGAGCAGTATGCGCAACTTTACGCGCTGGCGTAGCGCTTCATCGCCCACCTGGACATTTTATTTTAAACACGCCAAGCCAGAATATATTGAGCAATATCAGGTGCATTTGGGGGAGCAATTGGTATTCAACGCACGCGCGGATGCGATTGCTATTGCGCGTCATGAATTGCACAGCAACTGGCCCAAAATTCCAACTTCCATGAACATCATCAACCCACTCACAGCAGAAAACCCTCGCGGTTTTTTACATGAAGTTTATTACTATCTCCACAGTAACTTGCAAGACCAACCAAACCTTGAGCAATGCGCCCAGGATTTCGGCATGAGCAGCGCCACGCTGAAACGCAAGTTGCAAAAACATCACAGTAGTTTTCAACAGCAATACGACTTGGTGCGCAAACACCTGGCATTGCACTGGCTCAGCGAGACCCGCATCACCCAAGAAGAAGTTGCGCGGCAATTGCACTTTTATGATGCGGCCAACTTGCGCCGCGCTTTCAAACGCTGGACGGGTCAAGGTCCCGGCAAGCTTTAACGACAAATATCACACCGTCCTTTTCTTCGAACCGGCTTGGCTCTATAGTCTGTAAACCGCTATCAACTAATTCACTGCGCGCATTTATTCGCCGCAGACCTTTCCTGCAGCTTAACAAGGACCTCACATGCAAACCGTATTAATTACTGGTGCCAATCGCGGAATTGGCCTCGCCCTGAGCAAAACCTATCTCGCCCAAGGTTGGCAAGTATTGGCGGTGTGCCGCAATGCATCCCCCGAATTGGTGGAATCAGGGGCGCGCGTCATCGCCGGGGTGGATGTCACCGATCAAGCCGCACTGAATAAGCTGGCCGATACCTTCACCGGAAAGAAAATCGATTTGCTGATAAATAACGCCGGGATTTTACAGCGAGAAGCCCTGGGCAATCTGGATTACGCCAGTATCGAACAACAACTCAATGTCAATGCCATTGCGCCACTGCGGGTAACCGAGGCATTTCTCGGCAATTTGCAACGCGGTGCCAAGGTAGCGTTTATCACCAGCCGCATGGGTTCCATTAGCGACAACACCTCGGGCAGTTATTACGGCTACCGTATGTCCAAAGCGGCACTCAATGCGGCCGCCATGTCACTCGCACGCGACTTGCAGCCCAAGGGGATTGCCGTGGCGGTGCTGCACCCAGGCTATGTACAGACCGCTATGGTTAATTTTGGCGGCGATATTTCGGCAGAGGAATCCGCCCAACGCTTGAGTCAGCGAATTGCCGACCTCACCCTGGAAAATAGCGGCACCTTCTGGCATTCCAATGGCGATATCTTGCCCTGGTAACAACGCCTGAAACTGAAATTTCCTCACCAGACGCCGTAAATTTCAATTTTTTACCCGCCTTTTTCCGTGCGCGACTCCCCGCTAAAGTCGCGCGTGGGCTACACTGACCGCACTGCAGTGAACTCGTAAAAACCCTCATAAAAATACTTCCTGACACTAAGGATCCACCATGCAAAAACTTCGTTGGGGCGTGCTTAGCACCGCCAAGATCGGCCGCGAAAAAGTCATTCCTGCATTGCAGGCATCGCAACACAACCAGGTCATCGCCATTTGCTCACGCGATGAACAAAGCGCGCGTGCGGCCGCTGATAAGTTGCAAATCGAGCGCGCTTACGGCCATTACCACGAGCTGCTGGCGGACCCGGATGTCGATGCAATCTACAACCCGCTCCCCAACCATTTGCACGTAGACTGGTCGATACGCGCACTGGAGGCCGGCAAGCACGTGCTCTGTGAAAAGCCGCTCGGCATGAATACCGAGGATGCCCAACGCTTGGTAGACGCCGCGAAAGCACACCCGCATTTAAAAGTGATGGAAGCGTTTATGTACCGCTTTCACCCCCAATGGCAACTGGCGAAAAAACTCATCGATGAAGGACGCATCGGCAAGCTGCGCACAGTGCACTCGGTGTTTTGTTACAACAATCGCGACTCCGACAATATTCGCAATCGCATTGATATGGGTGGCGGTGCCCTGCTGGATATCGGATGCTATTCAATTTCCCTGTCGCGCCTATTGTTCGGTCAGGAACCGGATCAGGTGATGGGGCACATCACGCCGATGCCCGGCGAAGAAGTGGACTGCTTAACGTCAGGAATTTTAGAGTTCCGCGATGGCACCGCCACTTTCTCAGTAGCCACCAAGTTGGAATCCATGCAACGCGTGGAGGCAAGCGGCGAAGCAGGCAGCCTGATATTGGAGCGCCCGTTCTATAACGATAGCGGCGAACCCACTCAAAAAATTCGTATCACCTGCAACCGGGTGGTAGAAGAAATTGAGGTTCCCGATCACAACCACTACGGCGCCATGGGCGATGCCTTTGCACAAAGCGTATTTAACAATACACCCGTGCCTACCCCCCTGGATGATGCCATTGCCAATATGCGCACTATCGATGCTATTTTTGAAAGTGCTGCTGAAGGCCGGTGGATTGAAGTCTAAGCAAGCTAGGTTCTACGAGTTTTAATTGGCAATTGTTGGAGAGGCATCGCGTGTCAGATTTTTTAGCTGTGTGTGTAAGAAAATATTCGCTTTGGCTACTGGTGTTAGCAATTAGTTCGGCCACCAGCCATGCGGCAGCAATCGATAAAGAAACTGCCGAGCGAATTGCCCCGCCGCTTAAAAATCTGATGCGTGGCTACAAACCCTCTTCTGCTACCGAGGCGCAAGTGCTGCTACGGAAAACCGTAGTAGATATTGACGAACAGTTAATGAGCCACGCCGCCTCCTATGTTGCGGTGTACATCAACAGTGATGAAGCGGTGCGCGATTACAGCCAAATCAGCGTGAGCTTTAATAGTTTCTACGAAGACATTCAACTCGAGTACGCCAATGTACGCACACCGGATGGCAAACTCGATAGCATCAAAGCTGACGCTACCCAGATCCAAAGCCCCACCGATGAAAATTTTTATCACGACCGCAAAGAGTTATTATTTTCCTTGCCCAATGTGCGCAAAGGATCGGTAATTGAATTTCAGTATCGTTATACCGACACCAAAAAAATGGTTCCCAACCACTGGTTTGACAGCTTTAGTTTCCACTGGTGGGAAGATCGCGCTGCGGGCCAGGGATCGCGCGCTGATGCCATTACCAAAAGTGAATTAATCATCAATGCACCGGCAACGATAAAGCTATTCAGTACCGATGCGAGTCGCTATGCCATCGCATTCAAGCGCAACGAAAAAAATAACCAGCAAATACTGAGCTGGAGCGGCACCAACCTCGCCAAAATTGAACTGCAAAGCGATATGCCGCGCGAGCATGACTATGCCCCCTACCTGCGTGTCGCCACCACCGATAACTGGAATGAAGTGGCACGCTGGGCCAACAGCCTGATCGAGCCACATTTGTTGAGCGATGCAGCGCTGGAAAAAATTGTCACCGATATTAAAAAATCGTCACCGACACCAGAAGCGAAAGTCAAAGCGGTTTACCAAACCATTCAGGATCGTATTCGCTATGTATTTGCCCACGTAGGACGTGGCGGTTACGAGCCGCACGATACCACCGAAATTTTGAAAAACGGTTATGGCGATTGCAAAGACCAAACCCTATTAGCCGTTAAGTTATTGCGCGATCTGGGCATAAAAGCGGACCCTGCCTTGATTGTAACGCGCGGGCGCGGCATTCCCGATATGACCATTCCCGGAATCAGTTTTGACCATATGATCGTGCATATTCCTGCACAAACTGGCCTGACAGAAATCTGGATGGACACCACCGGTGAAACCAGTTTGTACCCTGGTTTTTCGGTCGGCATAGAAGGCCAGCCGTCGCTGGTAGTGAATGAGCAGAATAAAAAAATCAGCGTGTTACTCACACTGGATGCCAGCCAACATTTTGCTCACTTGGAACTGGTGTTCGATAAATTCGAAGGTCGCAACGCCCAGGCCAGCTTCAAACTCAGTTTTGGCGGTTTATACGAACAGCGCTTGCGCAGCATGTGGCAGTACTCTCACGAGCGCGACAAATATTTTCGCGAGCTTATCGGGCAAATTTACAACTCGGCGGAGGTCATTGAACTGAGTACCAGCAATGCCGACAATTTATGGCAACCCTTTGTGATCCACGGCCGCTTTGCCTTTACCAATGTATGGGGTGGCGATCAGGAAGCCATCAATTACGCGTTTAGTATTACCCAGCTCACCAATTTATTTGCCGATCTGCGCAACCTGCATAAACCCGCCGATCGCAAACAACCCTATGTGAACGACCCCGCTTACAGTTTGCAAACACGCATTGTGTTTAACAGCCCAAGCAATAAACATCAACTGCGCATTAAAACCCAAGGCGTGAATATTGATAACCCCTGGTACAAGCTTGTGCAAAGCGGAAAACAAGAACCACAACGTTATATTGTGGAGCAGAATCTAACGGTAAAAGCGAATCGTGTTGAAAAAAGTAGCTACGCGGATTTTTATGAAAAAACCGAAGAGTTGCTGGATTCAACTGATTGGACACTGGCTTACGAATACAACACTACGGCGGCTGACATTGCGGCGCTGGAGAGTGACAAAAACGACATCACCAGTTTAATCGCCCTGAGCAAACTGCACATTAAAAATGGCAATTACCAACAGGCACTGGAAAGCGCGCGCTCGGCAGTGAGCACCGCTCCAAAAAATGCCGAAGCGCATTACCAATTAGGCTTGGCGTTGGGCTACATTCATCAGTTTAAAGAGTCAGATGCAGCCTTTAAAAAAGCCGAAGCCCTCGGCTACCAACTCTGAGATTGATGCTATGGAGTTGTATAGAAACGATTTGCGGTTTGTAAAACAGCGGTTGGGATCATCGCCGGCTCGCTTCTCATCACTGTCTGCTCGCGTAGCATCTGCACTGCTATGTTGCGCACTATTCAGTGCCTGCAGCCAACAATCCATTAAGCCTTTGCAAGAACCCACGCTGCAAACAGCAGATAGTGAAGTAACGGCAAACAGCTCAGGTATGATTCGCAATCTGCAGCAACAACTTACACAAGACCCTAACAACCCGGAAGTACATTATAAATTGGGTTTTGCGTATAACTCCGCGGCCGAGCAATTAAAATCGGCTGAGCCGGAAAAATCGGCGACGCAGCGAAAACTGGCGATAGCCGAATTTCGTAAGGTTTTAGAACTGGTGCCAGGCAATGAGGCAACACTGACCGCGCTTTACAACATTTATTACGATGATATCGTAAAAGGCAAGGATCAATCGCTAACCCAGGCAAAAGCCATTTTCACCCAACTCTCGCCCGGTGCGCGCGAAGCGTTGAATCCTCCGTCGCTCGCACTTTTTTTGCAACGTTATATCGCGCAAAAAGAAAGTGCAAATAAGCAACCCGAAGAATTATTAGATGCGCTGCTGAGTGCTACACGTGAGCAACCCACCAACGACAAGGCCTACATTCAGCTCGCCAAAATGTATCGCACCATGGGGCTTTACCCGCTTGCACTAGCCACCTTGAAACAGGCGGAGACCAATCAGGTGCAATCACGCGATTTTTTCCAAACACTCGCGGAAACCTATGAAGAACGCGCCGAAGCCAGTGGTTGCTCCTACGAATTAAATAAATCGCTCTCCAGCGCAGCTGGCTATTACCAAAAAGCCATGCCAATGGGTGCGGATAAGGCGGAATTGCATTATCAACTGGCCCAGATGTTTATTGATACCAATCACCACCAGTTAGCGCTGAATGAAATTGCCATAGTGTTAGAGATTGCTCCCAGTGCCGAAAATTATGCCTGGGCAGCACAGACCTACTCCACCATAGGAAAAAATCAGCAGGCGTTTAATTTGTTGGAAAAAGCCAAACAACAAGGACTTACCGCGAGCGATACGGCATTTCACGAAATTTATATGAATGCAGGCGATTGGCAAAAAGCAGCAGTAACATTTACCGAGTACTTACAGGCACAGCGTGAAATCAGCATTTATGATGCGATTAAAGCCGATATTATTCATGACCAAACGGATTGGGATTTCTCCAAGATAGCACGCGGAAAAAAAATGGCCGTCCGCAATGAGTGGGAAGGCGCTGTCTACGCTTACTGGATTAACAAAATCAATCGTCAACAATTACAACAAGCCGCAACCAATCGCTGCGAACTTACTGAATATTATTTTTATTCCGGTTATCGCGACTATCGCGCCGGAAAAACCTCGGCCGCCAGGCAACACTTCAACGCCGCACTACAACAAAACACCTATCGATTTATCGAGCGGCCTCTGGCAAGCCTGTTTTTAGCGAGAAATTAATCCACTACTTTTGCAGGTGTACTATGCAAACATCAACCACACCAAACTCATCCACCAAACCACGCATAGTCGTGGTTGGCGGCGGCGCCGGCGGGCTGGAACTCGCCACCAAACTGGGGGAAAAACTCGGGCGAAAAAATAAAGCGGAAGTGACGCTGATCGATCGCAACACGACGCATTTATGGAAACCACTGCTTCACGAAATCGCGGTGGGCACTATGGATGAAGATGTGGATGCGGTGAGCTATCGCGGCCACGCCAACGCGCACCATTTTTTCTTTCGCGTCGGCACCATGATTGACATTGACCGCGACAAACGTGAAGTAGTGCTGGCTCCCATGCAAGATGAAGACGGTGTGGAGTTTTTGCCGTCCACTCGAATTCCTTACGACTATTTAGTAATCGCGCTCGGCTCCATGTCCAATGATTTCAACACCGCCGGCGTGAAAGATCATTGCCTGTTTTTAGATGGCCCGACGCAAGCCCATAAATTTCACAATAAATTACTCAATAAATTTTTGCGTATTCAGCGCGTTACCGGCGCCAATGATCATGTGCGCATTGCCATTGTCGGTGCAGGTGCAACCGGTGTGGAGCTGTCGGCGGAATTGCACCACGCCGTACACGAAATTCACAACTATGGTTTCGATGCCGTGTCCAATGAACACTTGCATGTCACTTTGATTGAAGCGGGGCCGCGCATTTTACCCGCATTGCCGGAGCGAATTTCCGGGGCCGCCCATGGTGAATTGGTAAAAATTGGGGTGGATGTCAAACTCAATACCATGATTACCTCTGCCACTGCCGAAGGCCTGCACACCAAAGATGGCCAACTGATTAATGCCGATTTGATGGTCTGGGCCGCCGGAATTAAAGTGCCCGATTTCATGGCCAATATCGCCGGGCTGGAAACCAACCGCATCAACCAATTGCATGTCAATGAATTTTTACAAACCACGCGCGATGCCACGATTTTCGCCATCGGAGATTGCGCGCAATTTACCAACCCCGATGGTTCCCGCGTGCCCCCGCGCGCGCAATCTGCACACCAGATGGCCAGTACCTGCTACAAAAACCTGGTCGCACTGTTAAACAACAAACCTTTACACGCTTACAAATACACCGATCACGGCTCGCTAATTTCGCTCGCCAGCTATTCAACCGTCGGCAACTTAATGGGCAACCTGAGCAAAGGCAGTATGTTCATTGAAGGCCGTTTAGCGCGCATGGTTTATATCTCGTTATACCGCATGCACCAAATTGCCATCCACGGATTAATCCGCACCGGATTGATTATGCTGGGAGGAAGGTTGAATCGCTGGTTAAGACCGCGACTGAAATTGCATTGATAGGTGAAATTACACTGCATTGATAAATAAACGTGTTGCAACACCGGTGCAACACTTTTGCAAATACAACCGCCGCTTGTACATGGAATTACGATGGGATAGGCTTGCCGCGCCAATATGGCGCTTAAAAAACATGGAGATTGATATGTCTATTAAAAACAAAATTGCGGCGGCGGCTTTTTGCGGCTTTTTCATGAGTGGTTGTGCGAGCATCGTTAGTGATTCCTCCTACCCGATTTCTCTAAAATCTGCACCGGATACCGCTAACTTCACCATTACCAACCGCAGCGGCGCGGTCGTTCATTCTGGTGTTACGCCAAGCGTAGTAACACTGAAAGCCAGTGCAGGATACTTCAAAGGGGAGCGCTATTTAATCACCTTTAAAAAAGAAGGCTTTGGTGAGAAAACCTTTACGCTGACCAGCTCATTGGATGGTTGGTATTGGGGCAATATTTTATTTGGTGGTTTGATCGGTATGTTGATTGTGGACCCGGCAACTGGTGCCATGTACAAATTACCGCAAGACGTATCAATCAATCTGGACGCGAATACAACGGCGAGTAACAATCAAATATTGACGATTGCCAGCTTCGATTCCCTGACCGAAGAACAAAAAGCAAAATTGGTAAAAGTAAACTAATTTTCTTCGCGAACATGTTCGATTGGGAACACTAATCGAACATGTTTTACTACATCGATAACCATTTACACATTAGTTCGCATCACGTTCACTTGTCGCCCGCCCAAGCGCGTATGGCGAACAATATCCCAACCTCGCTTTTGATAGTAATCAGTGTAATCCGTCGCTGACAACCAAAGCTCTCCTAATCCTAAATCCCGCGCGTAGCTTTTTGCAGCATCGATCAACACCATTCCAATACCTAGCCGTCGATATTGCTCCACTACAAATAAATTACTCAACCATACTGGTGAATCGCTGGACACTTTGGGCATGCGTTCACTGCTGCGATAGGTGTAATTCACCAGACTCACGCAGCCAACCAATTCACCGCGCTGCAGAATGATCAGGGTTCTGGGGATAAGGTTTTCTTTCACATGCAGCACCAGGCGCTGCTGACGCAATGCCAGTGTCGATTTCAGCCCCTGACGCTCACACTCCTGATGGTGCCAATAAGCAATTTGCGCAAAAAATTCAGGATGGTTTTCCAATAGTGCAATTTGTAACTCAGGGGATTTTTTTACCGCAGATGTTTTCACATTAACAACTTAATTCGCCGACGAATATTTATTTACTTTAGTTCATTTTGCTGAACCGGAAATAAAAAAACTCCCGACTGGCGGGAGTTTTTTAGGCTGAACCTGCAACAGGCTTCAGGATTATTTGGTCTCGCCGAACCACTTCACATCTTCACCGTGGGCCTGTTTATCCGCGTGGTAGGAAGAGCGCACCAGCGGGCCGCAGGCGGCGTGTTTAAAGCCCATCTCCTCGGCGAGACGGGTGTACTCGGCAAACTCATCCGGATGTACAAAGCGCTCGACTGGCAAATGGTCTTTGGACGGCTGCAAATACTGGCCAATGGTGAGCATATCGATATCGTGCTCACGCATGTGCTTCATCACTTCGATAATTTCTTCTTTGGTTTCACCCAGGCCCACCATCAACCCGGATTTGGTAAGTACATCCGGGCGGCGCGCTTTGTATTGCTTGAGCAATTGCAGCGACCATTCGTAGTTAGCGCCGGGGCGCGCCTGACGATACAAGCGCGATACGGTCTCCATATTGTGGTTGAACACGTCCGGCGCTTCCTGCTCAAGAATATCCAGCGCGATTTCCATGCGACCGCGGAAATCCGGCACCAGTACTTCCACTTGCAGTTTAGGGCTGAGCGCGCGCGCTTCGCGGATACAGTCGGCGAAGTGCTGGGCACCGCCATCGCGCAGGTCATCGCGATCCACCGAGGTGATCACCACATACTTCAAACGCATTTCGGCGATGGCTTCGGCCAGCTTGCGCGGCTCCTGCTCATCGAGGGGATTGGGCTTGCCGTGGCCCACATCGCAGAAAGGGCAGCGACGGGTGCAAATATCGCCCATGATCATAAAGGTCGCGGTACCGCCGCTGAAACATTCACCCAGGTTTGGGCAGTTAGCCTCTTCGCACACTGACGACAACTTGTTCTTGCGCAGGATGGATTTGATGCGATCCACTTCCGGCGAGGCGGGGATACGCACACGTATCCAGTCGGGCTTGCGCTGCACTTCGTCGCGATCGGTGGCGATCACTTTGACCGGGATACGCTCGACCTTGTCGGCATCGCGCAGCTTTTCGCCCTGCTTGTAGCGCTCGGTGCGTTTGACCGGTTGAAGTTCAGGGACAAAGGTGGATACAGGAGGAAGATCTGACATAAGAAGCTCGCGACGTTAATCTACGGCGCGCATTGTACAGGTTTCGTAGCCCAATTTCCGCGCGAATTCCGTAACAAGTTGGTTTTGAACCAGCGCCAAACTGGGGCATTCTGCTAAGAGGTCGCGCATTTGGGTCATGGCCAAGCCCTGATAACCACAAGGGTTAATCCGCAAAAAGGGCGCAAGGTCCATATCCACATTCATGGCCAGACCGTGAAAACTGCAGCCGCGCCGCACGCGCAAGCCGAGCGAGGCGATCTTGTCGCCATTAACGTAGACGCCGGGTGCATCCGGCTTGGCCGCCGAGTCAATGCCGTAATGGGCCAGAGTCGCGACTATGGTCTGTTCGATACGGGTCACCAGCTCGCGCACACCGATATTGAGCCGGCGCAAATCCAGCAGTGGATAAGCCACCAGTTGGCCAGGGCCGTGATAGGTCACCTGACCGCCACGATCCGTCTGCACTACCGGAATATCACCGGGAAATAACAGATGCTCCGCCTTGCCCGCCTGCCCTTGGGTAAACACCGGCGGATGCTCCACCAGCCAGAGCTGATCAGTGGTTTCAGGAGTGCGCTGGTTGGTAAAGTCGCTCATCGCCTGCCAACAGCTGGCGTAATCGCGCTGACCGAGATTAACTACCTCGAGACTGAGACCCGCCAACTTAGAGCACCATCTTGATCATACGGTTGAGGCGCAGGTCATCGTGGATAGCGCTCAATTGATCGATCCCGGTGGCGGTGATCCAGACAGTCAAGGAGCGGAAACTGCCCTTACTGCTCTCTTTCACGGTGATACGGGTCTGATCAAACCCAGGCGCATGGCGCTCCATAATCTCAATCACATAGCTATGCAGCTCGGGCACCGCATCGCCCATGACTTTGATCGGATAGTTTTCGCAGGGAAATTCAATTTTTGGGGGTTGTTGCTGGGACATAACACTAAAACCTGAAAATGAGGCGCAAATTATAACGCCTAGATGGGGGCGAAAGCGTCATCCTCAAGCTAAAAACCCCGGTCTTTAGCTACCCATACCCACCCTTATCCGCTATCCTCGCCCCCATTCTTGGCAAAGCCAAACAATAATTTGCACGACATCACCCCGGGGTTTACCCCGCATCCAGGAAAGGAAAAGGTTTTGTTACTCGATACCCGTCAATCTTTGGAAACCCCGGAAGGAGCGCTCTTGCCGCTGACGCCGGCGGGTTTTGGTGTACGCACGCTGGCCCAATTGCTGGATGTGATGATCCGCATGGGCATTACGATCGTTATCGCCATAGTGTTTTCACTGCTAGGTAAGCTGGGTAGCGGGATTGCCCTGATTTTAATATTCCTTCTGGAATGGTTTTACCCGGTGTTTTTTGAGGTGGCGCGCAATGGCCGCACGCCCGGTAAAAAGTGGATGGGGATTCGCGTTGTCAACGACGATGGTACGCCCATTACCTTTGGCCCCTCCCTGGTGCGCAATTTACTGCGCGTTGTTGATTTCCTTCCGCTGGCTTACCTCGCGGGTATCATTACCAGCCTGTGCAATCATCAGTTCAAGCGATTGGGCGATATAGCCGCTGGCAGCATGGTGATTTACGATGCACCACCGTTGCGCGAGCCCAACTTTGAAGTGCGCGGGCAATTGCCAGTGCCAGCCGATTTCTCTACCGATGAGCAGCGCGCGTTGCTTGCCTTCGCCGAACGCAGCAAAAATCTTTCCGGAGAGCGCCAAACCGAATTGGCATTCATACTTCAGCCGGTAATTAATGCCAAAGATCCAGTGATCGCTATTAAACAAATGGCCAACACTATGGTTGGCAAGCAGTAAACGGAATAGCGCATGAAACAAGGACAATTCGAACAACTCTACCAACCGCTTTGGCAATTGCTGGAAACGCAAATTATCGAACTGGAAAAAGCCGATGGCCGTTTAAAAGGCAATGAGTTAGCGACCTTTGCCAGCCGCTATCGCCGCTTGTGCCATTTCCATGCGTTGGCAAAAGATCGCCACTATTCCAGCCATCTGGTGGATAAACTCGGCGATTTGGTGGTGCGTGGGCATCAACAACTCTATCGCCGCAAGCAACCCTTTTTTCAGCAGTTCATCAGTTTTATTGTTGCTGGCTTTCCGCGTTTAGTGCGCGAACAGCAAGCTTATGTCTGGTGGGCCACGGCGCTGTTGTATGTTCCCGGTTTATTGGTTTATCTCGCGATTTTGTGGCAGCCGGATTTGGTATACACCATCACCACCCCCGATCAGGTAAGCAACTTTGAAGAAATGTACGACCCGCACAACCGCACTCTGGGTGCGGCGCGCGCGTCCGATACCAATGTGGAAATGTTTGGTTTTTACATCCGCAATAATATTGGCGTGAGCTTCCAAACATTTGCGTCTGGCATTTTATTTGGCGTTGGGACAATTTTCTTTCTGGTCTATAACGGTTTATTGATGGGCGCAGTCGCCGGCCATTTAACCAACGCGCAATTTACGGAAACCTTTTTCACGTTTGTGGTCGGTCACGGCAGCTTTGAATTAACTGCCATTTGCATCGCCGGTGCAGCGGGGTTAAAACTCGGCTACGCCCTGCTGGCACCCGGAAATATTTCACGCACCGAATCGCTCAAGCGCGCCAGCAGCGTCGCCATTAAATTGGTGTACGGCGTTATTATCATGCTAACCATTGCCGCATTTATTGAGGCCTTCTGGTCATCCAACAATATTTTATTGCCTTGGCAAAAATATTTGGTGGGCGGATTATTGTGGGCACTGGTAATTGGCTATCTGGTGTTTAGCGGGCGCGGTTTACGTGGCGAGCGAGGTCACGGATGAACCTGGATCAGATCACCATTGAAATTCGCCCGCGCACAGCGTGGGAAGCACTGGATTTAGGATTATTAATGGCGCGCCGCTGGTGGTGGCCGCTCATGAAAGTCTGGCTGATTGTCAGCTTTCCGATATTGCTAATTGCGTTGCTGATTCCTACCGATAAATGGTGGATTAGCGCCCTGGTGATCTGGTGGTTCAAACCCATTTACGAGCGCCCACTGTTACACATCCTCAGTCATGCGGTGTTTAACGATTTACCTACAACCCGCAGCACCTTAAAACAATTTCCTACCCAGGCGTTCACGCAAATTCTTATGAGTTTAACTTGGCGCCGCTTTAGCCCCACTCGTTCGATGGATTTGCCGGTGTTGCAACTTGAAGGATTGCGCGCAGCGCGGCGGCAAGATCGCCTCGCCATATTGCACCGCGAAGACTCGGCACCGGCGGGATGGATTAGCGTGCTCGGCCTGTTGTTGGAGATCAGTTTGTTAGTTGGTCTAATCACTCTCATCTGGGCGTTTATCCCGCGTGAATTAAATATTGAATGGGTGGGATTATTTTTTGATAGTGAATCATCCGAGTTAATCGAATTGCAAATTGTGCTTTGGTACAGCGCGCTGGGATTAACAGCACCGTTTTATACTGCATGCGGATTTGCGCTTTATTTAAATCGCCGCATCAAACTGGAAGCCTGGGATATTGATATCGCTTTTCGCCGTATCGTCAACAAACGTCGCGCACCGGCGGTTGCTCCTTTAATTGGAGTACTGCTAATTGGGTTAAGCGCATTTTTTGCCGATGCACCAATACCGGCCTATGCCGATGTGGAGTCGGCACCGGAACAGCAGATCGCGCCCACTCACAAAAATGAACGCGAATTGAGTGCACAGCTTCCTCAGGAAGATACTTCTGCCGAATACAAAGACGAACCCGTCGTCGATTTACCCTTGGGCGAGTACCAAGAATTGAATCGCGATACTGCACAGCAAGGCATCA
>JACCDS011240667.1_pt1 | contig 18861 bp, 16 predicted proteins | sample 7446441 | NCBI WGS metagenome assembly JACCDS01 (sample SAMN15323445, study PRJNA562643) | freshwater metagenome | isolation source: river surface water | place: USA:Blue River Watershed | collected 2017-08-17
CACCGACGCCCGAGCACCGACGCCTTACTGCTCTTATCTCAGAGATTAATCAGTTAGCCGATCGGCTAATGGGGCTTGAGTGGTCTGGCCTTCGTGACGAGTTTGAGGCTGATGAGACGAATCCGTTCGTGTCCTTTGGCGAGGTGCGGACGCGAGAAAACCCTAACAACGGACGGTTCGAGGGGCTCATTAGGTCATTGCGCGAGCTCGGGATAGTGGCTCGGTCACAGCTTGAGCTGTTGCCGGATGCGCGTCTGCAATCGGAAGTGCCGCATGCTGCAAGGTTATTTGTGCATCTTCGGCACCGTTGTGGAAAGCCTCTGCCAACTGCTTACGAGCAGGGAGAGGCGGTAATTGAATTTACGCAGATGTGCGAATCAGCGGGAGTTTTTCTATCCCCGGTACGCCTAAGATCGATTTTGTCCCAGGCGATTAAGGAGTTTGATCGCCATATCTTCCACAATGATCTAGATGAAATTTTGGTAGTGCGAGAGTAGAAAAAAAGATAGGTCAACTTCGATCGAAAAAAGAGGGTTGAAGTTGACGTAGACCCGGGAGTGACGCGTTTGCATAGTGGCAGGCGTCTTAGATCACTTCACGAGGTGTTAAATGAACTTTCAAATTCTCAGGCTGCCGCGCGTTATGGAAACGTGCAGTCTTTCGCGCTCAACCATTTACCTTCGTATTAAGCAAGGCCTACTTCCGCCCCCCGTGTCGCTGGGGCTGCGCAGTATTGGGTGGATTAAATCCGAGATTGAGGCAATCCTAGCGGCCCGTGTTGCCGGCAAAACCGACGACGAAATTCGAGTACTGGTCCGAGCATTAGAGGCAGGCCGAAAGGGGGTGCCCGAATGAGTGCCCACCCAATGACTGAGCTCATGAAAAAGGTCGAATCAAAGGGGTTCGGGGATTGTGACAGCCTGTTTTGGGCCACCAAACTCTATGACGTCGGTGGAGGGTTCTTTGTAAGGGCGTTAGCCGCGACACCGATGTTCGGTGAAGGCGTCACCCAGATGCATTGGGTGCCGCGAGAGCCGACGGCGCTCGAATTAGCCGCGTTAGATTCCGCCGTCATTAAGCAAGTAATGAGAGCCATCGAGATGCGGATAAGGGTTCATTACTTCATCGCGCATGATCTGTTCACAACAAATTCGGGAGGCCGCACATGACCCCCGCGATGGTTTCTGGGTTTGGGGCGTACCACGGTAAGAGCATGGGCTTCTATGCAAGCATTACTTACGAGCAGATTAAACAACTAGTTGATGACCCCCAGCGCAAGCGCAAAGATGACGCGCAATGGGTGATTCCATCGACCCTGATGACTCGAGTATTCGCGGAGCAGCGGGAGTTTGGTGAGTACTGGATGCTGTGGGCTGATTTAGATACTAACCCGCCGCCAGTTGAAGCTGTTCAGGCGGCCATTGAGGGTATTGAGGCGGACTACGAGATCTATGCGAGCCGCAATGCAACGCCTGACATACCCAAATGCCGGATACTCATTCCCCTCGCTCACGGCCTCTCAGGCGCAGATTGGCGGATCTGTCAGAAATTACTTAATGACCGGTTGGCTGCGGCAGGGATGACGCCTGATCGGTCGGTTCAGCGATCAGCGCAGCCTTGTTATTTACCCAATCACGGGAGGCACTATTTTTCCCGATCTAGGCGTGAAGGTCGCCTTTTGGATGTGGTCGGTTACTGGGGCCGGGAGATAGAGCGCGAGCGTGAGATCGTCGCTGCCGAGATGGCTGAAAAGCAGGCAGAGAAAGAAGCGCGGGAAGCTGCTAAGGCTGGTAAGAAGGCCGATCCATCAAAAAGCCTAATTCACGCCTTTAACGAGATGTTTGATATCTGCGATCTGCTGCATGAGGCCGGATATGACGAGAAAGACGGAAAGTTTCGACACCCGAACTCCCAGTCCGGGAGTTTCAGCGCCAATGTGAAGAACGGCAGGGTCTATACCTTCTCCTCGGCTGATCCCCTTTACACCGATGGCGAGGGTGCCCACGATGCGTTCTCAGTGTTTACGGTGCTATTTGCTGACGGGAACCTTAACGAGGCGCTAAAGCTCGCCGGTAATGAGCGGGTCATGATCGATGGTAAGCCGTGGAATGAGGTGAAGCGTCTTGAGCGAGCTATCAAAGAATTTGAAGTCTCAACTTATGACACGCTTGCCAAGCAAATCGAGGCTGCTTCAGAGCGAGAAGACCTAATGGTCAAGCTCCCGGCTGCGATCACGGCAGCCAAAGATCTCAATGAGGTCATGCGTAAGGAGCTACGAAAGCTTCTGGCTAACAAGAGTGGCTTATCGCTCGCCGCCATTGAGACTGATGCCAAGAGGTTTAACCGGGTGCATGCCCAACAAGACAAAGATCATCTACCGGCCGCCCGCGAGGTCGTGAAGACCTTCGGCGAGGAAAACCTGATCTGTGTGCATCAGGTGTTCTGGCAGTGGCAGGACGAACAGATCTGGCGGGAGATCGATGATCGAGTGGTGAAGCAACGCATCCACAAGGTAAGCGCAAGCCGAACTCTGACCGCTAATATCGTGAACTCAATCCTAGATCTCGTGAAAACGGAGCTCAGTCGGCCTAACCACCGGTTTAACGAGATTGATCCAGACAGTATCTCGCTGGCAAATGGTGTCCTGTGCTATATAGGAGGGCAGTGGAGCCTACGTCCACATCGTCGGGAGGACTATAAAAACACCTTGATCCCCGTGGCCTATGATCCGGCAGCCAAAGCGCCTCGTTTTACCCGATTTTTAGAGGAGATCTATGCTGGCACCACTGACAAAGCGCAGCGGATTCTTGCCACCAAACAGGCGTTGGGCTACACCCTGATCCCTAGCTGTCGCTTTGAGAAGTTCTTCATGTTGATTGGAGCAGGTGCCAACGGCAAGTCGGTTCTGCTTCGCGTGGTTGAGGGCTTGGTCGGTCGAGAGCAGGTCTGCGCGGTGCAACCGACGCACTTTGATAACCCTCACAAACTGGCGCACCTTAGTGGGAAGCTCGCTAACATCATCACGGAGATGCCCGAGGGGGGAAAGATCGCCGATGCAGCGCTCAAAGCCCTGATCTCTGGAGAGCTGACGACTGCAGATAAAAAATTCAAAGAGCCCTTCGATTTCTACCCCGTTGCGACCCACTGGTACGGTACTAACCATATGCCCTACACCCGAGACTTCTCGGAGGCGTTTTTTAGACGCGCGTTAGTAATTCAGTTCCCGAATAAGTTCTACGGAGACCAACGAGATCCAAATCTTGCTGAGAAGCTGCTGCAAGAGCTGCCAGGGATATTGAATCTGGCGCTCGAGGGACTCACGAGCCTGATAAAGCAAAAAGAGTTTGTGATTCCCGAGTCGTCTAAGAAGGCAGCCGAAGCATGGCGGCTCGATGCCGATCAGGTCGCTCAGTTTGCTAGGGAGAAGCTTGCGGCTGCCAGCGGCACATTCTTAGCCATAGATCAGATCTACGCCAGATACCGAACGTGGGCGGATGACACAGGAATCAGGATGCAGCTCGGTAAGAACAAATTCAGCGAACGCCTGAAAGACCTGGGGTACCAGCGCTCGAAGGGAACCAAAGGGTCACGGGGGTTTAGAGACATCCAGTGGCGCAATGATTACATCGTAGGCGACCACCTAGGCAAAGATGAGCTACCCGCTGAGCCAATGTTGGTGGATTTCGATGGATAACTGGGTGGCGCAGGTGGCGCACTTTTCCAGCATCACCCTAAGAGAAAATCAATAGGGGTGTAAGAACCCCCCCGACTTTGGTTATGTTTCACTTTCTATTAGATTTAAAAGAGAAAAGTGCGCCACCTGCGCCACCCACTATGGCTACCCTGTAGGGGAGGGGTGGTAAAAAAGTCTGGCTGGAACCGGCCGTTGACCGCGCGCCAAAGCGAATTTAGGGTTCCACATTTCGGTCTTTTTGCTCTGCGGGTCTGAATTTCGTTGCAACCTCTGTAGGGAGTCCCAATTAAAACTATTCCTTAGTGGGTTGTTTTAGTCAAACTTACTAAACGACTATAAACTTGTCTCGCTAGGATGAATTTTTTTCTGGGGGTTTAAAGATGGAACGTTTCGATTCGGTTATCCGAGGGGGTACCGTGGCGACCGCCAGCGATGTCTTTGTTAGTGATATTGGCATTCGTAACGGAAAGGTAGTCGCACTAGGAGAAGATCTTCCTAGTGGAATACGGGAAGTCTCAGCCCGCGGAAAGTTGGTGCTTCCTGGTGGTATTGATGGCCATTGCCATCTAGACCAGCCTCTCTCCGATGGCGCTGTCATGGCCGATGACTTTACGTCCGGTACGAGATCAGCAGCATTTGGAGGGACCACGACGGTAATTCCATTTGCGTGTCAGTTTAAGGGTCAGTCGCTTGCGAGTGCTATTCAAGATTATCATCGGCGCGCCGATGGAAAAGCGGTATGCGACTACGCTTTTCATGTGATTGTTAGTGACCCCTCTGCGACGGTTATTGGAGAGGAGCTACCTAGCTTAATTTCAAAGGGTTATACCTCCTTCAAACTGTATATGACTTATGACGATCTGAAGCTAAACGATCGTCAGATTCTTGAAGTGCTGGCTGTTCTTCGCCAGGAAAGAGGTATGGCGATGATTCATGCCGAGAATACCGATTGCATCGCCTGGCTTACCGAGCAACTCGAGAAGTCAGGTAAGACGGATCCTATTTTTCATGTTCAATCCAGACCGCCCTTAGTCGAGCGTGAAGCTACCCACCGCGCCATCGCTTTATCTGAGCTTATGGATGTACCGATTCTGATCGTTCATGTATCGGGCGCCGATGCGGTTGAGCAAATTCGGTGGGGTCAGAGCCGGGGGTTACGGATTTTTGCCGAGACCTGTCCTCAGTATCTCTTTCTCACGGGCGATGATTTGGGCATCAGTCGTGAGCATGGGTTTAGGTGCATTTGCTCGCCTCCGCCACGTAATAAAGCTAATCAACGGGTGATATGGGATGGGTTGCTTAATGGGGTGTTTCAGGTGTTCTCGTCCGATCATGCGCCTTTTCGATTCGATGATCCCAAGGGAAAACTACTTCACGGTCTAAATGCATCATTTTCAAAAATTCCTAATGGTATTCCGGGAATAGAAACTCGATTACCACTACTATTTTCCGAAGGCGTCATGAAGCGGAACATGAATATTCAAAAATTTGTTGCGCTTACAGCATCTAATCCAGCAAAGATGTACGGCTTATATCCACGCAAAGGTACGATTGCGATCGGATCAGATGCGGATCTCGTGATTTGGGACACAGAACATGAGTGGACGATTTCTAATGAAGGGCTACACCATAGTGCGGACTACACGCCGTATGAGGGAATGCTGATCAAAGGTCGTCCAGAAACTACGCTAGTTCGTGGCCAGTTAGTTGTGGATGGTGGTGAACTCGCAGTTACGCCTGGATTCGGACGTTTTGTGCCATGTGATCGGCCTAGCTACTTTGGCCATCACAGTTTATTTAGCTGATCCTGTCGAAAACAGATGAGACTTAGTTCCGACAGTTGACATTTTACCGATCATGTCAGTTGATCTCGCGGATAGAAAGACTATCGAAACTGGTGCGCAGAGCATTCAGAGAGCTGTACAGATTATTAATCTCGTTGCCTCTTACAGTGTTGATGGTCTACGCGTAGTTGACGTTTCCGAGATGTTGAAAATCAGTAGGCCTACGGTTCACAGAATCCTTCAAACTCTGGTTGCCCATGGTTGGTTGCTGAGAAAAGCCCATCGCTATTTTCTTGGTCACGGTTTATTTGAGCTCGGTCTTACGGCTGCGCCTCAGTTCAAGCTGCGTGAACTCTGTCAGCCGTCGTTGGATCGAATCGCACGGCGCACTCATCACATAGCTTTTTTAACCATCCGTAGTGGTCGTGACGCTATCTCTATCGCTCGATCTAAGGGTAAACCCGTAGACTTAGTCGCTCTGCAACTTGGCGTTCATCGACCACTCGGGATCGGGGCGGGGAGTCTTGCTTTGCTCTCGAGCTTGCTAGATGACGAAGTGGAGCAGATTGTGACCGCGAACGCGCGTCGGCTGCGAACCTTCGCTGACGTGAACACAAAGATGCTGCTAGAGAGTGTAAGACTTTGTCGGCAGCAGGGCTTTGCTTCTCATGATGAGCGTTTGTTAAAGGGGGTCAGTGGGGTCGCAGTCCCCGTTACAGATAGCAGTGGCTTGGTCCTTGGGGCGATCAGTATTAGCGCGCTGATACCCAGGATTGAGCAGGAATCTTTGTACGAGATCGTGGCCAAACTTCGGCGGGAGGCGAAGATTATTCAGCAGTTAATTGTCAACGACCTTGGATATGCGGCAGAGCGAGTCCGACTATTGTCCCAAGCATGATCCCAGGGTCTGTAATGGCCATGATTTGCACCAAAATCGTGAGAAAGAATTAGAAAAAACGTCCATATTATGGAACTTTTTTTCTCGCTAACCCTGGTTTCCCACGTTTCGCGTTGTCTTCTCTCGGAGTAGATTGGATTCGTCGTTGTAATCCACAAATCCGTTCAAGATCAGGGAGATAAGAGATGCATGTGACTTTGCAAGCACGAAAGACGAGATCTAGCACTTGGGCGACGCTGTCTGCGCTGGTGCTCGCCGGAGCGTTTATGAGTACATCGGCGTATGCCCAGAAAATTAATCCATGCATTGGCGCCTCTGGCCCCCTCACAGGTGCTGCCGCGTTTGGAGGTGAGTCAATTCGTATGGGTGCTGAAATCGCCATAGAAGAAATTAATGCCAAAGGCGGTGTTTTGGGACAAAAACTGCAATTCAAACTGTATGACGACGGTGGTCAACCGCCCAAAGGGGTGGATAACGTTCGCCGCATCGCTCTATCTGACAACTGTATTGCAATGCTTGGTGGATATCACAGTGGTGTACAGCTCGCGATGCGCGACCCGATTGCGCAGGTAGGAATCCCCTATATGGGTACTACGGCGGGCGGTACCGCGATCATTGAGCATGAAAATGGTCAAAACAAATGGATGTTCCGAGTGTCGGCTAAGGACAAGTGGGTTGCGCAGTTTTTAGTGGACCAGGCTGTCTCACGATCAAAAAACAAGAAAATTGCCCTCCTTTATGAAAATACCGGCTGGGGTAACGGCGGCGTGCCAGATGTCGAAGCGGCACTAAAAGCAAAGGGTTTGACTTTGGCAGCAAAGGAAACCTTCAATTGGAACGATGTAGATATGACACCCCAGATCATTCGCACGCGGGATGCAGGTGTGGATACGGTAATTTTCTGGGCGCTCGATCGCGAAGGTAACCAGTTGCTGCGTGGTATGGACAAGGTAGGCTGGCGGCCTAGCAACATGATTGCTGCTTGGGGTTTAGCTGGGAATCTTGGTGAGATTGCCGGTAAGTTGGCCAATGGGGTGATCGTTTTCCAGACTTACACTTGGATGGGTAAGCTTGAGCCACGAGCAGAGGTTCTCTGGAAGAAAATTCAGGCTAAATATGGCTTAAAAAATCCTCAAGAGATTCGTATGGGCAGTGCCGTCGCGAACTCTTATGATGCCGTTTATCTCATCGCTCAGGCGATTGAGAAAGCGGGAAGTTTTGATCGTGCAAAGGTTCGGGACGCCATGTATCAGGTACGTCACGACGGTCTCGTTGCTAAGTACGATCCCGCCTTTGAGAAAACGCAAGAACGTCACGACGGAATTCTTCCTCGCTATTACAAACTTACCGCTTGGCATGACGGTAAGTTGTTGCCGCTGGCAGAAACGCCCTACAAGTAATCTTGTTAAGAGTAATCGCTCTCCCCAAGAGGTTTTGGGAGAGCGGTTTTGTGGCTAGGATGGTATTCCGGATATGAAAACACCATGAGTTCAGCAGTTCAGTACCTTCTGAGCGGACTAGCTATCGGGGCTATTTACTCCCTGATTGGTTTAGGTTTTAGCATTATGTGGTCTGCGAGTAGAGCCGCTAATTTCGCTCACGGCGATGTTGTGATGCTCGGAGCCGTACTTGCGGTAGTTTTTGTGGGGATGGGTTATCCCCTCTCTATGTCAATTCCTCTCGTGATCGTTGTTTGTGTGATCTACGGTGTCTTAGTAGAGCGCTATGCGGTACGGCCATTTGCGAAGGAGGCGACTGGAATTGGTTGGATGCTATCCACGATTGGTATTGGAATCATGCTTGAGAGCTACGTAACTATTAGTTTTGGCTCTTTTGCTAAACCTTTACCTACACCTTTGATTGAAAAACCCATAGCCATAATGGGTGCGGGAATCTATCCCCAGGAATTGCTAATTCCCATTTTTGCGGTCGCATTCTTGTTTGGTTTGGAATATTTTTATCGTCACACTATGGTTGGACGTGCGATTCGAGCGGTTGCATTTAATCCTATGGCCGCGGGGTTGATGGGGATTAACGTTAAGCGAATGACAGCGATATCGTTTGGAATCGCCGCAGCTCTTGGGGGTGCTGCCGGAATTCTGATCGCACCAATTGCCCAAGCATCATCTACGATGGGATTACTTCTGGGACTCAAGGGATTTGCGGTAGCCATTATTGCGGGTATTACACAAGCTCGTGGTGTCGTCGTTATGGGCTTGGTTTATGGCGTGTTGGAAAAATTTGTCGAGGGCTACATCAGCACGGCCGCGAGGGAAGCTATTGGATTCGCTGTGATCATTCTTCTGCTCTTTGCCTTTCCCCAGGGGATTTTTGGTAAGAAAGAAACACTAAAGGTATGAATCGTTCCACGCTTAAGGGCTCGTTCCCATGGATTGTAGGTGCGCTCGCGTTAGGTATTGCAGCGTTACCGTGGATACTTGGAAACGCCTACCTTCTTCGGGTGTGGATGCTACTTTTGATTTATGCCGTGATTGCCCTGGGATTGAATCTTGTGGTGGGTTTAGCAGGTCTTGTAAGTCTCGGGCAGGCAGGTCTGTTAGCGATCGGCGCATACACAACGGCAATTCTCACCACAAAATTAGGATTCGGATTTATCCCGGCCTTATTCGCTTCAATGGGAATCAGCGCCGCATTCGGGGTGCTCCTGGCTTATCCGACAGTTCGAGTCAAGGGTGTTTATTTAGCGGTAATCACGATTGCGTTCGGGATTGTGGTGGAGAACGTTGCAATTGAATGGTCATCCCTAACCGGGGGTACCACCGGTATAAGCAATATTCCTAAAATCAAGCTTTTTGGTATTGAGCTTGATGACACGCACTTCTACTATTTGATTGGTATCATTTTTCTGTTGGCCTTTGTCGTGCATTACAACTTAATGCACTCAAGGTTTGGGCGTGCGATGCGTGCCGCTACTCAGAGTGAAACAGCGATTCGATCTCTTGGGGTAAATCCAATATCGGCACGTACACTAGCCTTTGCAGTTGCTGCGGTATATGCCGGTGTCGCCGGAACGTTGTATGCGTACTTGAACAACTACGTTAATCCGGACACATTTAGGTTTCTGGATTCTCTACGCTATCTGTTGATGGTTATTTTGGGAGGATCGGGGACCGTACTTGGGCCACTAATCGGGGCAGGAATTCTGACATACGTACCTGAGGCTTTCCAGGCGTTTGGGGTGTGGCAGCATTTTGCATACGGCGCTCTGTTAGCTTTTGTTATTTTTGCAATGCCCATGGGAATTGTTGGTTCTGTTGCGTATTGGCGCAATCGCATGCTGCCAAAGAGATCGAGAAAGTCGCAGAATTGGCCAGCCCCAGAACCAGCGGTTCACACTTTGCTTGCCTCGCGTAGCTCACCGGATCAGGTTAGCTTATCGGTCAAAGACGTAACGGTAGCCTTCGGAGGGTTAGTAGCCAACAACAGGATTTCGGAAGAGGTTCGAGCAGGGTCAGTACATGCCGTCATTGGACCGAATGGTGCTGGTAAATCTACATTTTTAAACTGTATCTCTGGGTTATATCGACCTACTGAGGGCAGTATCGAGTTTCTTGGTCAGTCAATCGTTAGTTTGCCAATGCACAAGCTTGCGCAGATGGGTATCGCTCGAACGTTTCAGAATACCGAGCTGTTTGGTCAGATGACAGTTTTAGAGAACGTTCTGGTCGGATTTCACACTCATTACAAGAGCGGCCTGGTCGCTACGGTATTGCGTCTTCCCGCTTTTGATAAAGAAGAGCGCGATTTTAGGGCGATGGCGGAGGCACTTTTGCGCTACGTGGGCCTCTCTGACTATGCTGACGAAGAGGCTCGGAATCTTCCGTTTGGGCATCAGCGTCGCCTTGAGATTGCGAGAGCCCTGGCTCTCTCGCCGCGTCTACTTCTGTTAGATGAGCCTGCGGCAGGTTTAACTCATACTGAGATTGAGGACTTAAAGAGCCTGATCCGAAAATTAGCGGAGCAACACATAACGGTGATCTTAGTGGAACACCACGTCGAGATGATTATGGCTGTCTCTGACCGCGTAACAGTGCTTGATTATGGTGTCGTAATTGCTACTGGTTCCCCAGCGGAAATTCAAGAAAATCCAAAGGTGATTGAGGCGTACTTTGGTGGGGATGCTCTTCTAGCGTCTCCTAGTGACCTAAAAGGGGAGGGCGCTTAATGTCCGCTGCTCCATTATTAGAGGTTCGTGACTTATCTGTCGTTTATGGCCGGGTGGAGGCAACACGAAAAGTGTCACTAACGGTCAATGCGGGAGAGTTCGTTTCGATTATTGGTTCTAACGGAGCGGGTAAGAGCTCCACGCTAAAGGCAATCGCCGGAGTCGTTCGTCCAGCTGCCGGTGAGATTAAGATCGAAGGCAATCCCGTCCGCGCCCAAGAGAGTTTCGAGATGGTTAAGCGAGGTGTTGTGCTCGTTCCCGAGGGGCGCCACGTATTTGCTGATCAGTCGGTGGAAGATAACTTACTTTTGGGAGGATATCTGCGTGGCAAGACGGAGGTCGCTGATCACATTGAAGAAATTTTCGAGATTTTTCCTCGCTTGAAGGAGCGGCGTTTGCAGTTAGCAGGCTCCCTCTCTGGAGGTGAGCAGCAAATGCTTGCTATTGCGCGGGGTTTGCTTGCTCGGCCAAAGTTACTCATGATTGACGAGGTGTCCCTCGGTCTTGCGCCGAAGGTATTGCAGTTTCTGTTTCCGATTCTCACGCGATTAAACCAAGAAGGCCTGTCAATCCTATTGGTGGAGCAGCTTGCAACTGAGGCATTAGCGGTCACACATCGTGCTTATGTGATGGAGCACGGAGAGATAACGATTTCAGGGGAATCCCAGTCGCTCGCCCATGACCCAAGGGTGATGGAGGCGTATCTGGGAAAGAAGGCGTCGTAACTTAGTACGTTAACAATCGATAGGAGAAATGAGATGTCAAAAATGATTGACCTTACGCTAACTTTGTCGGACAACATGCCAGCGCACAAGCTGTTTCAACGACCGATTGTGACGCCTCATTGGACTCACGAAAAGTCCGCTGCACTCGAGCTTGGTGTTCCCGGCGATCGTATGACTTTTGCAACAACTTTTATTTCGACATTGGATCATATAAGTACCCACGTTGACTCATTTTTTCACGTAAGTCCAACGGGTTTATCCGTAGATAAGATGCCGCTAGATATGTTTATGGGTAAGGCCGTTTGCCTCGATCTTCGTCACATTCCTGATCTTGGAGATGTGGATGTCAAGGAGTTAGAAGAGGCTGAGAAGAAAGCTGGTGTAAAGGTGGATGGTCATATCGTGCTTATGTGTAGCGGTCTTCATAAAAAGTATTTCCCAAAACCTGAGGTAGTTTGGAGCAATTGGGGATTAACCGCTGAAGCTACGCATTGGCTCGCTGATCGCGGTTCGAGGATACATGGCGTCGAAGGTCCTTCTACTGATAAACCGTCGCACAACCTCTTTCCGAGTCACCGCGTTTGTCGCGATCGCGGAATCACGCACTACGAGTGGCTAGTAAATCTTGAGGAGTTAATCGGTAAAGGTGAATTTATGTTTTACGGGCCACCACTTCAAATTGATAATGGTAGTGGATCGCCAGTGAGAGCGTGGGCAGTACTTACTTAATTATGGTCGAGAGTACTCACGACGGACGATTGCCGATCACTTTGCTCACCGGATTTCTGGGCGCTGGCAAAACGACGATGTTAAATCGTTTGCTCAGCGATCCAGAAAGCGGACGGATTGCTGTTATTGTTAATGAATTTGGCGAGATTGGCATCGACGGTAGCTTAGTGATGCGCCGTGATGAGGAGATGATGGAGCTCTCGAACGGCTGTATCTGTTGCGAGAGCAAAGATGATCTGGTGGGTGCGCTGTATTCTCTATATAAGAAGCGCTTGGGTTTAGAGAAACCGCAGGTTCATTTTGATCGAATTGTCATTGAAACTACGGGTCTAGCTGATCCAATTCCGTTAGCTCAGTTATTCTTCACTGATATGAACTTGAGCCTAACGTTTCGTATGGATGCAATCGTCACGATGGTTGATCTCAAGCACGTGATCGGCCAAATTAAGAATTCTCCCGAAGCGGAGAAGCAGATTGCTATCTCAGACAAGATTATTTTTAATAAGCGTGATTTGGTCTCAGACGAACAGTATATTGAGGCAGTAGAACGTGTTCGCGCACTAAACCCGTTATCGCCGTCTTTAGTAACGGCAGATGCGGTAGTACGACCAACTGAGCTGTTAGATTTGGGGCTATTTAATCCCGTAGAGAAAGAGGCGGCAATTGATGCGTGGCTTGGGCAAATAGAACCAGATACTCGTAATGATCAGCACCATCACGGGCATAGCCACTCTGAACATCAACATGATAGTTTCCATAACGAGAGTGGCGAGCTCCATCATGAGCATAAGCATCATCATCATGAGGCGCATACTCATGGGGAGGACTGCGCCATATGCAGAGCAGCACAGCCACATCTCGAGGGTGTGAGCTCGCTTTCGCTGTATGAAGAAAAGCCGCTTGCTTATGACGATGTTCTTCGTATGCTAGCTGAGCTCGTTGATCACTATGGTGACGATCTTTATCGCGTAAAAGGATTAATGCGATTCGCAGAACAAGATCGACCCGTTATCCTGCAGGGCGTACAGCGAGTATTCAGTCCGTTAGTTTATGCCGAGCGATGGCCTGCCAATACACCCGCCACACGGTTAGTGGTTATCGGTAAAGGCTTGGATCATAACTATGTTCGCATGAAGTTTGACCAATGTATTGCGGCGGAACGGCCGGTGTTCGACCGCACCATAGGATCTATATGATCCAACATACGCTCTGACCAGGCAGACATTCAGAGTATCTAATCTAACGGGAGAAGATTGATGGGTATTCTCGATGAGCATACGACGGCACTAAGCCTTGTAAAAGCGATTAGATCTCGTGAAGTGTCTCCTGTGGATGTGATGCGGGAGACTTTGATACGGGTGGAGGCGACTGAGCCAAAGCTTAATAATTTTGCGACCTATGCTCCCGAGTTGGCAATGCAGCAGGCGCAACAAGCTGAACAACTTCTCATGAGAGGAGACCCTAGCCCTGCGCTGTTAGGCTTACCGATTTCTGTGAAGGATTTGATCGCGGTTAAAGATCTCCGATTTGCTTCTGGATCTCGTGCTATGGCGACTAACATTGCAGCGGTTAGTGCGCCTTCCGTAGAGCGTCTCATCACATCTGGTGCTTGCATTATCGGTAAGACCACTACCAGCGAATTTGGATGTAAGGCTGTTGGTGATTCGCCGTTAACCGGTATTACCCGTAACCCATGGGATTTGAATAAGACACCCGGTGGATCAAGTTGTGGTGCGGCTTCGAGCGTAGTGGCGGGCGTCACTACGGTCGCGCTTGGTACAGACGGTGGTGGTTCCATTCGTATTCCGGCATCGCTTTCAGGCCTATTTGGTATCAAGGCGCAGTTTGGACGCGTTCCAATTTTTCCTGCTGCAGCAACGCCAACGCTTGCTCATGTAGGTCCTCTCGCAAGAACAGTTAGGGATGCTGCAATGCTACTAACTGAGATTAGTGGTTTTGATCGTCGTGATCCCTTTGCGGTTGCTGGCCCCGTTCCTGATTATCTTGGATCTTGTGCTTCACCGATTAAGGGAATGAAGATTGCATGGAGCAAGACGCTTGGGTATGCGCGCCCAGACCCCGAGATCGCTGCAATTACCGAACAAGCCGCTCGTCGTTTTGAGGAGTTGGGTTGTGTCGTGGTTGAAGTAGATAAGGTTTTAGAGTCCGATCCGGTCGATCTCTGGATGTCTGAGTTTTATGCGGGGGTCGGCGTTCGTTTAAAAAAGACATTAGCAGAGCAAAGAGAAATGCTAGACCCGGCCGTGGCTGATGTATTGAAGGATGCGCTGAATCAGACCTCTGAGGAGTATTACACGAAGGTATTCCGTCGGTACGAATTGCGAGAAAAATTACGCCAATTTTTTGAAAATTATGATCTTTTGCTCTCTCCGGCAACTCCCTGTGCTGCATTTGACGTTGGACTGAATACGCCACCTAATTTATCAGATCGCAATATTGTGTCATGGGTTTATTACACCTATCCCTTTAATTTGACGGGTCAGCCTGCAGCATCTATTCCCGCAGGATTTACTAGAGAGGGGCTACCCGTCGGATTGCAGATGGTCGCTAAAATTAATTCTGAGATAGACATTTTTAGAGCTGCGGCTGCCTATGAGCGAGCATACCCCTGGTTTGATCGATATCCGCGAATTATTGATTAACCATAGCGACCTCTAGAAAATGTGTTTTAGACGATTAATCTACGTTCAAACAAGGCGGCATTAGGTCTTTTTTGAAAGACTTAGCAGTGTCCACACCGGTTGATATCACCCATGGAGCTGAGGCACCTAAAGTCGTTTGTATGTATCGCAAGTGAGGGAAGTTTTTCCCGAGCGGCATTGCGTTTACATATTGCACAACCAGCGCTGAGTCAACACATACGCCAGTTGGAAGAGGAACTCGGTGTTTCTTTATTCATCAGGCATCCTCGAGGGATTGAGCTTAGTCCGCAGGGGCTTGATCTATTACCCGAGGTTGAAGAAATACTAGCAAAAATTAGTTCCTTACGTAAGCTAGCTAGTAATCAATCAGCTTTAAGTCGAGTTCAGTTCAGATTGGGATTGCCGACTACGGTAATTCGCGTTTTGGGGCCTAGTATTTCAAATAACGTTGAATCTAAACTATCTCATGTCAATTTCGAGTTAGTTGAGGGAATGACAGGATTCCTCTACAAGTGGTTATCAGCTGGAGAGCTTGATGCGGCAATTCTGTACGATCAGATATTTTATGGAGAGGTCCCGAAGAGCCTTGTGTTCCTACCCTTGATTCGGGAGGAATTTTCCCTGATCACGCCAAAGGATTTTTTCGAGAAAAAAACTTCAATTACGCCTGCAGTTCTTCAGCAGTTTTCCATCGTTCTTCCACGTAAACTGCACGCCATTCGCGCTTTGATCGGCGAGTTCACAAAATCTCACAATATTTCACTTCAGATATCGAGAGAGGTTGACTCTTTTCCGATGCTGATAGACCGGGTGCGCATGGGAGACTGCACCTTATTGCCAGCGGCTGCCGTTTTACACGAGCTTGCAGAGGGGCAGGTTGAGGCTTGGCCTATTCATCCCGCGCCCTTTAGAACTCTGAATGTCTGTTACGCGAAGTCGTCTACAGAGATAGATATCGTCAAAACCATTGTCATCGAGATGATTGACACTGTGGAGCGACTCACCGCTGAAGGTAAATGGCGTGCAGAGCCTTGTGGCGTTCGGTATATACCCTGATATAAGTTTTTCTTATAAAAGGGATCGTAAGAAAGTAATTGTTAAAAGAAGGTAAACGCGTCAACCTAACTCAACTACGTTACTGCGGAGGAATCAATTGAAATCTCTTTTACGGGTATTTGTAACTCTAGGATTATTTCTTTCTGTGTCAGTAACGGTAAGCGCGCAGCAGGTGGTTCTCCGCTATGCCGGAACACTACCCGTTACCCATCACTTAACCAAAGGTCAAAATATGTTTGCCTCCTTGGTTGCGGAGAAGACCGGTGGCAAAGTAAAGATCGAGGTTTATCCAGCGGGGCAGCTGTTTAAGGCTCATGACATTCCTGCAGCGGTCGCCACCGGAGCTCTCGATATTGGATTTAACCTCACAAATGTGTGGACTAAGGATGCAATCTCCGAGATCAATGATGTGCCATTTTTGTTTAGAGATGAGGCACACGCTCAGAAAGCATGGGATCCGTCCGGAAAGCTATTTGCAACTTATTCCGACACTCTGGTCAAGCGTCAAATGAAGCCTCTTGGCGTGATGTTTTTTGGTTCTTTATTCGATATTTCTAGTAGAACAAAACCTATTGTTAATCCAGGAGATTTCGACAAACAAAAAATAAGAACTTATGGGGCTCTCGCCTCCGAGGCAATACGTGCACTAGGCGGCTCTCCTGTAACTATGGATCCGGGCGAGATGTATCTAGGGCTACAAAACGGAACAATCGATGCTGCGATTACCGGGCTTACTTCGATTGATAAGCGGAAATTATGGGAGGCTGGTAAACATGCCACTATCGCGAACGCCGCTTTTGGAGTGTTTGCGGTCAATATGAATCTCAAGAAATTTAATGGGTTATCCAAGGATCATCAAGCTGCGTTGCTGGATTCCGCGAAAGAGGTGTTTCTTTGGTCTGTGAAAGAATCTGCCAAAGAGGACGTAGCGAGTCTCGCTTTTTTAAAGAAGAACATCAACGTGGTAGTGCTATCACAAGAGCAAAAGGCGGTCTGGGTTCAGCGCCTCGCTCCGGTAGTCAAGAGTTGGGAAAATCGGGCAAATGCAGACGAAAAAAGTTTAATTGGTTGGATACGCGGGCTTTAATGGCTGTATTCAAAAACGATCTCGTAGCTTGGTCAAGTGAAATCATATCTAACAGCTTTTGATCGGTTGGTAGGAGTTCTATCATCCATTGGGGCCATTACAGCGGCATGCGCACTTCTTTTGATCGCTACTGCTGTTATATGGGAGGTGATCGCACGCTCGATTTTTGAAAGGCCAACCATTTGGGCGATTGAGGTATCTACCTATGCGATCACCGCAGCTGGATTCCTGGCAGCAGGATATGTACTTCGAGGGAACGGACATCTTGAAATCACACTAATTACTACGCGATTTTCTGAGCGAACGACACGTAGGCTTGGTGTTTTAACTGATGGACTAGGTTTTTTGTTCTGTCTCGTTGTTACGCTGTACGGATATGAATTTGTAACGCTTTCATATTTGATTGGCTCGACCTCTGTAAGTGAGCTACGAGTAGATTTATGGATTCCTCAGCTATCAGTTCCTATAGGGTTTGGATTAATGATGCTCGAGTTTCTGTGTCGGATCTTCGTTAGATTGGACTGGGTATCTCGAGTGCCATCTAGCGACGAGCTCGCATTACACGACTGATTGATCGATAAAAATGTTGATTATTGGACTGATTTTTGCGCTGCTACTGATTCTCGCAACAGGTATTCCTGTTGCGATCGGACTCGGTATAGTTGGCACAGTCGCCACTTATATATCTGATGGTGCGGCGGCATTAATACTGCTCCCGCAGACGCTTTATGCATCCAGCAGCTCCTTTCTTCTAACGGCTGTACCTTTGTTCATCTTAATGAGCGAGATTTTACGCAAGGCCCGTGTCACGGAAGTTTTATTTGAAACGGTTAGATGCTGGTTTGGTCACTTGCCGGGCGGTTTGGGGATTTCGACTGTTGTTACAAGTGCGATAGGTGCGAGTATCACCGGCAGTTCTGTAGCGAATGCGGCGAGTATGGCAATCGTTGCTGCGCCTCCCATGATTCAACGTGGTTATGACAGAAAGTTTACCTACGGATTAATTGCTGCCTCTGGGACTCTCGGAATTCTTATTCCGCCGTCGATCCCGATGTTGCTATTTGCGGCTATTACGGATGAGTCTGTTGGTAAGCTATTCGCTGCTGGCGTTATACCTGGCCTCGTATTGGTACTTATGCTTTGTATCTACGTAATTTGGCATGCGAGAAGCGATAAGAGTGCTGTTAAGTTAGAGAAGGCATCCTCCGCGGAGCGATGGATGCAGACAAAACGCGCTACACCTGCTTTAGCGTTGCCTATTATCGTCGTCGGCGGTATTTATTTTGGATTTTTTACCGCTACAGAGTCGGCTGGCATTGGAGTTCTATACGCACTCATTCTGTCACTCGCCATTTATCGATCTCTTCGAGTAAGTGATTTGTTACCCATATTAATGGGCAGTTTGCGCTCTACGAGCATGATTCTGGTATTGATTGCCGGTTCTATGGTGTTAGGGCATGTTGTTACCACGCTCCAAGTTGGTCAGGACTTATTGAAATTTATCGAATCGATTGACTTGCCGGTTTGGGGTTTTATTGTTGCCGTGATGGCAATGCTCTTTATCCTCGGTTGTATTTTAGAAGTTATTTCGATTATCTACATCATCGTCCCCATACTCTATCCAATCTTGACGGTCCTCGGCATCGATCCAATCTGGTTCGCCGTGCTTTTTATTGTCAACATGGAAATTGCGCTAATAACTCCGCCCGTTGGAATGGTTCTTTATGTTATTACGGGTATTGTCAAACGCCCTATTTCAGAGGTTATTAAGGGTACCGTTCCATTTGTCATTTTGTTGATCGTATTTTTAGGAATCCTCATTTTGTTTCCTGGAGTCGTTACATTTTTGCCAGAAATAATGAGTTAAAACCTTTAGGGAGAGTCTGAGAATGTCACGAGATTTAGAGGCCTTTTATCAGTCTGGTATTCAGCTTTTGGCGAAGTGCTCACAGGAGGGTTCAAAGGCAGCTGGAGCCGAGGAATCCCTGTCGATAATTACCCGAGCTTGTATGAATACCCTCGGCTATCGCGATCTGCCG
>JACCDS012389724.1_pt1 | contig 18860 bp, 16 predicted proteins | sample 7446441 | NCBI WGS metagenome assembly JACCDS01 (sample SAMN15323445, study PRJNA562643) | freshwater metagenome | isolation source: river surface water | place: USA:Blue River Watershed | collected 2017-08-17
AAAACCAAATTCATTTTGGTTAATATAAGCTATTCTTTTACCAAAAGAAAAATTCTGGATAGCTAAAAACTCTTTTTGACCTGATAATTCTGTTTTTAGTAGTATTTGTTCTATATTCTTTAAATCTTCATTGATATCATAAAATATATTATCTGTATATTCAAAAATAGGTTGTCGATCTTTGTTTAATATAAAATATTCTTTAAATGAATTTTTTTCATTTTTAATTGAATTTAAATGAGAAATTAAATCATTCTGATATTTAGATAGTTGAGAATGACCAGTTGTTGAAATAAATTTAAAAACCTTATCAGAATTCATTAAAAAATCTAAATTTTCAAGTCTATTTTGATATTTAGTATTAATATTAAACTCTGTTTGTGTAATAAATTTTTTATTATCTAAAATAAGATTATCTTTTATTTTATTATTTAAAAAATAAACACTTGAAATAGTAAAAACAAAAACAAAACTAAGTAGTAATATATTTATTGAATATAATATTTTTTTTTGTATTTTCATAAAAAACCTTTAATTTTTTAAAATATTTTGATAAAAAAAGAATTTTTTACCTAATAAATAAGAGCTTTTATTTTTATCAACTAATAATTTATAACCATTTAAATGCGGATAAATTAATATATTATTTTTTAATTTATGTTCAATATATGGAATGGATAATTTATTAAAAGTTGCATATAAATTATGATTAGATATATCCGCCGCAATTTTAGGTTCCAAAATAAAGTCTAAAAATTCATAAGCCAATTCCATTTTCTTACTTGAACTTGATATAGCAATATTATCAACCCATATTTTTGCTCCTTCTTGTGGGTAATAAAAATCAAGGTTTTTATATTCTGAAATATTTCTGAATATTTCAAATCCATAAGCAAATCCAATATATGCTTTACCAGAAGTTAATAAACTAATAGCATTATCATTTTTATATTGATAAGTAATAATATAAGGTTTCATATTTTGTAAACTAAAAGCAGCTTCTTTCAATTCTTTTATAGTATAATTTTCTTTAATATCTTTTTGTGATAATAAAAATAGATCAATAACTTCTTCTGGATCGTCAGGAAGGAATATTTTTTTTTGATATATTTTTTTAGGTTCGAATAATTCTTTAATAGAAATAGGTTTATTTTTTTCTGAAATTAAATCTTTTCTGTAAATAATACCCATTGCGCCATAAGATATAGGTAGTGAATGAGAATAAGTAAAATCAGTTGCATAAGAAGTATCAAGGTTTTTATAATTTTTTAATTTATCTTGTTTAATTTCTATTATTCTGTTGTTTTGTGTGTAATCCATAATGCCATTAGAAGAAGAAACAACTAAATCAATTGTATTATAATTCATATCTTTAAACAAATAATCTTTCATTTCATCGTTGTAGTAAGAAATAACACGTATACGAATATTTTTTCTTTTTTCAAATTCTTCAAGAACTGATTGAGGAAAAAAATTATCCCATGAAAGAATAGTTAACGTTTTCTGAGTTGCAGACAACGAATTAAAAGAGAATAATAATAAAATAAAAACAAAAATAAATTTCATGAGTAACCCTATATTTAAAATTATTTTATTTCATTTTATCCTAAAAGTCAAGAGTTTTTTATATTTGTTAAAAATAAATTAAAATTTAAAAATTATTTATTAAATCATTAAGATAATGAGAGGAATAAAACATTTCATTTTTTAATAGTGTATAATTTTTTTTAGATATTATAAAAAATGAGTTTAAAGAAAAATAAAATCCATAAACTTTAGTTAAATCTTCTATATAGGTCTTTTCTTTAAAAATTAATTTAAAATCAATATTTTTAAAAACTAATGAATTAATTTCATTTTTTAACTTAATAATAGATTTTTCATCCATCAAATCTAAAGTGTATATTTTATCATTTAAATGTAATACACAATTTTTATATTCTATATGAGAAAATAAATCAGATAAATAAAAATTAAATTTATTATATTCGTTTATATAATAATTTCTATTATTTAATTTAATAATATCAAAATAATCAAAAATATTTTTAAATGTTTCTAATTTTAATTCAAAAATACAATCAATATAAATATTTGAAATATAAGTTGAAATCCCTGTTGATAATTTTTTATCTTCAATTAAATGAGAATCTTTCAAGTAATAATTATCAATAATGGAATATTTATTAAATACGAATCTAATACATTTATCAATATAATCAATAAAAAAGAAATCAAAATCGTTAATGTAATAAAAAGATAAAGAATTAACAGTTAAATTATCAGAAGAATGAGCAAAGATATCCATTTTATTTTCATAATAAGAATTTAAAAAATGTTTTATATTTAAATAATTCTTGTGTTCGAAATAAAAATTATTTTCAACTGGAACAATACTGAAATCATTTATGTCATTTACAGCACAGGATACAGTATGTAATTTTGTATCAATATCTTTTGATATATTTTCACAAAAAAATAAAGTAAAATAATTATTTAAAACAGTGTTCAAATTATTCTCAAATAATGAAAAAACCTCTTGTTTAATATTTTCTATAAGATTTTTATCTGTAATATTACATTTTTTAAAAAAATAAATTTCTTTATAAATCATATTTTTATTTATTTTTTCTATAATCTTTTTATTTAAATTATTAAAAAAAACAATTTCATCTTTTCTGTTATTTAAAATGAAAATTTTTTTTCGTTGATTTTTGTCAAGGTATGAATAGAAAAAATTTAAAAAATTATCCATAAAAAAATACTCTTGTGAATGGGCTTAATAATTTTTTATCACAGAAAAAAATAAAATCAAGTATTATTTTACAACCTAAAATCAAACACCAAAATAAAAATCAAATAAAGATATTTCCGATCAATTCAGAAAAATTTTGTGTATTTAAGAATGTATTTAAAAGGTATTTAATAAGTATTTAAAAGGTATTTAATAAGTATTTAGGGTTAAAATTTCACTTTTAAAATCAATAACTTGCAAGCATTTTAGCGGGCGATATTAGGTTCAAAGTGTGTCGATAACAGGATAAAGGTGTGTTGATATTCGGATAAAAGTGTGTCGATATTAGGATAAAGGTGTATTGATAAAAGGATAAAGGTGTATCGATAAGAGGTTAATGAAAAAATAAAAAAATATAAAAATTGGCAATCATTAAAAAATAGTGGTGTTTGATATTAGGTTTAAAGTGTGTCGATATTAGGTTGTAAAAAATATTTATTTTTTTTCAAAAAAAACTTGAAAAACAAAAATAATGGTATAGGATTTTTTATTATCGAATGGAGAAACAAAAAAAATGAGTAACGATAAAGCGGAATATTATACGGAAGAAGATTTAAAAAGAATGGGCTATTCTGATAAATTTTTACCGAAAACTATTGCAATGATGCCTCCTATTTCGATGAAAACTCCTATATTTACACCAGTAAATAAAAATTTATTAAAGAAAACAGAAGATAATGAATTTCAAACAAGATCAATTGTAATTGAAAATTTTTATTCATACAATATGAAAATAATGGGTCCTTATTTAAACATGAGTCAAGATTTTAAAATATGGGCTTGGTTGTTAAAAATTAGAGATCAACAAAAATCAAATAAAATAGAAATGTCAATTTATGATTTTGCGGAAATACTTGGTCATAAAAGAAGATCAGTAAATAAGGCTTTAAAAATGGCTATAGATAACTCATTAAGTAGATTAATGAGACAGCATATTCAATGGACAAAAACAGGTGAAACAAAAATTCAACGCGCCAATTTATTAAATTATGCAGAAATAGATCCATTAGGCGATGACAATAATATTAAAGTAGAATTCAATCCTCAATTTTATAGTTTATATAGTGATAAATTCATATATTATATGAATCTGGAGTTTTATGACAAAATAAAAGGTGAAATAGCAAAAGCATTGTGGTCATTTTATGAATCAAACAGGGGTTTTAATCAATTTAAAAATAGTAATATAAAAATAAGATTAAGATTGTCTTCAACTGAAAAAGAACAAAATCGCCAAATAAAAGAAGCTCATGAAATTTTAAAAGAATTACAATATTTAAATAATTATGAAATAAAAGGCCGTGGAGAAAAACAAGTTATTATAATAGAAAGAAATCCTGACTTTGAAAAAATAACGGCACCTAAAGTTATGGAGTATGAAGAAACGATGTCAATCAAATTATTAAACTCAGATCTATTTGTTGATGACTTTGATATATTTGAAGACAATTTAATAGAAAACGAAATAAATCCTTTTGAAAAAGATTAAAATTTAAAATTAAAACAATAGATAATAAAAAATATAATAATAATTGCTAAAAAGTCTAATTTAGAAATATTATTTTTTTTATTTTTATAAAAATCAAATAAACCAAAAACAATAATACCAGTAATAGCTCTAAAAATAGCAATATATTCAGAAGGTAAAATTTTAACAACCAAAATATTAACATAAGAGTAAACAATATAAATAAAAGCCGCTAAAAAAATAAATCGGTAATCATTTTTTTGAATGATATTGTATTCTTTTTTCTTTAAAGATAACAATAACCAATTAAAACTAAAAATTAACATAGAAGTTAAATAAAAAGTCTCAGAATCATAAACTTGCATAAGTTTTGTATTAAGAACAAAAGAAAAACTTGATAACAAAATAAAGGCGCACATTAAATCAGCTCTTTTTAATATATTATGTTTTATTTTTTTAATAAAAATTATTAAAGAGCTAAAAATTAAACAAAAAGAAAAAATAAAAACCTCTGAGAAAGAACTATAATTGATATTTATTGAGTTTTTAAAATCAAAATATGTAATAAAAATATATGATATAATAGGAACTAAAGCAATGAAAATAAAATTTGAAAATTGCACATAAATTAAATTATTTTCGTTTGATTTAACAAATTTAGAAGAAACCTGTTGAGTTAAAAATGTAACAACGATATAAAAAATAAACCAAGGATCTTTAAAAAAAGAAAATTTATTAAAGTTTATTAATTCAAAATCAAATGTTCTAATAAAAATAAAAAATCCTGTGATTAAAGATACCAAAAATAAATGTAAGTTTCTAAAATAAAAGTTTCTGTTATTAATATTCATATTAAAAGCAGAACAAATAGTCATTATAAAAACAAAAAACAATCCAGTAATCATTAAAAAAAATCCCTTTACAAAAATATTATAGTATCATATTTTTTATTTTAATAAAGATTAAAAATGGTTTTTTGATAAATTATTTTTGACTCCATCAATAAATTGATTACTTTCTATAAATTTATTATAAAAGAAATTATCTGTACCAAATTTACCAAGTGTTAAAGGTATTAAATAATCTACAATTAATAAATGACCTTTTTTTTCTTGAATAAATAAATTCCCATGAATATTATCCTTGTGTGATAAAACACCAATATTAGCTACTGGATCTAATGAATTTGCAAAATGGTTACATTCTATGGTGTGGTCAAGAATTAATTCATTACAAGGACTTGCAAAAGTAGTATATGTAAAATTTCGATTATCAGTTTTATTATATAAATCTTGAACACTTCTTGCTGTGATTAATGCACCCTGAGAAAAACCAACAATATGAATTTTTTTATAAATACTTGTTAAATGTAATAATTCATAATATAATTTTGTAGATGCATCATTTTCTTTTTTATAAGTTCTATTAATCATAGATTCAAAAATATCAACAATAAGACCATCAGTTAAATTATAACCTAATACAACTGGTAAATTGGTTATTTTACTAATCCATTCAGCTTGATATTTAGCAATATCATAAGTTGTGCATATTCCATTTACGTAAATAATAATTTCATCTTCTTCTGTAGTTTTATTAACATCAAATAGATAATGAAAAGAAATAGCATTTGCTTTAAAATTATTTTTTATCATAAAAGGTGAAACAATTCTTTCAATGTTTGCTCTTAGTGAATAATTTTGAAAAGCTAACTCTGATTCTGGTGAAGTGACTGTTTTCCTATCGTAAAAATTTTTAATATAATGTTTATTTTCAAAAAATATTTTTAATTCTTTTTTTAATTCTTCATTCATTTTTAATCCTTTATATTTAATGATTTAAATTTTATTATAACAAGAATAATAAAAAAAGTAAAGAATTTTTTTAATCGTAACGTAATGTTGTAACTTTAGCAGGTGGAAAATTATTTAAAACTATTTTTTGATTTTTAATAGATTTATTTATTTTTTGTTTTTTAATATGATGAAAACTATTTTTTTTAAAAGATTTTAGATGACTCATTCCTATATATTCGAAAAATATCAAGCTACCATTTTCATTCATTATTTTTTTGTATTTATCCAAAATATTAATTGTTAATAAGTAATCAAAACTATTGAAAGGTAATGAAGAGACAATATAGTCAAAATTAAAATCAAAATGAATGTTTATGATGTTTTCATTATATATAAATATGTTTTTTATATTTTTGTATTTTTCTAAAAGAAGCTGATATAAATTATTATTTAATTCAACAATATGAAGTTCATCTTGCATTCTTATTTTTGATATTAAATAATCAGTAATTGCTCCAGTTCCAGCTCCAACCTCTAATATTTTTAAAGGTTTATCAAGTTGAATAGGTTCTATCATTGATAACGCTAATTTTTTACTACTTGGGAATAAAGAACCTACTTCTTTTTGTTTTTGTATAAATTCTTTTAAAAATAAAATTTTGCTCATAATGCTCTCTTTTTTATTATTTTATATCATTAAAAAATAAAATTTCAATTATAATAAATAAATATAATATAACTTTGAGTTATATTATATTTTAAATTTTATTTTCTTATCTTTAATAATATCTTCTAATTGATATTTTTCTTGTATTTCTTTAGTTAAATTAAAATTACTATCAAATTGATAAATAGTCTTAATAAAATTATATAGATTTTCTTCTTTTGCTTTAATATCATTACCATAGTGTGCAGTATGATATACGCCATTTTTATTAAGAGTGATACCTATTTTAGAAAGATAATCAGAAGGATCTTTATTGAAATCATAAATAAAATATTGAAATCTATTTGTTGTGTAATTATCAAAAAGTGATTCAGTTCTTGATATGCACCATTTGTTTGTTCCTAATAATTTTGATTGTTGAAATGTAGATATTTTTAAAATAAGTAAATTAGTATCTTCATTTTTATATATTATTTTCGAGGTATCATCTATTTTCATTAATGTAGAGTCCATAGAAAATCCATTTAATTCTGATCTAATCTTTTTTATAAATGATTTAAATGATTCTTCATCTTTAAATAAACTTAATTTCTTTTCAACTTCTTTCAAGGCATTAAGTGAAGAAGCTGCAATTAAATTTTTTAATTCATTATGAATAGATTGAGTATATAAAAATTTATTTTTATTGCTAAAAATTTTTTTAATTTCATTATCCGTTTTTACATCAATCATTTTATTTTGAATCAAATCTGAAATTTGCTCAAATGTCTTTTTTGAAAAATCATTTATTGGATTAAAATATTTTTCAACAAAAGATAAATTACTATTAAATAATTTTAATGTATCAAAAATATCATTAGGTTTTTCTTTTAAATTATTTTTTAATGTATTTTTAAATAATTCATTATAAATTGGGTGTTTCCTAAAAAAATATTCTATAAAATGATTTAAAAATTTAAGTGATATATTTTTTAATTCATGATTAGAGTTTGGAAGAATATATTGATCTTTTGAAATACTAAATAAATAACTATTATCAGAAAAAATAATAAATTTGTTATAATTAATTTTAAAAATAGAATTACATTGATCTTGTTTATCAAGAATAACTCTTTGTATAGGAGAGCTTTCAAAATAAATTTGTGCTTGCGATTTACCTATATAATTATTGAATTCTTTATTTCTATATTGAATGATAACATTATCTTTTAAATCTTCTAATTCATTTAAAGTATCATTTAAAATATCAAAAATTTTACTATATTGATAATGCTCTATATATTTTAATGATTCAATAGCATATTTTTCAATATAAGAATCAGAATCTTCTTCATATTCTTTTATTTCTTTTTCTTTTTCTTTTATTTCTTTTTCTATATTCTCTTTTTCTTCTAATAAAGTATCGTATTGATCATCATAATCTTCATCATCGCAATCAAGTGCTTTGATGTCTTTATCAATACTATCTTTATTAGATTCTAAAGTAGTGATATTTTTTTTTAAATCTTCAATTTTATAAACTATATTTTTAAAATTTTTATCTAAATAAAGTAAAGCATCATCTTCTAAAAAATCTGAAATAGTATTAAAGTTATTTTTAATTGTTCCATAATGAGAAAAAGATTTATTATGATAAGAACCTCTGTAACTAATATGTTCTTTTTTCTCTTCATTAAAATTTTCAATATATGAAATTGAAGATTCAATTGATTCAACTTCATCTTCAATATTAATATTATTTAATTGACAAAAATTTTTTAACTCTTTTAATTCGTCTTGAATAAGTCTCATAAAACCTTTTAAATAAAAGGTGTTTTTTGAAATATCATCTAATTCAGTATTATCTTTAGTTTCTGAAATTTTTTCAAGAAAATCTTTAATTTGAGAATCTAATTTCTGTATTACTTGATAATATTCTTGCTTATTTTCATAAAAATTAGAGTTTGAAAAAGGATAAAGTAATCCTTTTTCAAGTATTTGCTCTCTATTGTGTAAATCATAAAGTTTATAAAAAATATTATACATTTTTTAAACCTTTTCCTTGAGCAACTTGTTGACTTTTTTTCTTTTGTAAAAAAGAAATTAATTCATTTTTACTATCTTCAATTGGTGTAGAATTTAATAAATCTAATAATTCAATAAAATCTTGTTCATTATAAACAGGAATATTTAATTCTTGCGCTTTAGTTAATTTAGATCCCGCACTATCTCCCGCAACAACAAAAGAAGTTTTAGCAGAAACACTACCAGATACTTTAGCCCCTAAATTTTCAAGTTTATCTTTTGCTTCATCTCTTGACATTTGATATAAAGTTCCTGTAAGAACAATAGTTTGACCTAAAAGTGGTTGATTTGTTTTATCAACAGTAACTTCTTGCCAATTAACCCCTAGAGATTTTAATTCTTGAATAAGCTCTTTGTTTTTTTCATTTTGAAAATATTTTAAAATATGAGTTGCGACCACTTCACCAATATCATTAACAGCAATAATTTGATCATATGTAGCTTTTTCTAAAGCGTCAAGATTACAAAAATGTTTAGCAAGATTTTTAGCAGTTGTTTCTCCAACCTCTCTAATGCCTAAAGCAAATATTAATCTAGGTAGTGTTGTATTTTTAGCATTATTAATACCATCTAAAATATTTTGAGCAGATTTTTCACCTTGTCTATCCATTTCTAAAATATCGTCGCGAGTTATTTTGAAGATGTCTGAAACTGTTTTAATTTTACCATTATCAACAAAAGATTGAGCAATAGCATCTCCAAAATTTTCAATATTCATAGCTTTTCTACCCGCAAAGTGTTTAATACCTTCTGATAATTGAGCAGAACATAATAAGCTACCAGTGCAACGAATAGTTGCGCCATCTTCACCTTCAACTTCTGTAGGCGAGTTACATACAGGGCAGGTAGAAGGTCTTGATATAGAACGAGTATTTTTTTCGTCTCTCATATCTAATAAAACACCCGTAATTTTAGGAATAACATCAGCTGCTCTTTTAATAGTAATCATATCTCCTATTTTTAAACCTAATCTTTCAATTTCATTAAAATTATGAAGAGTAGAAGAAGAAACAGTAACACCACCTACAAAAACTGGTTCTAATTCTGCTACAGGGGTAATAACACCAGTTCTTCCTGTTTGTAATTTAATATCAAGTAATTTTGTTACAGATTCTTCAGCCGGAAATTTAAAAGCTTTAGCAAATTTAGGAGATTTAGAAACAAAACCTAATTCATTTTGAGCAGAATATTGATTTACTTTAATAACCACCCCATCAATATCAAAAGGAAGATTTTTTCTATCGGCAAGAATATCATTATAATATTGCTCTGCTTCTTCTTTTGTTTTTACTAACTTCACTTGAGTAGGAACATCACAACCAAATGATTGAATAGCCATTAAAGCATCGTAATGGTTTGTAGGCATATCACCTTCATATGTACCTAAAGCATAAGCATAAAAAGCAAGAGGTCTACTTGCTGTAACTCTTGGATCTTTATTTCTTAAAGCTCCAGAAGCTGCATTTCGAGGATTAACATATGTTTTTTCATTATTTTCTAAAAGTGCTTTATTCATTTTTTCAAAACCACTTTTAGGCATAACAACTTCGCCTCTAATCTCAATATATTGAGGATAATTACCTTTTAATTGTAAAGGAACATTTCGAATAGTTTTAACATTTTCAGTAACATCTTCACCTGTTTCACCATCACCACGAGTTGCCGCTTGAAAAAGTAAACCATTTTTATAAACTATGGACAATGCTAAACCATCAAGTTTAACCTCACAACAATAATCTACATTGCCTACAGAATTATCAACATCATTTAAAAATTTTGTTCTTTCATCTTCATCATTAGCATTATCAAGAGAAAGCATACTTTTAGAATGCTTAACAGGTAAAAAAGAGTTTTCTGCATATCCACCTACTTTTTGAGTTGGTGAATAAGAAACAATCCAATCTGGGTTTGCAGCTTCTGTGTCTTTTAGTGTTCTTAATTTCCAATCATAAACACCATCATCAACAGATGGGTTATTTAATACATAATATTCGTGTTCCCATTTTTTTAAAATATCAATTGCTTCTAAATATTCTTTTTGTGTTTTTAAAATCATAATATTTTCTCCTAGTTATTTTATTATTATACCATTTATTAATTAAAATCACAATAAAAATTTAATAACTTATAAAATAATATTTGATATAAAAAAAATAATGATATAATTTAATCAATAAGGAATATAAAATGAAAAATATAAATAAATATATTATGGCAATATGTATAACAACAACGAGTTTTTCTAATTCCTCGAATGAATTATTAGAAAATGTAGTTGCTATTGATTTTAAGAATGATAAATGCAATGAATTTACAGAGACATATCTTCAAAAAATATTAAGAGAAAGAAAATCTAGTGTTGTAAAAAATCCATTTGTTGATAATGAAAGTAAAACATTAAAAACTTGCACAGAAATATCATTTAAATCAAATGACGATGGCAACTTAAATATAGAAGATTTTAATGGACAAGTTTCAATTCATAATTTTTACAAAAAATTTCTTTCAGATCATGAGGTAATGGTGTCAGAAGCAGTATTAGCAAATGGAATGATATATAAATTTTTAAAATTTAATACAGAATCAGAAGATAATTTATTTAAATCATTAAAAAGTGGTAGCAAACTAAAAGATAATATAGATTCTTTTTTATTCTTTCATGAATTAACGCATTTAAGTCCTCGACATAGCCAAAAAAATAAAAGCGATAAATATAGTGAACTTGAAACTACAGCTGATTTATCTGGTATTATAATGGTGTCTTTAACAAGTAATCTTTCAATAGAAGAAACCAAAGATATGTTATCTGATTTAACATCTTTTCGCAAAAAAATAGGAATAAAAACGCATTTAAATGAAAGAGGATTTAGAAATGCAAAGAAAAATTTAAATAATATAGATTTTAATGAACTTAGAAAATATGATTTAAATACAGAGGAAGGATTTAAAAAAATTTTTAGAATGGTAGAACAAATTGCATATGATATGCAAAAATTAAAAGATAATGAATTTGAAATAAAATATAAAAATAGGGGCAAGTTATGAAAAATATAAAAAAATATTTAGGTGTTGTATTAGCAATAACCACAGCAACTTCATATGCACATGCAAATGAAGAATCATATGAGTTATCATTGTCTAATCCAGAAACGTGCGAAAATTTAGAAATGAATTCAGTAATGAAATATTTAAAATCGTCAAAAGCCAAAGAATCAGGTAGTGTTTTTGAAAATCCGTTTAATAATACATGTACTCCAATTTCATTTATAGAAAAAGATAATTCTGTATTAAATTTGCAAGATTTTGGAATGAATACTAGTGCATATTCTTCTTATAAAACATTTTTAGAAATGAAAGATATGCAAGTTGTTCCAGCATTTATACATGAAGGCGTTATATATAAGTTTTTTAAATTTAATATTGATTCAAGTGACACTCCTGAGTTTTACGCTTCGATACGTCATAAAGAGTTTTTATATGAAAATAAAGAACTTTGGTCTTTTTTTCATGAATTAATGCATTTATCAGATGCACATACACATAAATCAGATAGAAATTTTATAGAAGCACAGGCTGATGTAGGTGCTACACTTTTTGTATCACTTCATAGTAATTTATCTTTGGAAAAAACAATAGATGCATTAAGAGAGGTAAAGCTTTTAAGAAGAGAAGGTTCTAAGCAGCATTATAATAGAAAAGCTTTTTTTAATGCAGAGACAAATTTAGAAAATTTAGATTTTGAGTACTTAAAAAGTTTTGATTTATCAAAGCCTGAATCTTTTGAGCAAGCTGCAAAGTTAATAGATAAAATTAGCCAAGATATAGTAAAACTATCACAAGATGATTTTAAAAATAAATATGGAAAGTTAAATATTAAAGGTGAAAAAACTTAATTAAATATTTCGAACTTAAAAATTTGGTCTAATTATTTAAAATAAATAAAAAAAAACTTGATAAATTTTAAAAACTATTTATAATAATTAAAAATATAAAAGGAGCATGTATGTTTAAAAAAGTTTTTTTAGTTTCATTATTATCATTGAGTGTTATATTATCACTAAATCCAGCTCAAGCAAATATATTATATAGTAATCAAGAAAAACCTACAATATCTCCTATGTTAAAAGAAACCTTGCCAGCAGTTGTAAGTATTAGTGTTTCTAAGGGGAAAAAAGTTGATCTAGATTTCGAAAACTTACCTAAGAATAAAGAAGTTGAAGAAATGATGAAGCGTTATAATGATTTGCAAAATAAATATAATAAAGAGCAAAATAGTTTAGGTTCGGGAGTTATTATTGATTCAAATAAAGGTTATATAATAACTAACCAACACGTTATAGACGGTGCAAATGAAATAAAAGTCATATTTAATAACAAAGAAGAAATTAAAGCAAAATTAATTGGTGAAGATAAAAAAACAGATATAGCAGTTATTCAATTTGAAACGAAAGATTTAAAATCAAAAATAAAAGATGTAAAATTATCGGATTTAAATAATGTTGAAGTAGGTGATTTTGTTGTAGCTATTGGTAATCCATATGGATTATCACAAACAGTAACAACTGGAATAGTTAGCGCTTTAGGTAGAGGTGGTATAGGTATTAATGGAGTAGAAAACTTTATTCAAACAGATGCCGCAATAAATCAAGGTAATTCAGGCGGTGCATTATTAAATTATAAAGGTGAATTAATTGGTATGAATACTGCTATATTATCACCAAGTGGTGGAAGTACAGGTATAGGATTTGCCATTCCGTCAACAATTATAAAAATAATAACAGAACAACTTATAACAAATGGTAAAACAAAAAGAGTTGCATTTGGTATAATGGGTGCAACAATATCTGAAAAAATGGTTCAAAAAATGAATTTAAAAGTTAAAAAAGGTGTTGCAATATTCGAAGTTAACGAAAATAGTCCAGCTGAAAAGGGCGGTATAAAAATTGGTGACGTTATAGTAGAAATAGACGGCGATAAAATAGAAAGTATTCAAAATTTAGTAACAAAAGTCACTATGTTAAAAGAAGATCAAAAGGTTAAAGTTGTCTATTATCGTGGATCTGAAAAGAAAGTGACAGAAGTAACAATGATAGAAAGAGAGAAAATAATACCTTCTGAGGAAGAGAATAAAGATTATAAGTCTGAATTTTTAAAGGGGATTGTTTTTGAGTATAAGAATAATAAGTTTTTATTAAAAGAAATAACAGAAGAAACACCATTTTCAAACTTATTCTTAGATGGAGATGAAATAGTTTCCATAAACGGAATTAAAATAAAATCAATGAAAGATCTTGACGATTTATTAGAAAAAGAAGAAGCATTTGCTATTTTATTAAAAAGAGAAAATAGAGAAAAAATAATTTATTTCGAAAAATAATAAAAGGAGCTTAGCTCCTTTTATTTTTTAAAACTATTTAAATTACTAATAATGTTTTTAATTAAATTTTTATATTTTGATAATGAAAATTTAAAAAATATTCCTTTTTTTTCATTTTGAAGATTATGAATATAATTAATATAAAAATTTTGATATATAAAAAAAAGTTTTTTATATTGATTTTTAATTTCTAAAATTTCATTATCAACAATGTCCTTTTCGAAATAAATTTTATTCATATTTTCTATGTAATCAAAATAATCTTTATTTTTATATTTAAAATTAAATTGAATATCTTGAAGATTAAAATATTTTATAAATTTTAAATCTTTATAATCCTCTGAACCTATTTCGTAAAAATTAAATTTTTCTTGAGAATCAATAAGTAAAAAAGAATTTAAATTTAAATGTAAATAAGGTTGTAAGCTATTTAAAATATCATGAGGTAAACTAATATTATCAATATTAATTTCTGCTACGGAAGACAAAAGATTTTCAGTTTTATTTAAAGATAATTTTTCATTAAGTAAATTTACTGCTATAATTCTATTTTTTTCATATATAGGATTTATATCATAACATAAAGAATAAGTATTGTTTTTACATTCATTAATTAAATTTAATAAATCATAATATTTTTCATCTATTTTTTTATTTAAAAAATTTTCAACTTCAATAGAATTAAACTTTATAAAAGTACAGTAATGAATTTGCTGCCTTTTAAATAAAAAATTCTCCCATAATACGTAATCTTCTATATCAGTGTAATACTCATTTGAAGCTAAAAGTAATGCTAAAATAGTTTTTTCAAAAGAACAATCTATTTCTAAAAATGCTTTATCATATTTACTGTAAGAAATATGTTCATTATCAAGTATACTTAATCCTGAAAAACTTTTAAATATATTATAAAAATGATCTTCTTCATTAGTCCTAAATTTTAATTTACTTTTATTAAATAATGAATCAAATAACTCACTTCCTACATCTAAATTAGTATATAATTTGTCATTTCTGTCAACTACTTCAAGAAAAGAAACATTATATTTCACTGGTTCGCCTATTGAATAAATACATATACCAGCTGAATGATTATCAAAATGATAAATTGAATTGTATTCATTTTTTAAAACTATTTGAATATTTTTATTATCTTCATTGTAATAAACTACAAAATCAATAACACCTATTGAATGATAATAATAATAAATATTATCTGAAATAATATTTTCTTTGTTTTTAAAACAATGATTTATATTATTTTTAAAATTTTCACCAAATCCTGAATTTTTATTTTCCAATTTTTTTTCTAAAATCATAATAAATCCCTCTCTTTTGTTTAATAATTTATCATTTTTTTTTAAATATACAATAAAAATTAAAAAAATATATTATATTATTGATTTTTTAATTTTTAGATTTATATTATAATAAAGTAGGGAGAAAAAAATATGGAAATAAATATAGATAAATTTATAAACAATATAAAGAATAGATTAATGACAATAGAAATTGATAATGGTTATAAATTAAATTATACAACTTTAGATAAAAATATATCTGAATTAAAATTTGTTATTGATTCACTATTGGAAGATAAATGTCCTTTTTATTTAACAACTCAAGAAAATTTACATCTAAAAATATCAGATCAAAAAATATTTAAATTTACATGTCTTTATTTTAATGGTTATGAATATCAAATTTTATCAGAAAAAGAAATAATGAAAAAAAATAAAATAATTTTAAAACCAAAAAATTTCTTAATAACAAATTTTGATTATATTTAAAAGCTTTTTTTAAAAGCTTTTTTTTTTAAATAATATTTACAACAACTATTGACATTTACAATAATAGTTGTAAATTTAAAAAAGAGAGGTGATTATGAAAATAACAATAGAAGAATTAGCAAGTATTGTAAACAATGAATGTAAAAAAAATATAAATCTTAGTGTCGATGGTAGAGTGAAAGAATTAAGTGAAAGAAGGATTAGAGATTATATTTCTAAAAATTTGTTACATAAAGGTTTTAAAGACGGTAAATATACATATTATGATCAAAGTCATATTGATAAATTAATAATGTTGAGACAATTACAAGATGAAGGAATTCAAGAAAAAACATTACAAAAGCTAAATTCATCTATTGATAAAACAAACATATTTGAAAATGATATAAATAGAACAAATGAAACTAAAGAAAAAGAAAATTTAATTTCTGTATTATCTTCCATACAAAATAGAAATAATATAACAGCAGGAGTTTCTTGCGGTGTTTCATTAAACAATGTAAAAAATTTAAATTTAAAAGAAGCCAATTTAAAATATGAAATTAAAAATAAAAAAGAATATGTAATATCTGAAAATATAAGTCTTTTTGTAGAAGGTAATATAAATAAAGAACAACAAGATGAAGCTTTAAAAAATTTAATAGAATTATTTAAAAATAAATTATAGGAGAAATATTATGATTAATATACAAGTATTAAGTGAAAGAAAATTTTTAAAAAATAAAGGTGAACAATTATTAGGTATAAAATTAAGTGGATTAAAAGGTAAAAAAAATATAAATAAAAAAATTAATAATATATGTTTTGCAATAGATATATCAAGTTCAATGAATGATTATACTGAAAAATATAATTTTCAAAATAATATTTTTGATCAAAATATGGATTTAAAAAAAGTACCAAAAATGGAAAGTAGAATAAATCTTGCTAAAAAATCAATTGTTTTTGCTTTAAATAATTTAAATGAAGAAGATATATTTTCTGTAGTAATTTTTAACCATGAAGCTAAAACATTAATAGAACCAATGAAAGTGAAAGATGGTTTAGATAATGTATTAAAAATAATAGATAATTTATTTGCAAATGGTTCCACAAACTTACATTCAGGTTGGGTTTTGGCATGTAATGAGGTTGCTAAAAATTATAAAAAAGAATATTTAAATAGAATTGTATTAATATCTGATGGTGAAACCAATCAAGGTGAAAAAGATCCACAAGTAATAATATCAGATGTTTCAAAAGTATTTAAATCAGGTGTATCCACAACAAGTGTAGGCGTTGGAAGTTCATTTAATGAAGATTTATTAAGCGGTATGTCTAATGAAGGTGGTGGAAATTTTTATTATATAAAATCTAGTGAAGATTTTATAAAAACATTTAATGAAGAACTAAATGGTTTAAATAATTTAGCCGCCTATGATGTGAAAATTAAATTAATATTAAATGAAGGTATTTTAAATAAAGATTTAAATAATTTAAAAAAAGAAAATGAATTAACTATATTACCAAATATAATGAAAGAAAAAGATTTTTTATGGTTAAATAAATTAACAGTAGATAAAAAAATACAAAATGGAAATAATATAAAAATAGGTCTTATAGAAATAGAATTTAAAAATGAAGAAGGTGTAGTTAATAATTTGAAGCAAGATATAATTTTTAATGTAGTTAGTAAAAAAGATTGGTTATTAAGTGAAGAAAATAGTGAATTAAAAATGAAAGAGACTTTATTAGATATTGCAAATAAAAAAGAAGAAGCTGCATTAAAAATGAAACAAGGATTATATGACGAAGCAAAAAATATATTAAATATAGGTGCCAGTATGTTGAGTTCTTCTGCTTATGCTTCTTCTGAAATATTTAAAGAAGCTTCTGCCACCTTAAATACAACAATAAATGAAAAAGATGATCAAGTATTAAGAAAAATGATTGTTACTCAATCTTATAATGAAAGACGCTAAGCGTCTTTTTTATTTGACTTTTTTTAATTTTAAATTAAATTTTTATAAAAAAGGATAAAAAATGATAAATAAAATCAAATTAATAATTTTTGTTTTAATTTTAAATATATCAAATATTGCATTAGCTAGTGAAATAGAATCAAAAATAGCGAATGTATCTCCTAAAGTTAGTGAAAATTATTGTCAACTTGTTAGTATGATTTCTTCAACAATAATGACTTCTTATCAATATAGTTATGATATGAACGAAACAAAAAATAAGTTAAAAGAAATAATAAATAATCAAAAAATAAGTAATTATTCTAAAAAAATAAATTTAAATCTAATAGATTTAACTTTTGAAGAAGTTAAAGAGTATAAAATAGAAGAAAAAGAAGAAGAAAAAGATAAATTAATAGAAAGTTTTAGATTAGAAATATATAATTTATGTATTAAATAATAAAAATAAAAATAGATAATAAAAATAAATATAATTTATTATAATAAATCAATATATCAATATTGATTTAAATTTATTTTATAATAAAATGAAAGATGAATAAAAAGGAATTATCATGAAAAAAATAATTAAAAATATAATGATAAAATTAAGTTTAATAACATATTTCACAATTGCACCTTTAGCAATGAGCCAAGCAATGGCTGATCCATCAGGTGTTTATTATTATAAAATAAATAATGCAGCTAAACAAACATTAAGCATTATAACAACACCAATGCCTTCTGGTAGAAGAGTGTCATGGAGTAACTGCTCTGGGGAAACCAGTAAAGAATTAAATAAACAAGGTCAAGAATGTGAGACAGTAACAAATGATGCTGGTGGTTATACAGGAAGCGTTGAAGTCTGTGCAAGTCCTGTTGGAGAACCTGTTTTAAGTAATGCTTCTTGTCATCAAGATTGTAGTGGTTCAACATTAACGTGGTCAAGTGGACAATGTTCTGG